>VOFC01000638.1_pt1 | contig 38823 bp, 64 predicted proteins | sample 5384161 | NCBI WGS metagenome assembly VOFC01 (sample SAMN12384722, study PRJNA508395) | human gut metagenome | isolation source: healthy gut B | host: Homo sapiens
GTTATGCACCCTGCCGGTTGCGATAAGGGATTGGCGGCAGGCGATGTCGGATTTGCGGCAGGCGATGTCATTAAAAATATTCAAGATACGCGTGTCGGTGATACGATTACAACTGTTAAAAATGCGGCGGCAGAGCCGCTGCCGGGCTATAAAAAGGTTAATCCTATGGTTTACTGCGGAATTTATCCGGCAGACGGAGCGCAGTATGAGGACTTAAAGGACGCATTGTCTAAACTACAGCTTAATGATGCGGCACTGATGTTTGAAGCGGAAACCTCTGTGGCACTGGGATTTGGGTTCAGATGCGGATTTTCTGGGACTTTTGCATATGGAAATTATCCAGGAAAGACTTGAAAGAGAATATAATCTTGATCTTGTTACCACCGCTCCGAGCGTTATCTATAAGGTTTATAAGACGAACGGTGAAATGGTGTGGGTGGATAACCCTACAAATCTTCCCGATCCTGCAGAGATTGATTATATGGAAGAACCGATGGTTAAGGCTACGATTATGGTTCCAAAGGACTATGTCGGAAACGTAATGGAGCTTTGCCAGGAAAGACGCGGAATTTATAAAGATATGACGTATATGGACGCGTCAAGAGCAGAGATATTCTATGAACTTCCGCTTAATGAAATTATATACGATTTCTTTGACGCGTTAAAATCAAGAACTAAAGGTTATGCATCATTTGATTATGAACTTTGCGGATATACACGCAGTAATCTTGTTAAACTTGATATTCTGCTTAACGGTGAAATGGTTGATGCACTTTCGTTTATTGTTCATAAGGACAGTGCATACTCACGCGGCAGAAAAATGGCTGAAAAAAACTTAAAGAGGCAATTCCTCGTCAGCTTTTGAAGTGCCTATTCAAGCGGCAGTCGGTTCAAAGATTATCGCTCGTGAAACTGTTAGAGCAATGCGTAAGGACGTGCTTGCAAAATGTTACGGCGGTGATATTACGCGTAAAAAAGAAACTTCTTGAAAAACAAAAGAGGGTAAAAAGCGTATGCGTCAAGTCGGTAGCGTAGAAGTACCGCAAGAGGCGTTTATGTCTGTATTGAAATTGATGACTAATGCGAAAACAAGCGACAATGAAAAAGTCGCTTGTTTTTTTTATAAGATAAAATGTAAAGCATACTTGACTTTTTACGAAATAATGATATAATAAAATGTAAAGCAAACTATACATAAAGGAGTGGTAATTTGAATAATAGAATAAAAAGAACTGCGAAAACAAAAGAAAATAACGCAAGATGAATTGGCAAAAAGCGGTTGAAGTAACACGGCAAACGATTATATCGCTTGAAAACGGCAAATATAACGCGTCACTTCAGCTGGCGTACAAAATATCAAGGTATTTTGGAACAAATATTGAAGATGTATTTATTTTTGAGGAGGAATAGTGATGAAATTTAAAAAAATAAGCTGAAAATGCGATTAGGTATAGCAATTGTTTATGTAATTATCGGTGTATTACTTGTAGTTTTAACAAGTATCGGAATAATAAAAAAATGAAGTGATGCTTGTCTTTCGGAACAGCATTCGGTGCTTGCGGTTTGGTGATGATAGTAAAGAATATCAGAATTTTTAAGAGTACAGACAACTTCATAGAGAAAGAGATTGCAGAAAAAAGACGAACGTAATATAATGATTTGGACAAAGGCGAGGAGTTTGACATTTAGCGTGTATGCCGTTATAGCCGGAATTGCGATTATAGTATTGTATACAGTGAATATGGAATATGCGGCACAAGTGATTGCGTATAATTTGTGTGGCGTTCTGGTTATATATTGATTTGCTATTTTATAATAAGAAATAAATATTAAATATGGACAAATTCAAAGAAATTTGGTATAATATGTTTAAATAATTATTCGATAGTGGGGGATAAGATATGTATTGTAATAATTGCGGAACAAAAAGTACCCGATGATGCGACTTTTTTGTCCTAATTGCGGAAACAATATGCAATCACAAAAACAGTTAAACGGTATTAAAAATGATTTTTCTAAAAAAATACAAACGGTAATAAACATTCAAAAAGAATAACAATAACACTGCGTTGATAGTTGCGATTATAGTTGCAACATTGATTGTATTCATATCAGCCGGCTTGATAATGTTTAATGTGATGTCAGGGAGCAGTCCTTTTGCACCGAAAGCAACATCAACTCCTATGCCGACACCGATGCCGTTGCCGACTGCGACACCGACACAAATGCCGGAGGTTACACCGCAAATTGTATATGTGACACAGGAGCCGCAACAAGCTAATGTACCGCCTCAACAGCCAAGACAGGATACAGGTGTTGTAGTACATCCAAGTTATACTATGTATAACAGCAGTGCATATGGTTTTAAGTGCAGTTATCCGTCGCATTTTGTAGTATACAATGACGGAAAAGCAGAAACACTTTATTCTGTGGAAGCACCCGACGGCTCGGCAAGAGAAATTATAGCAACAAAGTCGGCGGCAGATACCTCGGTAGGAAACGAATTGAATTTCTATATTCAAAATCACGCAGGAAATGTGACGTATAAAACATCGGGAGCGGATTATTTTGCGGTAACGGTTAATGACGGTATAACGGAATATTATAAGTATTGTAAGTTTAGAAACGGTAATATGTATTGGTTTGAATTTATATCGCCTCACGCATATCACGATATTTATGATGTCTATATAAATGATATTTACGGTACGTTTAAAGTAAATTAATAAAAAATGCAAGTTGATTTAACAGCTTGCATTTTGTTTTTATTGCTGTGCTAAAAATTCTTTTTGCGTCAGCGATTGCTTTTTCGACAACTTCTTTTGCCGGACCGCCTATGACTTTTCTGTCATTTACGCAAGTTTCCATGCTGATAGCATTATAAATATCATCATCGATAATATCCGAAAATTCTTTGAATTCATCCATTGTTAGGTCATCAAGTGCTTTGTCGTGTTCGATTGAATAGAATACCATTCTTCCGACAACTGCGTGTGCCTCTCTGAAAGGCAAGCCTTTCTTTACAAGATAATCGGCAACGTCAGTTGCGTTTGTAAATCCGCCCTTTTGAGCCTTTTAGCATATTATCCTTTTTTAACTGTCATTGTTGCAATCATATCGCCGAATACAGGCAAGCAAAGTTTAACTGTATCAATACTGTCAAAAATAGGCTCTTTGTCCTCCTGCATATCCTTGTTGTATGCAAGCGGAATACCTTTCATGGTAGTAAGCAAGCCCATAAGATGACCGTAAACACGACCTGCCTTACCGCGAATAAGTTCCGCAACATCAGGGATTTTTTTTTTGCGGCATAATAGATGAGCCTGTTGAAAAGCGTCGTCCATTTCCACAAACGAAAATTCATGGCTTGACCACAAAATAAGTTCCTCACAGAAACGGCTAAGGTGCATCATAACAAGAGCAAGACAGTTTGCAAGTTCAATAACAAAATCTCTGTCGGAAACACCGTCAAGCGAGTTCATTGTAACCGCGTCAAAACCAAGTTCGCTTGCGACAAATTCTCTGTCAAGAGGGTAGGTAGTACCTGCAAGCGCACCGCTGCCCAAAGGCATAACGTTTGTACGCTTTCTGCAATCGCGAAGTCTTGAAAGGTCGCGTTTGAACATTTCAAAGTAAGCCATTAGGTGATGTGCAAAGGTAACAGGTTGTGCCTTTTGAAGGTGTGTGTAACCCGGCATAATTGTTTCAGTGTGGTCTGAAGCAAGGTCAACAAGTACGTTAAGTGTGTGTATAAGCATTTCTTCAATATCGGCAGTTTCGTCCATAAGATACATACGAATGTCAAGAGCGACTTGGTCGTTACGGCTTCTGCCGGTGTGAAGTCTTTTACCTGCATCACCGATACGCTCAATTAAAATCTTTTCAATATTCATATGAATATCTTCTGCGTCAATTTCAAATTCAACTTTGCCGTCCTCAATATCCTTTAGAATATTCTTTAATTCGGCAACGATTTTGTCACTGTCCTCTTTTGGAATGATGTTCTGTTTGCCAAGCATTGTAGCGTGGGCGACAGAACCTTTTATATCTTGTTTGTACATACGTTTGTCAAAACGTATTGATGAATTGAAATCGTCAACTTTTTTGTCGGTGCTTTTCTGAAAGCGACCGCCCCATAATTTAGCCATATATTTTTTTCTCCTTTGTCTATTAACTCATATACTTTTTTATTATATAAAAAAAATGAAAATGTAAACGATTTATAAGAATTTTTCGGAAAAGAAAAAGAGGATACCCAAAAAGTATCCTCAATATAATATACGATTATTATTTATCCAAACCGTTCTTTTTTCTTCATCATAGCACGAACCTTTAGCGGTAGACCGAATAGGTTGATGAAACCTTCACTGTCTTTTTGTGGCTGTAAAGCTCATGGCTGTCACCGAATGATGCAATATCTTCATTATATAGTGAATATGGTGACTTAGCACCTGCAGGAGTTACGCTGCCTTTGTAAAGCTTAAGTCTGACTTCACCTGTAACAGTTTCGTCCATAACGTCAAACATAGCTGACATTGATTCACGAAGCGGTGTAAACCATTTACCGTCATATACAAGTTCAGCAAACTTAATAGCTGACTGACGCTTGAATGCCTGAGTATCTCTGTCAAGGCAAAGGTATTCAAGTTCCTGAATAGCAGTATAAAGAATTGTACCGCCCGGAGTTTCATAAACGCCTCTTGACTTCATACCTACAAGTCTGTCCTCAACGATGTCTGCAATACCTACACCGTAAGCACCGCCAAGCTTGTTAAGTTCTTCAACAAGCGGTCTTGGGTCTAACTTTTTGCCGTCAAGTGAAACAGGTTCACCCTTTTCAAAACCGATTGTTATGTACTTTGGCTCGTTAGGAGCTTTTTCAGGTGAAACGCCAAGCTTTAACAAGCTGTCAAGCTGCGGTTCGTTTGCAGGATCTTCAAGGTCCATACCTTCGTGGCTGATGTGCCAAATGTTTCTGTCACGAGAATACAAATCTTTCTTTGTAACAGGGATTTCAATGTTGTGAGCCTCTGCATAGTCAACAGCGTCTTCACGAGATTTAATATCCCAAATTCTCCAAGGAGCGATTATCTTTAGTGATGGGTCAAGAGCCTTTATACCAAGTTCAAAACGTACTTGGTCGTTACCCTTACCTGTAGCACCGTGGCATATTGCAACAGCACCTTCCTTATGAGCGATTTCAACAAGTCTTTTTTTGCAATGATAGGTCTTGCGTGAGAAGTACCCAAAAGATACTTGCCCTCATAAACCGCACCTGCTTTTAAGGTCGGGAATATGAAATCCTTTACGTATTCATCTCTAAGGTCTTCGATATAAAGCTTAGATGCGCCTGCCTTTTTGCTCTTTCTTCAAGACCATCTGTTTCTTTACCTTGTCCGACGTCACCGCACACAGCGATAACTTCGCAGTCGTAATTTTCCTTTAACCAGGGAATTATGATTGATGTATCAAGTCCCCCGGAGTATGCCAAAACAACTTTTTCTTTAGACATGGTTGCAATTCCTCCTAAAATATTATAAAATATCATTTATTGATGATTTATATTATACACCAATATTTATATATATTCAATAGCAAAATTGACGAAAATAAAGGAGTTAGAAATAAAATGATTATAATAGGTATAGACCCCGGATATGCAATAGTCGGAATAGGAGTGGTTGAGTATGTCGGAAACAAGTTCAGAACGCTTGAATACAACGCAATCACGACACCTGCAGGAATGCCGACTGTCGAACGTTTAAAAAAGATATATACGGAGATGACGATGTATATAGATAAATATAAACCCGACGCGGTGGCGATAGAAGAATTGTTCTTCAATTCAAACCAAAAGACCGCGATTAACGTTGCACAGGCAAGAGGTGTATTGCTTGTAGCGGTGGCAAACAAGAATGTACCGATAAGCGAATATACACCGCTTCAGGTTAAGCAGTCCGTTACAGGTTACGGACGTGCGGATAAAAAACAAATACAATCTATGGTGAAAATGATTTTGGGATTGAATGTTATACCTAAACCCGATGATGCCGCAGATGCTCTTGCACTTGCAATTTGTCACGCACATTCAATAAAATGAATAATATGCTCGGAATGAACGGTGTAAGGTAAGCATAGATGTAGTGAAAAAATGAATTAATATACAACATATAGTATGCAATGTTACAGAACTGTAACATTGCTGAAAAGTTTATGAAATATAATAATTTTGGATAAAATATACAATAAAATTAATGCTGAATAATATTAGTATGGTTAAATTATACATATAAAAGAACGATAAGTTAAAAATAAATTAAAAAATAGAATGATATTTAATAATTTTGTAACAAATTGCAAGTTGACATAATTGTAATGTTATTGTATTATATATGTACGAGGTAAAGAAAGAATGTATTATTATATAAAAGGTAACGTTGGTACAAAGAACGATAATTACATAGTTGTAGACGCAAACGGGTGGGGTATATGATTTATACTTCGCTAAACAGTATGCAAAAATGCCGGTGAAGTCGGTAAAAAATTACAATATATACATATTTACACGTCAGAGAGGACGTAATGGATTTATTCGGTTTTACAACTATAGAAGAAAAGAATATGTTTATGCATCTTATATCTGTTTCGGGTGTAGGTCCTAAAGCGGCACTTTCGATTTTGTCGGTAACAACTCGGCTAAATTCGCGGTGGCTGTTACAACGAATGACGTTAAGACGATTACAAAAGCATCGGGCGTAGGTCCTAAAATGGCTCAAAGAGTTATATTGGAGCTTAAAGATAAGATGAAAACGGACGAGCTTGAAATTGATTTGGAAGACGAAAGTGACGATATACTTTCAGATAACAGAAGTGAGGCAATAAGTGCGCTTGTTGTTTTGGGTTACAGCTCAAACGATGCACAAAAAGCCGTTAAGGGTATAGACGGAACATTGAGTGTTGAAGAAATAATAAAGAAAGCACTTGCAGGATTATTATAATTAGGAGATTATAGGGAGGTAAAATCATTGTTTGATGAGGACGAAAGATTTGTCACAAGTGATTTTATAAGTGAAGATGCGGAGATTGAGGTCGGTTTAAGACCGAGAAATCTTTCTGAATATATAGGTCAGGAAAAAGCTAAAAACAATCTTGAAATATACATAAAAGCGGCACTTGAAAGACGTGAGGCTTTGGACCATGTTTTGCTTTACGGTCCGCCGGGATTGGGTAAAACCACATTGGCAAGTATTATTGCCAATGAGATGGGTGTTAATATAAGAATAACTTCCGGTCCTGCGATTGAAAAAAGCGGGTGACTTGGCGGCTATTCTTACAAACCTGTCGGAACACGATATACTGTTTATTGACGAAATACACCGTATGTCAAGAACAGTTGAAGAAATTCTTTATCCGGCTATGGAGGACTATGCGCTTGATATTATTATAGGTAAAAAGGCCCGGCGGCGAAATCTATAAGAATTGATTTGCCGAAATTTACACTTATAGGAGCGACAACAAGAGCAGGACTTTTGACAGCACCGTTAAGGGACAGATTTGGTGTTATAAGCCGACTTGAACTTTATACTGTTGAAGAAATCAAGGAAATAGTCAAAAGAAGTGCGGGTTTGCTTGATGTGGAAATAGACGATGAGGGTGCGGCGGAAATCGCGTCACGTTCAAGAGGTACTCAAGAATTGCAAACCGATTTTTAAAGCGTGTGCGTGACTTTTGCACAGGTAAAGTATGACGGTAAGATTGATTATAAGGTTGCGGCAGATGCTTTAAAGAGTATGGAAGTCGATGAACTCGGTCTTGATATAATTGACAGCCGAATGATTAAGACTATGATTGAAAACTTCGGTGGCGGACCTGTCGGTCTTGACACTTTGGCGGCTACAATAGGCGAAGAACCGAATACTATTGAGGATGTATATGAGCCGTATTTGTTGCAACTTGGCTTTATATCAAGAACACCAAGAGGAAGAATTGCGACAAAGGCTGCGTATGACCATTTTGACATTCCGTTTGCGGAATGATTGAAATAGAAAAAATGTGTAGGATAAAAAGAAAAGGAGATGATGTGCAAAATGAGAAAATTAAGAGTATCACTTATAGCGATAGTAATGTTTTTGTTTTGCAGTGTAGGGTTTCGCATCGGCACAGACTATGATGCTTGAATATGACGGTGGAACACACGAGTATAACGGAGAGATTTATGCACTTGTTGTAAACAATCAGCTAATCAATCCGCCGCTTTCACCGATTATATTCAATGACAGAGCACTTGTACCGGTAAGAGAAATATTTGAGGAAGTGGGTGCAACGGTAAATTACATTAATGACACTCAAACCATTGAAGTTTCAAGTGATGAATATGATGTGGTTATGAGAATTAATGATAATGTTGCGTACATAAACGGTGAAAAAAACCAATATACCCGACAATGTAGTACCAAAGCTTATCTCAAAGGTAGGCGGTGAAACAAAAACAATGGTTCCCGTAAGATTTATAAGTGAAACGATAGGTCTTGATGTAAAATTTGATTCGGAGGACGGAGCGATTTTTTGATTGATTCGGACGGATATGTTATTTCGGACGAAAATCAAGAACCGAGTATTGACGATGTAGTTCCTCAGCCTGATAATTCGGATGACAATGCAAGCTATACACCGTCGGTTGAAACAAAAATAACAAATGTTTCATATGACATTACAGGCGATAACAGCATTAAAGTTACAGTTACATCTAATGCCGATATTTCAAGTTATTCCGATTTTACATTAAGTTCACCGGAAAGAGTTGTTGTGGATTTTGCAGGAATGAAGTTTGATGGCGTAGGTGATACACTAAGCGTTAACAAAGCAGGTGTGACATCTGTAAGAATGGGCGACAATGACGAAAGAGCAAGAGTTGTTGTAGATATTTCAAATTTAAAAAAATACAATATTGAAAAAACGTCAAACAATACTGTTGTTATAAATGTTGAAACAAAGGCGGCTGCACCAACACCGAAGCCGACTGTAAACAACGGAAATTCAAACAACAATTCGACAATTACTGCCGATTCGAGCAAATTGATTCTGCTTTGACGCAGGTCATGGAGGAAGTGACTCGGGCGCGGTTGGTTATTCTAACGGTAATGTGGTGCTTGAAAAGAATTTGACTCTTGAAATAACGTACAAAGTAAAAAGAAATTCTTGAAAAATGCCGGTTATACCGTTTCAATGACACGAACAGGCGATACTTTGCCGTCATTGGTTGAACGTCCTACTCAAGCAAATGCTGAAAATGCCGCTGTTTTTGTAAGTATACATATCAATTCCGTTGACAATGCACCGAACGCTAACGGAACGGAAGTATATTATGCAGATTCAAATAACGGTAACGCTTACGGCACAACAAGCGAAAAGCTTGCAACCAATATATTAAACAGGATGCTTTATTATATGGGTTCAACAAACAGAGGCGTTAAAACTGCCGAACACGCAGTTACAAAACGCTGTGAAATGCCTGCGGCACTTACCGAAGTCGGCTTTATAACAAATCCTACGGAAGTTTATAATATGACTACCGATGAATATCAATATAAAGCTGCTCAAGGTATTGCCGAGGGAATAATGATAACATTAAAAGATATTAATGTTCCGCAATAATTTTGTCTTTAAAATGAACTGTCTTTCCTATTTGGGAAAGGCAGTTTTTTATTATAATGTTTCGACTAAAATATGTCGAAACATTTTTTTTATTCGACAACCGACTTTGACATTTTTTTCTTACAGTATATGGAGTATAATACTTTTTTAGAGGTGAGCAATATGGAGATATATGCCGATGTAATATTTTTAGTAAATTTTATATTTTCATATGTGCTGTTATACATTCTCGGCAAGTTCGTTAATACGGTGAAAATAAAAAGCTGCGTTTAGCCGTTGCGGCGGTAATCGGCGGAATAAGTTCGGCGATTATATTTTGTATAGAAATGCCGATGTGGATTTCGTATGTGCTGAGATGCGTGGCGATATTTTTGATGATAACAACAGCCTATTTTGAAAAACGCAAAAACATACTAAATCAGATGTTATGGTTTGTAATGCTCGGCGGTATAATGATGTTTGTAATGATAATGCTTGTATCGCTTACGGGTAAAACAATCGGTATGGCAATCAACAACGGCATTGTATATTTTGATATTAATTCAAAGGTGTTTGCCGTATCGCTTGGAATATCGTGCATTATGATGATTTTCTTTGTAAAGATGTTTAAAAACAGAAAAAATAAAAAAATACTATATACTGAATGTGACACATAATGACAGAACTATAACTGTTTCTGCATTGTTTGACAGCGGTAATTTACTTAAAGAGCCTATAACGGGTAAGTATGTAAGCATACTTGAATGGGAAGCGGCGAAAGAACTGTTTGATACCGAAATAGAATTTTCGGATATTGAAAATTATATCGAAGATATGAAATTGTGGGCAGTACCGTTTAATTCGTTGGGGAAATTCGTCCGATGTTTTGTTTGCTTTTTTTGGCAGATGAAATAAACATACCGGAAGAAAATAAAACAATAGATAAAACATTTATAGGTTTGTACGGCAGCAGACTTTCAAATAATGAAGAATATCACGCATTGATTAATGCAGGCTTACTATGAAGGAGTTAAAGGAAATGGAATTATTAAGAAAAATCAGTTCAAAATTTATTTGTATCGGCTCAAATCCTCTGAAAAATGCGGAAGTCTTTTTATATCGGAGGCAGTGACACATTGCCGCCGCCATTGAAAAAAGACGAGGAAGAAGCACTTATGAAAAAAGCTTGCAAACGGTGATATGAGTGTTAAGGCTACATTGATTGAAAGAAATTTAAGGCTTGTTGTTTATATTGCAAGAAAGTTTGAAAACACGGGGATATATGTTGAGGACTTAATCTCAATCGGTACGATTGGTTTGATAAAAAGCGATAAATACATTTAATCCGCTTAAAAATATAAAGCTTGCAACGTATGCGTCAAGGTGCATTGAAAATGAAATATTAATGTATCTTCGTAAAAATTCAAATATGCGCAGTGAGGTTTCTATTGATGAGCCGCTTAATGTGGATTGGGACGGAAATGAACTTTTGCTTTCTGATATACTCGGAACGGATAATGATGTTATCTGTAAAAATATAGAGGACGAGGTTGACAAGGCACTGCTTGTTGACGCGATGAAAAAACTGTCTGTAAGGGAGCAACAGATAATGCGGTTACGATTCGGACTCGGTAACGGAAAGGAAAAAACACAAAAGGAAGTTGCAGATATGCTTGGTATATCGCAATCATATATTTCCAGACTTGAAAAAAGAATAATAGGCAGATTGAAAAAAAGAAATAGCCAAAATGTGCTGAATATACATATTATCGTCATATCTTGTACATAACCGCAATAAAGCGGTTTTCAATCAAGGAGGAAAAAGATATGACGAACAAAGTGGAAATCTGCGGGGTGAATACGTCAAAACTCCCTGTTCTTTCAAGAGAGGAAAAGAATAAGTTATTTATAAAAATCAAGAACGGCGATTTACAGGCGCGTGAAACTTTTGTAAAGGGCAATTTAAGACTTGTACTGAGCGTTATACAAAGATTTAATAATAGAGGTGAAAAACGTTGACGATCTGTTTCAAGTCGGCTGTATAGGACTGATAAAGGCGATAGATAATTTCGATTTAAGTCAGAATGTGCAATTCTCGACGTATGCCGTGCCGATGATTATCGGTGAAATAAGAAGATATTTGCGTGACAATAATTCTATCCGCGTGAGCCGTTCTCTTAAAGACATAGCATATAAAGCAATGCACGTCAAGGAACGGCTTATAAGTAAAAAAATTCAAAAGAGCCGACCATATCGGAAATAGCAAAAAGAGCTTGACTTGCCGAAAGAGGACGTTGTGTTTGCACTTGACGCAATAGCCGATCCGGTATCGCTGTTTGAGCCGATATATCACGACGGAGGCGAGGCTATTTATGTGATGGATCAGGTAAAAGACACTAAAAATGTTGACGAAAACTGGCTTGAAAATATTGCGTTGAGCGAAGCAATGAAACATCTTGACGAAAGGGAAAAGCATATTTTGAATTTAAGATTTTTTTCAAAGCCGTACACAAATGGAGGTTGCGGAAGAAATCGGTATATCGCAGGCACAAGTTTCCAGACTTGAAAAGAGTGCTTTAAAACAGCTTAAGAAAATATGTATAATGCAGAATACAAAAATCGGGGCAAAAAGCCTCGATTTTTGTGATTAAATCTGAAAATTAATAAAAATTGCCGTCTGCTATTGCATTTTTTGACATATTTCGTGTATAATGATAGAAGAATATAATAGCATAATTTGTATTTATAAATAAACAAATTGGAGGAATGAAAATGATAAGCAAGGCATTTCAAAATATTGTAACGCAAATGGCTGATGTTTTTCCAAAGAAATTCGGTATTGTGGATTCGCATGGCTTGGTTTTGGCAAATAACGGCGGTGAACCGACAGGCGATATTATAGAAAATCTTGTATATGCGGCTACAAATAATGATAAATTACTTTTTAAGGACGGATATACAGTTCGTTCAATGTCAAACAAACCGTATGCCGAATATGTGGTATATGTTGAAGGCACTGATGAAGTATCAAAGTATTGTTGTAATTCCATTGTTGTTGCAGCAAATAATGTACGTCATTATTATGATGAAAAATATGACAAGAACAATTTTATGCAAAATATCATTTTCGATAATCTTCTTTCTTTTGATTTACACCAAAAAGCAAGAGAACTTCATGTTGATATAGATATTCCGAGAGCAGTTTTCTATATAAAGGTGCTTGACGAGGGTGAAGTAGGTATTTACGATGTGCTTAGAAATATGTTCCCGGATAAAAGAGAGAGATTTTGTTATCAATATAGATACAAAAAATCTTGTGCTTATAAAGGAACTTAAGGAAGTTGAAAATTCTCAAAAACTTGAAGAAACGGCACAAAGCTATTGTTGATACGGTAAATGCGGAAACAATGCTTACAGTATGCGTTGGTTTAAGTACGGTTGCTTATAATATCGACCAGATTAATAATGCATACAAAGAGGCACAGATTGCACTTGAAGTAGGTAAAGTGTTTGATGAAGAAAAAGTATATTCTGAATTATGATAATTTGGGTATCGGCAGACTTATTTATCAGTTGCCTATAAAACTTTGTGAATTGTTCTTGCAAGAGGTGTTTAAGAAGGGGATATATCAACTCTTGATGACGAAACAATTTTGACAATAAATAAGTTCTTTGAAAATGACCTTAATGTCAGCGAAACATCAAGACAGCTTTTCGTACACAGAAATACTCTTGTATACAGACTTGAAAAAGATTTATAAACTGACAGGTCTTGATTTGAGAAAGTTTGACCAGGCTATCGTATTTAAAGTGGCAATGATGGTGCATAAGTATCTTGAATCAAATTCAATGAAAATCTGATAATGATTTTTGGGGGTGTGTAAAACCACACCCCTATATTTTTGTTTTTTAAGGAGCAATGAAATATGTCTGATAAGAAAAAATAGTTTTGACGGCATTGATAACAGCTGTTGTTACTGCTTTTATCAGCGTCAATTTAACATCGTTTGTAAAGGACAGAATTGCGATATATCTTCCGAGCAAGGACGAGAATAAGGCCTTTTCAAATAAAATGACGGCAGTTGAAAATATGCTTAGCAGTAACTATTTGTATGATTTTGACAAAACAAAACTTCGAGATGATGCGATTAAAGCATATGTTGACGGACTTGACGAGCCGTATACGCATTACTACACTCAAAGCGAGTTTTTCTTCATATATAGACAATATCCAAGACGGCTATGTCGGGATAGGAGTAATAGTCGGAGTGAATGACGATAATCAAATTGAAGTTGTCGCACCGTTTGAGGACAGTCCGGCATATAACGCGGGAATACAGCCAAGCGATATTATAAAGGCGATAGACGGTGTGGAATACAGCGGCGATAAGCTTTCAGAAGCGGTTGACAATATCAAAAACGGAGAGATAGGAACGACTGTTGATATAAAAAATTCTTCGCGGTGAAAAAGAACTTGACATAACGGTTACAAGAGATGATATTGCAACCGATTCCGTAGACGGTGAAATGCTTAACGACAATATCGGTTATATCCGTGTGACAGGTTTCAATACAACATCTGATAACGGTGAAAAGAGTACATTCAGCGAATTTAAAGATAAGATTACTGAACTTCAGTCAAGCGGTATGAGCAAAATGATTATTGACTTGCGTGATAATCCGGGCGGTGTGCTTGACGAGGCTTGCAATATGGCAGATATGATTTTACCGGAGGGTATTATAACATACACCGAAACAAAATCCGGCAAGAGAACTGATTATAATTCGGATGAGGAAAGTCTTGATATTCCGATAGTGATACTTATAAACGAAAACAGCGCAAGTGCGTCTGAAGTGTTTACGGGTGCGTTAAAGGACTACGGCAAGGCAACAGTTGTAGGTAAAAGAGTTACGGTAAGGGAATAGTGCAAAAGCGTACTTCCGTTCTATGACGGCTCGGGAATGTCGCTTACCGTTGCAAAATATTATACACCTAACGGCACTTGCATACACGGAATAGGCATTGAGCCTGATGTTGAGGTTGATATGCCTGACGAATATAAAGATATGTATGCGTCAATGGTTGAGCATGATAAAGATACTCAACTTCAAAAAAGCGATTGAGATTATAAAGGAAAAATAGTTATATTTTTCACGCTTGAATAAATATATAGCATATGTTACAATAAAAAAAAAATAATTTGTGATGGAGAATTAATAATGATTTCATTTGGTAAATGGCCGCGTGTTTTATTTGCGAGCGTGCTGGCAATGGCTTTTATGGACGTTTATAAGCGTAAATACAAACATTTTCAGCGTAGACGGAAAGTTTGACGGATTTATGTATTTCACGTCATATATATTGGTGATAGGAGTATGGGCACTTGTCGCTGTTAAAATAAATGTATCGGATAAGTTTTATAAAGCAATTTCGATATTCATATTTGCTCTGACACCGTTTTTCTGTATGCAGATGGCAATGATATTGTCGGGGGCGGCAGAGTATTCGTTTGGAATATACTTTATAAATATTATGTTCTATGTCGCGATTATGGCGATAATTCTTGCGATTACAAGAAGTATGAAATGGACGGCAATAGTAACAAATCTTGTTGCGTACTTATTCAACTTGTCAAGTTTCGTTGTAAATATTTTAAGAGGCACACCGCTAATTCCAAGCGATTTCCTTGCAATCGGTACGGCGGCACAGGTAGCGGAAAATTACACATTTCAGCTGAGATACCCGATTGTTGTTGCAACGGTTATAGTGGTGTTGGTTATAACGTTAATCGCTAAATTTTCGTTTAAACCGCAGTTTAAGCACAAAAATCTTATATTTTCTTTAAGCGGCGGTGCAGTTGCACTTGCATTTATAATAACAATGTCATGTATAGATTTTACTAATTCGTCAATGGATGTGTACGACCAGTATCACGCAAATAATACGCATGGCTCATTATACAGTTTCTATATTAATGTAAGAAAAATGATGCTTAGCAAGCCGAAAGGATATAAGGAAGAGGACGCACAGGCACTTTTGAGCAATGCCGACAGTGATGAACAAACGACTGTTGACAAAGAAGAAATGCCGAATATCATTGCGATAATGAATGAGAGTTTTGCGGATTTGAACGTTGTCGGCGACCTTCAAACGAGTGAAGATTATATGCCGTTTATACACAGTATGACTAAGAATACGATAAAAGGTCAACTGTTGGTGTCCCCGTTCGGCGGATATACTTGTAATACCGAATTTGAATTTTTTGACGGGACTTTCAATGGGCGTGTTGCCGAGAGGTTCGGTGCCGTATCTTCAATATGTGTCAAAACAATATCCGTTCTCACTTCCGTCACATCTTGATGAACTCGGATATAAGAGCGTAGCCGTTCATCCGTATTTGGGAAGGTGTTGGAACAGACAAAAGATTTATGAGCTTATGGGCTTTGATGAATTTATAAGTTTTGATAATATCAAAAAATATATGGACGAAGATGATATTGAGTATGTTCGTTATTATGTGAGCGACAGAACTTCATTTAAACTTGTAACAGACCAGCTTGAAAATAAAAAGCCGGGCGAAAAGATGTTCTTATTCAATGTTACAATGCAAAATCACGGCGGATACACATATGACGGCGGAGAATTTCCGACTGTAACAATTTCAAATTTGCAAGGTCATTACAAAGAGGCGGAACAGTATTTGTCACTTATAAAAGAAAGTGACAAAGCGTTTGAAGAATTAGTCAGATATTTAAAAATTATGACGAACCGACAATCGTTGTAATGTTCGGTGACCATCAGCCTGCTGTTGAACAGGAATTTTATGAAGAACTTTACGGAAAAAAAGCTTGTCAAAATTATCAACTGAGGAATTGCAACAAAGATATAAAATTCCGTTCGTTATATGGGCGAATTACGATATAGAAAGTCAGGATGATTTAAAGACAAGTCCTAACTATTTGTCAGACTTGTTGCTTGATACGGCGAATGTTCCGAAGAATGAAATTGAAAACTTTACATCGGAGGTAAGAAATGATGTACCGCAAATAAATGCAATGGGACATTACGACAGTGACGGCAACTGGGTAAGCAGAGATGAAGATACTTCAAATGCTCTTGATGAGTATGAAGCGGTAGAGTATTATATGCTTACAAGAAAAGAGAACAAAGACGCAAAAGAGAATAAAGACGATAAGAAATAAAATTAAGCAAGGCAAAGCCTTGCTTAATTTTTTTTAGTCTATACCCATTTTTGCAAAAAAGTCAGCGGTGGAAATACCGCTTGGACGGTTATATCTTTTTTAGCATAAACAATGAATCGGCATCGGTTATATGATTAATTCCTTCGTTACAAGTTAAACTCATCTTAAATCCCATTGATTTTAACATATCAGTGGTTTCTTCACTGTAAGCACCGAAAGGGTATGTATATATAATCGGTGCAAAGCCTGTTTTTGTCATAAATCTGTCTTGGGCTTTTTTTGTGTGTCGTCAACAAATATATTCCTGTATGTATCTTCGCTTTCGCCGCTGTTACGCTTTGAACCGTTTCTGCCATGATTATTTGAATGAAAATCGTAGGAGTGATTGCCGACTTCAACACGCTTGTCAATAAACATATCATAAACCTCGCTCCAACGTACATAACCGTATGTCATATTTGCGATATTACTTTTGGAATATTCATCGGTATAACTTCCCACAACAGAAATAACCGCTTTTGCGTCATACTCTGAAAGTATAGGCATAACGTAACCGTAGTTGTTATAAAAACCGTCGTCAAATGTGAGCATAACGGGTTTGTCGGGAAGTTTGGACGTGCCGTTAGTATAGTCGATTAATTCTTGTGCGGAAACAAAGGTGTAGCCTTTGTTTTTCAAAAAAAATTAATATCGTTTTTCAATAGAAACTCCAAGAGAGATTGCCTTCTGAATCATATCTGCAGGAATACCTGTACCACCATGAAGAACTAATGGCATATCACCAATCTTATCCTTAACAGCTGCAAGAGTCTCAAAGCTTAATCCTGGCCAGTTAGCAGGATACTTTCCATGTATATTACCGATACCTGCTGCAAGCATGTCTACACCAAGATCTGCAATAGCTTTACATTCATCAGGGTCTGCACATTCACCCATTCCGATAACACCATCTTCTTCGCCGCCTATTGAACCAACTTCTGCCTCAATAGAAAGACCAAGATTATGAGCTACATTGACAAGCTCGGTTGTCTTCTTGATATTCTCATCAATTGGATAATGAGAACCGTCAAACATAATAGATGTGAAGCCTGCTTTGATACATTTGTAGCATCCTTCATATGTTCCGTGGTCAAGATGAAGATTGAACTGACCTACGGCATACTTGCCTTCAACTGCCTTTTTTAGCATTTCAGTTGCTGAAACTATCATTTTAAAGTCCTCCTTAAAATAAATAAAATAAATATATACATTTAATTTATATTCAAAATTATTTGCCGATTATAATTGCTTTTGCATTTAATAATCGTGTTAAAGTTTCTTCTGTTGTCTCGATGGCTTTTGATTTTTTGCATTGCAGACATGTCAGAATAATGTTGCCGTTTATGATATTTAATTCAATATCTTCACTTCCGCATGCACAGGAAATATTATGTGATTCCTGCAAGGCGTGCAGACGTTCGATAATTGCATAAATCAAGTTAAAAAGAAATATCACTGTCGTCATCGTCAAATTCATCGAGAATATCTGAAAAACATATCAGTGTTTTCGTTAAGCATATTTTCAACCAAATCTTTTTCGCCGGCAAAAAATACATCTATTCCTGCAACGGGACATTTGTATGTTAACAGCGGTTTGTTCCAAAAGTTTTCTTTCGTTGTTGTGTACGAATGGTTGTCACCGCATATCGGACATTCGATGTCAAATTTGTATTTATCGTGTTTTTCGGCTATTGTAACACAGGTTTCGTGACAGCCGTGAGTAGGGCATATAAGCTGAACCTTGTCTTTACCCGAAAAATTAAATATTGAAAGTGATTTTGACGACATATTTGAACAGAAAGGACATATATATGCTACTATTCTTTTTAAATCTACTAACACTCTGAAATTCAAATCCTTTCCGCCCACGATATACTTGTCTTAAAATCACTTTTTTAATGTGGGCTGAAAAGTGATTATTCAGTGCCGATTTTGTTTTTCTCTTGCATAGAAGAATAGATATTGCTGAGCAAAACCGCCTATATCGCCGAAATGCTTTTCGGCAAATGCGGATATTGCAGGTATGCTTTGTTCACCGTCAAAATAACAGTATTCCATTATGCGTTTAATCCAAACGTCAACGGGGAATGAGTCCACTCTGCCAAGACCGAATAAAAAGTATACAGTCGCTGACCTTGTTGCCGACACCGTTAATAGTCATTAATGCTTTTTGGCGTCCGGAGTTGACAGTGATTTTATATATTCTTCCGTAAGAGTGCCGCTCTTGAATTTGTCTGCGGCGTCCATTATATATTTGTCACGAAAAACCGGAACGGATAACCGATAAATCTTCTTTGAAAGAGAATAAATCGTATCGGTATCGGGGAACGTGTAATATGTTTTGCCCATATAACTTATTTGTTTTCCAAAGTTTTTCGCAAAAAGTCTTTCTATAATGCCTTTGATTCTAGGAATATTGTTGCTTGCCGAAATGATAAAAGAAATAACAGCCTCCCATAAATCCTGGTTAAGTATACGAATACCGTCACCGTATGAAACAGCTTCTTTCATAATCGGGTCATTGGATAATCTGCTCTTGATTTCGCTGTAGTCGCGATTTAAATCGAAGTAATCATACCAAATATTCTTAAAATCGTCTTCAGTTGTATCATAAAATATAACTTCATCATCATTTTGCGATATTAAAAAGCGCCTTGTTCTTTGCAATGCCGAAATATGAATTTTCGCTTACTGCATTAAAACGAAAGCATTGACCGCAATCAAATATATGGTGTAAGTTAAAATCTTTTTAAACCTGTGACAATAAGATTATTGTCTTTTTTATTAATATCCATATTAGATATTATATCACGTTGTTATAAATTTATCAAGTGACAAAATCCATATTTATCTGCATAATTGCATACTTGACAGAGTTGCACAGAGCATAACTTTTTTATATATTACATTATGGTCAAAATGCACGGAATTAAAACAAATAAGCAAAAAAAAAAATATGAAATAAGAAATTCGTTTCATATAGACTATTTTTTGTATTTGTGGTATAATGAGTGTCAATAATAAAAAATAAATGACGTCTTATTCGTCCGCAATAAGTCGCGTATATTATTTTTATCAGCGGACAGAAAGGTTATGATTTATATGACAGATAAAGAGTTATTTAATGAATTATCATACAAAAAAAAAAAATGTGTATGAGAATTTGAGCGAACAGGAATATAAGGAAATGTTTGAACTTTGCGACGAATATCGCGAATTTCTTGATGAGGGAAAGACAGAACGTGAATGCGTTGAAAAGTCGATAAAAATGGCTGAACTTCACGGATTTAAGAATATTAATTCAGTAAAGCAGTTAAAGGCGGGAGATAAGGTTTATAAGATTAACAGAAACAAAAAAATATTTTACTTGCGGTTATCGGCAGTGAAGATATTAAAAACGGTGTAAATCTTGTCGGCGCACATATCGATTCACCAAGACTTGACTTAAAGCAAAATCCGCTATATGAAAGCAATGATATGGCACTTTTGAAAACGCATTATTACGGCGGTATTAAGAAGTATCAATGGACCGCAATTCCTCTTGCTATGCACGGTGTTATCTTTACAAAAGAGGGTAAGAAGGTGACATTAAATATAGGTGAAAATGAAAACGATCCTGTATTTTGCGTGACAGACCTTTTGCCGCATTTGGCTAAAGACCAAATGACAAAGAAAATGATTGACGGAATAGAGGGAGAAAATCTTAATATTCTTATAGGCGGTATGCCTGTTAAATCGGAAGATGTAAGCGAAAAGGTTAAGTTTGCGATTTTGAAACATCTTAACGAAAAATACGGCATAACAGAAAGAGATTTCTTAAGTGCCGAAATTGAAATTGTACCTGCTTTCAAGGCTAAGAATGTCGGACTTGACGAAAGCTTTGTCGGTGCATACGGTCAAGATGACAGAGTGTGTGCATTTACTACATTAAAGGGTATATTCGCTGTTCAAAAGTCCTAAAAAGACAGCACTTGCAATCCTTGTTGATAAAGAAGAAATCGGTTCAACGGGTAATACGGGTATGCTTAGTGCATTCTTTTGAAATGACTCTTGCGGAAATTATTGAAAAGATTAACGGCAACTGCACAATTACCGATTATAATACAACAATAGAAAATTCAGCTTGCTTGTCATCGGACGTCGGTGCGGCAGTTGATCCGAACTATGAATCCGTATACGAAAAACGTAATGCGGCATTTGCAGGCTGCGGTATGGTGCTTATGAAGTATACAGGTGCAAGAGGTAAGTCGGAGTCGTCAGATGCGTCTGCCGAATTTGTTTACGAAATAGGTAAAATACTTGACGATAACGGAGTTATTTGGCAAACAAGCGAACTCGGTAAGGTTGATCAAGGCGGCGGCGGTACAATCGCACAGTACGTTGCTAATCTTAATATGGACGTTATTGACTGCGGTGTTCCTGTACTTTCAATGCACGCACCGTTTGAAGTTACAGCAAAGAGTGACGTATATATGGCATATAAATCATATGTTGCATTTTATAATAACAGATAGTAAAAATGAGTCTGTCGACATTTTGTCTACAGACTCATTTTGCTTTTTTATTGTTGAGGAAGGTAGTCGGTTGGGTTTACCAAAACTCCGTCTTTTGACATTTCAAAGTGAATATGCGGATCGGTCACATTTTCACCGGTACATTTACCTGACGTTCCGATAACTTCGCCTGATTTTATTTCTTTACCTACAGTAAGATTTTCAATATTTTCAAGTCCCATATATTTTGTTATAAATCCTGCGGCATGAGATATTATTATATATTCGCCCATTGCGTCTTTGCCTGTTTCGTCAATAACGCCGTCAGCGGCGGCTTGTACACTGCAGCCTGTGTTGGCGGCAATGTCAATGCCGTTGTGGGTACGCCAATCGGAAAGCTGTTCGTTGTATTTTAATTTGTCCGAATATCCTTCAAGTGTATTTCCGTTTACAGGCATAATCAATGCAGGTTGTTCGGATGATACGATAACTGCGGTTTGGTCAACGTCGGGATTGTTGACCGCATAGTCCTCAACAGGTACTTGTTGCTCGGACATAACAGGCATATCGGTTTGAGTGTCGGTACTTTGAGCGGTTTCGGTATCAGATACAACTTCCGAACTCTCTTCTACATTTGCTGATGAAGCCTCTTGAGTTTCATCTCCTGAAACGTTCAGAGCGGAAGATGTGAATTTGTCGGTTGAATCCGAAAAACTTCACTGCCACTGTTATCGGCTATCTCATTGCTTAGCATACTTGATGAGTCTGAATTGTGTCTTTCGGTAAAATAACCGGCTATACCGATTGCCAATACACAGCAACAAAGTGCTATGTAAAAGCTTGGTAGCTTTTTTGTTTCCTTTTTTGTTGTTGATTCATTTTGTGTTCCTCCATATACATTGTAGTATTTAGTATTGTTTCCTTAATTTTCTGTATTATACATTTTGCTAAATAAAAATTTTACATAAATAATTGACAGGTATGACGGGAAGTGTGTCTTTTAAAATTCATGGTGATTATAGCAGTTGTGAATTATTAAAAAAGTTAATTCATTATTCGTGTTATTAGGGTATAGGAAGCCGTAAGGCACTCGGTATGGGTGGTGACGAACAGAATATGCTTTTGGTATAGCTAAAAAGAATTTCTTAAAATTTAATAAGGTTGTCGCAAACTATTGCAACAACCTTATTTTTTTGGTATAATGTAATCTAAATGAACAGAAAAAAAGAGGTAATTATTTTGAAAAGAACAGATTTTTATTATGACTTGCCCGAAGAACTTATTGCACAAGAACCTTTAAAGGACAGAAGTTCTTCAAGGCTTTATGATACTTGATAAAAATACAGGTGAAATTGAGCATAAGCATTTTTATGATATAGTCGATGAGCTAAATGAGGGTGATGCACTTATATTGAATGATACAAAGGTACTTCCGGCACGTTTGTACGGTCAAAAAAAGAGGATACGGGCGGTGCTATTGAATTTTTGCTTTTGCATAAGCATACGCTTGATACTTGGGAAGTAATTTTGAAACCGGGCAGAAAAGCTAAACCCGGTGCAAGATTTGTTTTTGGCAACGGTGAGCTTAAAGCAGAGGTTTTGGACGTTATAAATGACGGTAACAGACTTGTTAAGTTTGAGTATGAGGGAGTATTTGAGGAGGTTTTGGATAAACTCGGAGAAATGCCTCTGCCTCACTATATAACACATAAACTTGAAGATAAAAACAGATACCAAACAGTGTATGCAAAAAATCCTGGCAGTGTGGCGGCACCTACGGCAGGACTTCACTTTACACCCGAATTGCTTGAAAAGATTAAGGCAAAAAGGCGTTAATATAGGTTATGTAACACTTCACGTCGGACTAGGAACATTCAGACCTGTTAAAGCCGACGATATACTTGAACATAAAATGCACTCGGAATTTTATATACTTCCGCAGGAAACAGCCGATTTGGTAAATAAAAACAAAATCAAACGGTAAACGTGTAATTTCTGTCGGAACAACTGCTACAAGAGTTTTGGAAACGGTCGGAATGGAAAACGAAAACTTGAACAAAAAACAGGCTGGACGAAATATATTTATTTATCCGGGCAAGGAATTTCATGTTATATCTACCATTGCAATGGCATTTGACGAGTGTGCACCGGCACTGGCAGACAGAAAGTATGTGGAGAATTCAGTGGCAAGAACAGCCAGATGGCTTGTGAGATGTAAGAATGAGATGAACAGACTCAATGGTCTTCCGGATACAATCAACAAGGAGCAGCTTTTATTTGGAATAAATCAGGGCGCCATATATGAGGATATAAGGATCGATCACGCAAAGCGTATAAGTGAGCTTGATCTTCCGGGATATGCAGTTGGAGGACTTGCGGTAGGTGAGACAGCGGAGCAGATGTATAATATCCTTGATGTAACAGTTCCGTATCTTCCTGAGAACAGACCTACATACCTTATGGGTGTAGGCACTCCTGTGAACATCCTCGAGGCTGTGGACAGAGGCGTGGATTTCTTTGATTGCGTATATCCATCAAGAAACGGACGTCATGCCCATGTATATACAAAGCATGGTAAGCTTAATCTTAAGAATGCAAAGTATGAAACAGATGACAGACCGATAGAAGAGGGATGTGGATGTCCTGCCTGTGCCCACTATAGCAGAGCATATATAAGACACCTCTTAAAGGCAAATGAAATGCTTGGTATGAGATTTTGTGTATTGCATAATTTGTATAAAGAAATATGATGTACTTTCATTCAGTGATATACTTTCAAAAAATCTCGGCGTAATGGATTCAACTGCGGCATCAATGTGCCGTGATAATAATATGCCTATACTTGTTTTTCGGTCTTAGCGACCCTGAAAACATTGTAAGAGCGGTAAAAGGCGAAAAAATAGGTACACTTGTAAATAATGAGGGAAAACTTTAGGATTAATTGATATATTTAAGGAGGAATTTTAAAATGGGTAAGTATCCTGAAATTGAAGAAAAGATGGAAAAAGAATAAACGGTTATGCGGGTGAATTAAAGACAATCCGTGCAGGACGATGCAAACGCGTCTGTACTTGATAAAGTTGCTATTGATTACTACGGCACAATGACGCCTGTCCAACAGGTAGGTTCAATCTCATCACCTGAACCGAGATTACTTGTTATTCAACCTTGGGACGCAAGCGTTTTAAAGGAAATAGAAAAGGCAATCAATGCGTCTGACATCGGTATAGCACCACAAAATGACGGTAAGGTTATAAGACTTAACTTCCCTCCGCTGACAGAGGAAAGAAGAAAAGAACTTGTTAAGACTGTAAAGAAGTATACAGAAGAAGCTAAGGTGCAAATTCGTAACGCAAGACGTGACGCGATTGATAAGTACAAGGCTATGAAGAAAGACGGCGAAATCACAGAGGACGATTTGAAAGAAACAGAGAAGGATATACAAGACTTGACAGATAAGTATATTAAAGAAATTGATAATATCAGTGCCGCAAAGGAAAAAGAAATCCTTGAGGTTTGATAATTAAAATCACTACGCATATGACCGGCAGGCTAAGTCTGCCGGTATTGTGCTAAATAGAGAGGTATCGTATGTTTTTTTCAAAGAAAAAGAAAATCAATGAAATAGATATGTCAAGACTTCCGCAGCATATCGGAATTATAATGGACGGTAACGGCAGATGGGCGAAAAAAAAAGAGGCTTGCCGAGAAGTGCCGGACACAGTGCCGGAGCGGATTCACTGAAAAAATTATCACAGAGGCAAATAATCTCGGTGTAAAGTATATAACGGTATATGCTTTTTCAACGGAAAATTGGAAACGACCGAAAGAAGAAGTTGACTATCTTATGTCGCTTTTGCTTGACTATCTGAGAAATGCCGAAAAACTCTTTCGGGGAGAGAATGTTGTTATTCGTGTAATCGGTTCAAGAAAAGGTCTGTCCGAAGAAATTTGCCGGCAGATTATAAAGACAGAGAATTTTACAAAGAATAATACAGGAATTGTTATGAATATCGCTCTTAACTACGGCGGTCGTGAAGAAATTGTCAATGCAGTGAAAAATGTCTGTAAGGATGTTACGGACGGCAGGCAGAATGTTGATGATATAGACGATGAAGTTTTTTCAAGCTATCTGTATACCGAAAATCAACCTGACGTTGACTTGCTTATCAGAACAAGCGGTGAGCGGAGATTGTCAAACTTTATGCTTTGGCAGGTAAGCTATGCTGAAATGTGGTTTACCGATAAGCTATGGCCTGATTTTAAACCGACTGATTTACATAAGGCTATAATCGATTTTCAAAACAGAGGCAGAAGATTTGGGGGTGTGTAAAAATGGTTAAGAGAATTATAACGTCGGTGGTCGCATTGGCGGTATTTGTTGGTATACTGTTTTTACCGCCTATATGCTTTACAGTTGCACTTGCGGCGGTTATATTGTTTATGCTATATGAGTGTTACAGTGCGACAAAAAGCCGATGTCGGAATGAAAACTATCGGATTTATTTCCGCTGTCATATTGATGTCATCAATTTATTTTTGCAAAGCAATAGAGTGGGATACTTTTGCATGGGCAACTGCGTCAATAGGTATAATTTTTTATCATAGCAATGCATATGATTACAGTAGTGGCAAAGCACGGTAAAAGAAATTATAAGGATATACTTTCAAACGGTTTCTTAACTATATATATTGTACTTTCGATGAGTTGCGTGTGGCTTGCAAAAAGAAACGTTTGATACTGCTACCATGCTTTTTTAACATTTATATGTGCGTGGTCGTGTGATACGTTTGCGTATTTTACAGGCAGATTTTTAGGCAAACACAAGCTGATACCTCACGTCAGCCCAAATAAAACGGTTGAAGGCTCTGTCGGCGGTGTTGTCGGTGCAATGGTTATATGTATTGTATATCTATTGATTGTGAAAAATGTATTTGATACAAATATGTTGCAGTGGAGCAATGTAGTTGTTGAGGGTGCGGTTTACGGTCTTGTAGGCGGTGCATTGTCACAGCTCGGCGATTTGATTGCTTCGGCTATCAAACGCGATACAGGAATAAAAAGATTTCGGTTGGATATTCCCGGGACACGGCGGATTTATGGACAGATTTGACAGCGTTATGTTTATAGCACCTATTATGTATATATTGCCGATGGTAATTTTTGGAGTTATGTAGGGAATGTCAAATTAATTGGAGAAAAGACAAATGGAATTTGAAAAAGAAAATAGCGGTATTGGGGTCAACAGGTTCAATCGGTACACAGACTCTTGAAATTGCCCGCGAATACAAGGGGTATAAAAATAGAGGCAATGTCTGCACATTCAAAAATGTGAACTTAATTGAAAAACAGGCGAGAGAGTTTAAACCGAAAACGGTGTGCATTACCGATGAAGAAAAGGCTAAGGATTTAAAAATCAAGCTTGCCGATACCGATATAAAAGCAGTACAAGGAAAAGAAGGTCTTATAGAAACGGCAACGGCTGACGGTGCTGATACGGTTGTAACCGCGGTTGTCGGTATTTCGGGACTTGAGCCTACAATAGAGGCAATAAAGGCAAAAGAAAAATATTGCTCTTGCGAATAAGGAAACGCTTGTAACAGGCGGTCATATCGTTATGGATTTGGCAAAGGAAAACGGAGTTGCAATACTTCCGGTAGACAGTGAACACAGTGCGATATTTCAGTCACTTCAAGGCTGTAGGGACAGACGCGAAGTAAAAAGAGAATACTTTAACGGCGTCGGGCGGTCCGTTCTTTGGTAAAAAACGCGAAGAATTGGTTGACATAAAACCTGAGGACGCATTAAAACACCCTAATTGGAATATGGGTGCAAAGGTTACGATAGATTCATCAACGCTTGTCAATAAAAGGACTTGAAGTGATGGAGGCGAAGTGGCTTTTCGGAACGGATAACATAAAAGTTTTGGTACACAGACAAAGCGTTGTACATTCAATGGTTGAGTTCGTGGATAACGGAGTAATTGCACAGCTCGGTGCACCTGATATGCGACTTCCTATACAGTACGCATTGACGTATCGAACAGACTTCCGATGAAGAATAACGAACTTGACTTTACAAAGTATCCGTCACTTACATTTGACGAACCTGATACAGACACGTTTTATGCGTTGAAATTGGCATATGACGCACTTAAAGACGGCGGTATAAAACCGACTGTATTTAACAGTGCCGATGAGGCGGCGGTAGAGTTGTTTATGAAAGGTAAAATATCTTATCTCGGTATATCCGACGCTATCGCAAAGGCAATGAGCGAGATTAAAAATATCGAAAATCCGACAATTTCGGATATATGGGAAACAGATAAGTTAGCCCGTGAGATTGTATATAGATTTGAAAAGGAGAGTTTAATTTGATAACTGCGATTGTATCTGTTGTAATGTTCCTTGTAATGGTTTCACTGCACGAATTCGGTCACTTTATTGTTGCAAAAATGCTGAACTTTAAAGTTGATGAATTTTCTGTCGGAATGGGACCTGCAATATTCAAGAAAAAGAAAGGCGAAACACAATACTCAATAAGAATTTTGCCGCTTGGCGGTTATTGTAAATTTGAGGGCGAAGATGAAGCCGACAATACCGATCCGCGAGCTTTTTCAAATCAAAAAGCATGGAAAAAGATTGCTTGTGCTTTTGGCAGGCGGTGTTTTTAATATCATTTTGGGTTTTTGTACTGTTTCTTGTTATCGTTCCGTCGACGTCGCCTGCACGAACAAATGTTATTGATACGGTTGTTCCGCACAGCTATATAGAACAAGTCGGAGTACAGCCGAATGATAAGATTATAAAGATTAACGGAAAGAAAATCAATTTCTATAATGATATTTCACTTTATACTCAAAATTTCAAAAAAGACGAACAGGCAACCGTAACGGTTTCAAGAAACGGTGAAAAAATCGACTATTCATTTATGCCGACGGAGCAAATTGTCAAAACAACTTACGGAGAAAACGGCGTGCAAGTCGACAGTACAATAAACGGATACACAACAGGTCAGTTTGTGGAATATTCCGATAAAATGCCTAAGGACGATTCACTTGTAGGTCAGTCGGAAACAAGCACAAGATATATAATAGGCTTTACACCTAAAACAAAGGATATAACGATATTTAATGTTTGGGAGAGGCTTTAAATGAAACCGAATTTGTGGTTAAGCTTGTGTATCAGTCATTCTGGCAGATGATAACAGGTAAGGTCGGAGTAGATCAAATGTCAGGACCTGTCGGAATTGTAAGCGAAGTGAACAACGCGGTTAATTCGGGCAGTTACAGTTGGCTTTATGTGCTTAACTTGGTTGCACTTTTGACAATAAATCTCGGAATATTCAATCTTCTTCCGATACCTGCACTTGACGGCGGAAGAATATTGTTTGTACTGATTGAAATGATACGCAGAAAGGCTATTCCGCCTGAAAAAAGAGGGGATAGTTCATGCAGTCGGAATGTTATTGTTATTGGCATTCATTGTGTTCGTATCATTCCACGATATAATGCGTTTATTCAATAAGTGAGGTTAATATTTATGAGAAAACAAAAAGAATTGTAAATATAGGCGGTGTGAAAATCGGTGGAAATAATCCCGTGGCGATTCAGTCGATGTGCAATACCGACACACGAGATGTCAAAGCAACGGTAAATCAGATACATGAACTTGAAAATGCAGGCTGCGAGATAATTCGTGTTGCCGTGCCTGATATGGTTGCGGCTAAAGCAGTAGCGGATATAAAAAGCAAATCCATATACCGCTTGTTGTCGATATACATTTTGATTATCGTCTTGCGTTGGAATGTATGAAAAACGGTGCGGATAAAGTCAGAATTAATCCCGGCAATATCGGTGACCGCGACAGAGTAAAGCAAGTTGTCGAAATGGCAAAGGAAAGAGAAATCCCTATCAGAATCGGCGTCAACGGCGGTTCGCTTGAAAGAGAATTACTTCAAAAATACGGCGGTGTAACTGCCGACGCACTTGTGGAAAGTGCTATGGGACACGTTGCAATTCTTGACGAACTTAATTTTAATAATGTGGTTGTGTCAATTAAGATTTCAGACGTTCCGAAAAAATGCTTTGCGCATACAGAAAATTCAATGAAATATCGGATATTCCGTTGCATATCGGTGTAACCGAATCCGGTACGTTAAAAGGCGGAACGGTTAAATCGGCTGTCGGAATTGGTGCACTTTTGGCAGAAGGAATAGGCGATACTATGCGTGTTTCGCTACGGCAAATCCTGTTGAAGAAATTTATGCGGCGTATGATATTCAAAAGGTTTTGGGTATGAGAAAAACAGGTGCGGAGATAGTTTCGTGTCCGACTTGCGGAAGAACTCAACTTGACCTTATTTCAATCGCAAACGAAGTTGAAAAACGTGCCGCAAATATTGATAAGCCTATTAAAATCGCCGTTATGGGATGTGCGGTAAACGGCCCCGGTGAAGCGAGAGAGGCTGATATAGGAATTGCAGGCGGAAAAGGTGAGGGACTTATTTTCAAAAAAAAGGCGAGATTATAAAGAAAGTACCTCAAGACAGCCTTGTCGATGAACTTATGAAAGAAATAGAAACATTATAATACGAGAGGATTGGGATATATTGAAGAAGTATCTTGTTATAAACGGCGTAAACTTAAATATGCTTGGTATCAGAGAACCTGGAATATACGGAAACAGCACTCTTGACGATTTGGAAAACAACATCAGAAAAAAAAAGCAGATGAACTTGGTGTTGAGGTTGATTTTTTTCAAAGCAATTTTGAGGGCGAAATCGTTGAAAAAATACACAGTGCAATGGGGAATTACAACGGCATTATAATAAATCCGGGGGCATTTACTCATTATTCGTATGCTATCAGAGATGCGTTCGGTTCGGTTAAAATGGATGTAATCGAAGTACATATTTCAAACATCCATAAGCGTGAAGAGTTCAGACATACATCTGTTATCGTACCTGAATGTATAGGACAGATTTGCGGTTTGGGATTTAAGGGGTATGAACTTGCATTGGAGGCATTGGTATGCAGAGCAGAATAGATAAACTGTGCGAAAAAATGCACGATAACGAGGCGGTTTTTATATCAAGCTATCCGAATATATTTTATTACAGCGGTTTCACGTCAGAGGACGCATATTTGCTTATTTCGCACAGCGGCAAGTATATTATCACAGATTCGCGATACACAATACAGGCGCGTGAGCAAAGCAAAAAGGCTTTGAAGTGATTGATATTGCAAAAGGTTTTGAAAAAATATTTTCAAGAATAGACGAAAAAATATATAGGTTTTGAAGAATCATATATGAGCGTCGCAGAAAATAAGCGAATAAGAGCAAAACTAAAAAGACGGACAAGATTTTGTTGAAATGCAAAATCTTATAAACAAACCGCGAGAAATAAAAGACAAATGCGAAATTAAAAAAAATCGCAGAGGCTGAAAAAATTGGCGATATGGCATTTGAATATATTTTAGGCAGAATTAAAGAGGGAGTAACCGAAAGAGAAATAGCACTTGATTTGGAGTTCTTTATGAAAAAAACAAGGTGCGACTGCATTGTCGTTTGACACTATTTCCGCATCGGGTATTCGTTCGGCAATGCCGCACGGCATAGCTACCGATAAAAAAAATCGAAAACGGAGATTTTCTTACTTTGGATTTCGGCTGTGTTTTCGAGGGCTACTGTTCGGATATGACAAGAACAGTAGTTGTCGGCAAAGTGAATGATAAACAAAAGAAATTTACAATACAGTTTTAAAAGCGCAAACCACTGCAATAGACGCAATTAAAGCAGGTATGAAGTGCAGTGAAGTTGACGGAGTGGCACGAAAGATTATAACCGACAGCAGGTTACGGTGAAAACTTCGGTCACAGTCTTGGACACAGTGTCGGTATTGAAATTCACGAAAATCCGTCATTTTCACCGAAAAGCAATGCTGTTGTGCAAAACGGTAACGTAATTACGGTTGAACCGGGAATTTATATAGACGGTTTCGGAGGTGTAAGAATTGAAGATTTAATCGTTGTACAAAACGGTAAAGCGGTAAATCTGACATCATCACCGAAAGAACTTATTGAAATTTAATACAGCTCAAAAAATCACATCAATTTTGATGTGATTTTTTGATTTTTTTAATCTATGGTGTTAGTCATGTCAATCATATTTTCAGCAAGAGTTCCATATCCTTTTGTGGGATTGTTTACAAATACATGAGTTACCGCACCTATAAGCATACCGTTTTTGTATAATCGGCGAGCCGCTCATACCCTGAACAATTCCGCCTGTGCAGTCGATTAAACGAGGGTCGGTAATTTCAATAATCAATCCTTTGTCGGAATCGTTTGTGATTTTGTTTATTTTTATCGAGTATTTTTCCGTTTTTTGCCCTATAACGTCTGAAAGTATATACGCGTCACTTTCGCATATCTGTTCCTTTGCGGCAACGGGTATGGTATTATCAGAGGAAAATTCGTCACAAGACATATTTCCGTAAATACCTATTTGTGAATTTATACTGATATTACCTATTGTATTACCGTCAAACGCACCGTTAATTTCTCCGGGATGACCTTTTGAACTTTTTGATACAGATAAAATATCGCAATTAAGAATATTTCCTGATTTAACGGATAAAATATTACCTGTATCAATATCGTTTATTCCGTGACCGAGTGCGGCAAAGCTGTTGTTTTGAGGATTGTAATAAGTCACAGTACCGATTCCAGCGGTACTGTCACGCACCCAAAGACCTAAACGGTATATATTGTCTTCCGATAAAACGGGAACGGCATTAATCAAAATATCTTGATTATCCCGCTTTATTGAAAGTGCCACACCGCTTGGATTTTCATTTACGGTCTTTGAAAATTCTTCTGTACTGTTGATGAGTTGATTATTTATTTTTTTCTATTCTGTCATTTATCTTTATACCGTATTTTTTTGAAACATTTTCACCGTTTACTTCCGATGTTCCGACGACGAGCAAACCGTCGGTATATATCTTTACGCCTACCGCTTTACCGATAGGAACGACTTTGATTTCATCGGCATAAACGCTTGTGAAAATACACAAATTTAAAAGAAGAAAAACTACTATTTTACAGGAAACTTTTTTCAAATTATTCACCGCCTTTCTACACTTAAATTTGCCGAAATTCGACACGTTTATACTGAAAAACTTATTGAAGAAATGGTTTTAAAAGTTTGTGTTTTTTCTGAATATGTGGTATAATAACCTCACGAAACATACAAAAAATCAAAGATTTTTATGTTTCGGAGAACATTGTATCATAATACTGCAGCGACATTCAGCCGCCTTCGTTGTTATGATATAATAAAATGAAAACGATTTTAGGAGAACATTTGATGAATAATATGTTAGATAAACTTAACGAAAGGCAAAAAAAGAGGCTGTATTGGCAACGGAAGGTCCTGTTCTTGTGCTTGCAGGTGCGGGGAAGCGGAAAAACAACGGTGCTTGTAAACAGAATTGCATATATGATTTCAGAAAAACATATACGTCCTTGGAATATTTTAGCGATAACTTTTACAAACAAAGCCGCAAGAGAAATGAAAGACCGTATTGAAAGACTTTTGGGTGATACCGCAAAAGATATGTGGATTGGTACATTTCACTCGGTTTGCGTCAGAATTTTGCGTAGTTGCATTGATTTGCTTGGTTACAGCCGTGATTTTGTAATTTACGATACAGCAGATACAAAGACTGTTATGAAAGAATGTCTAAGAGAACTTGACATTGACGAAAAAAAGTTTTCCTGTCAGAAACGTGTTGTCTATAATAAGTAACGCAAAAAATGACTTGATGGATGCGGCAACTTTTGAAAATGTTTACAAAAGCGATTATCGTATGAGCATAATCGCAAAAATATATTACAGATACCAGACAAAACTGAGAAAAAAAAAACAATGCAGTCGATTTTGACGATATTATTTTGAATACAGTTAAGATTTTAAGTGAAAATCCCGATGTATTGTCAAAATATCAAGATAAGTTTCAGTACATACTTGTTGATGAGTATCAAGATACGAACAATTCGCAGTATCTTCTTATAAATCTTCTTGCACAGGCAAACAGAAATCTTTGCGTTGTCGGTGATGACGACCAAAGTATTTATAAATTCAGAGGTGCAAATATCGGAAATATTCTTAATTTTGAAGATGATTACTCTGATGTACAAAAGATAACGCTTGACCAAAATTACCGTTCAACGCAAAATATCCTTGACGCCGCAAACAGCGTTATATCTAACAATAAGGGTAGAATGGGTAAATCATTGTGGACGTCAAACGGTGACGGAAACAAAGTTTTTGTATACACGGGTACAAACGAATATGACGAGGCAAGATATATTGCACGTCAGATAAAGAAGCATTTCGATGAACAAGGTTCATTTTCGGACTGTGCGATACTGTACAGAACAAATGCACAGTCGCGTGTAATAGAAGAAATGCTTATGCGTGAGTCTGTTCCGTACAAAGTCCTTTCGGGACTTCGATTCTATGACCGTAAAGAAATTAAGGATATAATTGCATATTTGAGAGTTGTATATAATCCGAATGATGATGTAAGTCTGGCAAGAATTATCAATGAGCCGAAAAGAAAAATCGGTAACGCAACGCTTGAAAAAGCGAGAAATATTGCACGTGAAAAGGAAACAAGTCTTTATGATGTTATTTCTCACGCGGACGATTACCCTGAATTTAAAACGGCTATAAAAAATTACTTGGTTTTTCGGAAATAATACAATCACTTATCAAACTTAAAGATACCGTCACGATTGAAGATCTTACGGGAAGAATATTGAATGATACAGGATATATGCCGGCACTTATAATGGAAGATACAACGGAAAGTAAGACAAGAATAGAAAACCTGGGTGAATTTATTTCTGTTATTACCGAGTTTGAGAAGAATGAAGAAACGGGGAATACACTGGGTGAATTTTTGGAAAATATAAGTCTTGTTTCGGATATAGACGGATATGACGAAAATGAGGACAGTGCGGTACTTATGACTATTCACAGTGCAAAAAGGTCTTGAATTCCCGATTGTATTTCTTGAGCGGTCTTGAAGAAGGATTGTTCCCGGGAATGCGCTCAATGGAATCGGACGATGATATAGAAGAAGAAAGACGTCTTTGCTATGTTGCGATAACGAGGGCGAAAGAACAGCTTTATATCACCAAAACGATAAGCAGAACTATTCACGGTAAAACAATGCCGACAACCGCGTCAAGATTTTTCAAGGAAATACCTGTTGAATATCTTGAGGACAAGACAACGCTGCAACCGAAAGTTGCAAAGGTAATGCAAGACTTAGGAGTGCGTAATGCGTCTGCACCGAAAAAAAAGAAGTTTATATGACAAAAGGGTTTGGCAGCAGTGTAAAAATCAAGCGGTTCAACCGACTATTCTAAATTCAAAGCCGGTGATGCCGTTGAACACAGAACATTCGGTCGCGGAGAAATTCTGAAAGCTACTCCTTGCGGAAATGACTGTATTCTTGAAATTCAATTTGAAAGTATCGGATTTTAAACGTCTTATGGCGGCATTTGCAAAGGTGAAAAAGATTAATTAATAGAGAGCTTGTCGACAAAATGTCGACAGCTCCAAAAATCACATCATGCTGATGTAATTTTTGAGTATTTTTAGAGAAAAATCTAAAGTTCCTCCAAAGTCGAAACTTTAGATTTTAAGCCATTTCTGCCGCGCATGTCGCCAGAAATGATTGAAACTTGAGGTTAGCTTTTTCAGTAGTTTTGCCTACGGCAAAACCGCTCTGCGAGCATCGGATGTCTTTCCGATACGCCATCAAACTCCCTAAAAATAAAGCAGACAAAACCGTAAAGGTTTTGTCTATAATCAATTAATGTTGATAAGCCTTAAAATATTATCATTAAACGGCTGAATATTTTGATTATATAAAAAGCCTGTTTCGCGTGGCGGTATTGCATTAGGCAGATTTATTTCAATAAGTGAGCCGTTAGACAATTCGTTTTTACAAACTGCTTTACCACGCACGAAACACCTATGCCGATTTTGGCAAATTCAATAAGCATATCCATATCGTTCACTTCAAGGATATGCGTAGGATTGATATTGTTTTCGGCATAGTAGTTGTTTATATGCATACGGGAAACGTTGTCTTTGTTTAAAAGCATAATATTGCCACGTTCAAAAATTTCAAAACCGTTGCAGTTAAGACGTTTCAAGTAGGATTTGTAAGCGGTAAAGATGTTATCCTCCACATTATCGGTATGATAGGTGTTGACGGTGCGCTTTACAAATCAATGGAATTTACAGGCGAGGGCGTTCAGTACCTCAACATTGATGACAGACTTTGCATTGCAAACATGGCTATTGAGGCAGGCGCCAAAAACGGTATTTTCCCTGTTGACGGCATCACCCGTGAATACTGCAACGGCAGATATCAGGGTACACCTGTTGAATATACAGCAGATGAGGACGCTGTGTACGACGAGGAATACACAATTGACCTTAGTGAAATTCGTCCTACCGTTGCTTTCCCGCATCTTCCGGAAAACACAAGAACAGTTGACGAAATCGGCGAAAAAGAAGTTAAGATTGACCAGTGCGTTATCGGTTCCTGCACAAACGGCAGAATTACCGACCTTAGAGCTGCCGCAGAGGTATTCAAGGGCAGAAAGATAGCAAAGAATGTAAGATGCATTATCTTCCCGGGTACACAGGCAATCTGGTTACAGGCTATGCACGAGGGACTTTTTGATATATTTATTGAGGCAGGCGCAGTAGTTTCTACTCCGACTTGCGGCCCTTGTCTTGGCGGACATATGGGTATTCTTGCCGCAGGCGAAAAAGCTATTTCAACAACAAACCGTAACTTTGTAGGCAGAATGGGTCATGTTGACAGTGAGGTTTACCTCGCAAGCCCGGCTGTAGCTGCCGCAAGTGCTGTTAAGGGTTACATTACAGACCCTGCAAAGCTTTGATTTTTTGAAAGGTAGGTACTGATTATGAACGCTAAGGGTACAGTCCACAAGTTTGGCGACAATGTAGATACAGATGTAATTATTCCTGCTCGTTACCTCAACACCGCATCTCACAAGGAGCTTGCCGCTCACTGTATGGAGGATATTGACGCAGAATTTGTAAATAAGGTTAAAGAGGGCGACATTATGGTTGGACCTTTCAAGTGCTATTGCAGGTTCAATCGGTATGTTGCCGTCAGCGTCACTTGGCGCAACAAAATGCGGTATGTACGAACCGATTCACGGCAGTGCACCTGATATTGCAGGTATGGATATTGCAAACCCTATTGCAACCATTGTTTCAGCCGCTATGATGCTTGAAATGTCATTCGGTCTTGTAGAAGAAGCAAAGGCAATAAATGACGCAGTAGATAAGGTACTTGACCAGAATTACAGAACAACCGATATTATGTCAGACGGTATGAAAAAGGTTGGCTGTAAGGAAATGGCTAAACTTATTGCGGAAAATATATAATATGCTAACAAAAACACTCATAAAGAGTGTTTTTTGTTGCTTTATAACAAAAAGTTCTTTAATGATGTTGACTTGATATGAAGTTTGTGGTAGAATATAGTATTAGATAGGACTACACAAAATTAATTACATCATTGGAGGCATCATTATGAACATTTCAACAAATCTAAAAGCTATTGATATGATAAAAGGTGAGATTTTATCGGAGATAGCACATCTTTACAGAACTCTTGCGGACTATGACGAAATAGGCGATTATGAGAGTGTTACAAATGAAATAGCAACAGTTATTGCTATGGATTACATACTTGCAAGACGGTTGGGAATCGGTTATGCAAGCATAGATAAAAAATTTCCGAACTTCTCGGCATAGGTGAAGAAAACGGACACGAACTTGAGATAGAGTTTTCGGATATGTCGGAACTAAAGAAATATTTAAAGAGCCGCTAAGGCTTACAGTGCATCAATGCACTTTGGAGGGACTTATGAGAAAAACATTACGGACAAGTTGTTAAAACTTGCATTAAGATAGCATTTGCATCAGCACTGCTTTTTGATCATAAGCGGTGTACTCAGTTATGCGATTAAAGGCAAGGTTATAGCAATATTAGAGATAATTGCGGGGATAATAGCATTTTGTGCGGTTATTTTTATAAGAAATAAAAGAAATGAGGTGTTAATAATTTTCTTGAAATTATGGCAAAAAGCTCAAATTCGATTTCGGCAAATATTATGGACTCTTTTCCTATACCTATCGTTGTTGTGCATATAGACGGTTCCATATGCTGGTACAACGGCAAATTTTCGGAATTGTTTTTTAATAAGGACCTTTTTGACACAAAACTCGAAAATTCAATATCCGATATAAAGTGGGGAGAAATTTTTAAAATCAGCCTCACACTATGAAAAACGTATACGAATTGACGATAAGCGATATTTGCTTATTGCAAATACAATCAGAAACAGAAATATAAGTATTTCCGAAGATGAGGATAAAAGGTATCCGTATATATTTATCTTATTGACAGAACTGTTGAATATGAATTAAAAAGAAAATACGTTAACGAAAAAAACAGATGTTGCGATTATCAATATTGATAATTATGACGATGTATTGCAACGTGTCAATGACAACGAGCAACAACAGATTTTGGCACAAATAAGAAAATGTATCAATGAATGGGTAGACGAATCGAATGCACTTTTTAAAAGTAACCGACCGCGACAGATTTTATATGTTCTTTGAACATCGCTATCTTGCACAGTATGTCAGTAAAAAGTTTGATATATTGTATAAGGTGAGAAAAGTCGGTGAAGATATGAAACTTCCGGTAAGTATCAGTATCGGTATCGGCGTAGGCGGAAGTCTGTCGGAAAATGATATGTACGCAAGAAATGCACTTGATATGGCACTCGGACGCGGAGGCGACCAAGTCAGCATAAAGGACGATACACAGTATAAATTTTACGGCAGTAAGGCTCGTGATTACGAAAAGAGTACAAGAGTTAAAACAAGAGCTATTGCTGTTGCATTAAAAGACTTTATAAAAAATTCCGACAAAGTAATATTTATGGGACATTCCGGTGCGGACTATGACTGCTTCGGTGCGGCGGTAGGCTTGCAGAGAGCAGTCAGAACGCTCGGCAAAAAGCCGTATATTGTCTATGACAACAATTCACCGGCCATAAAAAAAATGTATGACGACCTTCGTGCAATGAGTGAGTACAGAGGTATGTTTATAAGCAATGACGACGCAGTCGAAAACGTTACATCAGATACATTGATAGTTGTGCTTGATACGCACAGACCGTCAATGTTGCCATGCCCGAAACTTATCGAAAAAGGCAAGTAAGGTTGTACTTATCGACCACCACAGACGTTCGACTGATTTTATTAATCCTTGTTCGCTTATTTATCACGAACCGTATGCGTCGTCAACTTG
>VOFC01000680.1_pt1 | contig 38821 bp, 45 predicted proteins | sample 5384161 | NCBI WGS metagenome assembly VOFC01 (sample SAMN12384722, study PRJNA508395) | human gut metagenome | isolation source: healthy gut B | host: Homo sapiens
GCAGGACTTCCCCATGATTCCGTATGAAGCATTATACTCAGCAAGCGTCTTCTCATGAATTTTTAATGCTTCCTTTTTTTCAAATTATTGTTGAACATGCTTTCTTCCCCCTTTTTTCTTACAACGATTTTATGTCATCATTATATACCCCCCCCGATAATATCAACACATACCACTGTTTTTCTCTCATTATGACACCAATTGAGTGTCCAGTTTTCTTCCGGTAAAGAAATTGACTTTTTCCGGATTTTTCTTTATGATAAACATAATCCAGTTTTTTCTGAACGTCTTTTTCTGCCGACTCTATCATATCATTGGATTTTTATCGGATTGATTTTCCTGATTGTTTAGAAAATAGAATAGGATTACCCGCTATCTCTAATATGCTTAATTGAGAACTGTCGGGGCACTACGTCAACCGCCGGACACTTTGTGAAAGGAGGTTGGTGCTATGATTACTTATTCGGAATTATTCCAGTTTGTAATGATGCTTTGCGCTGTTATAACTCTTGTTATTTACATTTCACGCAAAAAGTAGCGCCCCTGCTCGGCTAAAGTAAGGCGCTACTTTTTTGTATGGCTTTTACATGCCGGCGGTCAGGTAGTAGCTGACCGACAGCTCTCTTGTTAAGCATATATTATAGTATCTGCTGTTTTATTTGTCAAATTCCTTCTTTCTCAAATACCTTCTTCTCACTTGCAAAATTAAATCCCTTTTACAAAGTAGAATTTACTTTTTCAATTCACCATTTGCCTGGAGCGAACGGCACATTTAAAGCGATTCTCTGATTTTATCTTTTTTTTAATCAGATTTTCACACAATCGACACAGTTTTGGACTACATTAGTATTTATCAATAGGAACGAACCTTCGCGAAAACGAACCGCTCGCTCGGAAAAGAGGACTACTATGAGTGATCAGGGCAAAATTGAAAAAATCCACAAACTTGATACGAAGCATAAAACAGCTTCTATTATTAAACTGATGGAGGGTAAGCATTCCGATGCCGAAGTGATCTGCGCAGCACTGGAAGCGCTCGGCGACATTGCCGACGAGGATTCCCTCAATGAGATTACACATTATCTGGAACATGAAGATCCTGCGATCCGTACCAAGGCATGTTGTGTTGCTGCGAAATTGAATACGGATTATTTAAATACGCGTGTCCGTTATCAGATGTCCCAGGAAAAAGATCCTGAGGTCAAAAAAGCAATTCAGGAAGCCCTGGATCATGCAGGACACATTGTTGAGCCTTAACATTGGGCTTTTGAGACAGACATTCTCTTATATTCGGTGCAGATTGAACTATTTCAACCTCACACTACTTTCTCCTTTCAGGGCGTCGGAAAACCGGCGCCCTCTCCTTTTTTCCGGGAGCGTGAGCTGTTAGGTGGATTTCCGGAACCAACCTCACGGCACAGCGCCGGGCAGAGAGGCAGGTTCTTCGCGAAAAGCATTCTCTGCAGGCATTCGGCACCTTCAAGAATACCGCATTTCGAACAATTTACATTTTCCCCATTCCGATATACAATGATGCCAGGGTCAAAAAGTCTAAGCCCACATGAGCTTGCTCATAGGTGGGTGAAAGACCTTTTGACCCCGACATCATACAATACTGTTCAGATAAACCACTACCACCCGAAAGGAGGTTCTTCATGGAACCCATCTCCTCCCTGCAGGCCGAAGAAGCCCGCCTGCGCTCCAAGCTTGCAAACAATCCTTTTTTCTCCAGCGCAAGCAACCTCTTCCAGTTTCTTCGCTGGATGCTTATTTCAACCCTGACCGGACTCATTGTCGGATCCGTCAGCACTATATTTAATTTTGGGCTGAAATTCGCAGTCGATTTCAGACATGCCCATCTCTGGGTTGTGCTCTTTTTACCTGTTGCCGGACTTGCCATCGTATTTCTGTATCGTTTTTTTCACTATGAAAATAATGCAGGCACAGACACTGTTATCAACAGCATCCATAAAGAAGCTCATATTCCGCTTCGCATGAGCTTTCTGATCTTTGTTTCCACCATCCTGACCGTTTTTGTGCGGCGGCTCCGTCGGCCGTGAGGGTGCTGCCATGCAGATTGGCGGCAGCATCGGGGAACAAATCGGGGAAAAGCTTCGTTTTAATGAAAAGGATAAAAAAATCATGCTCATGAGCGGTATTTCCGCTGCCTTCTCCGCCCTGTTCGGAACCCCTGATGGCGGCTGCTTTTCTCGCAATGGAAATCGCCAGCATCGGTATCATGTACTATGCGGCGCTCGTTCCCTGCATCTGGGCTTCCTGACTGCCTATATGCTTGCCAAAGCATTTCACGCTCCCTTTGAAAATCTTGCGATTTCATCGGATGTCACGTTAAACCTCGGCGGTTCCGCCCGCGTGATTTTGCTCGCCGTTCTGTGCGCGTTTGTCAGCATCCTGTTTTGCAAAACCATGCACGTCATCAAGGCCCTTTATGCCAGATTTTTTCCGAACCCGTTTGTTCGCGCATTTACAGGCGGTGTCATTATTATCCTGCTTTCGCTTCTTTTGCGCACCGACGACTACCTCGGTCCCTGGCATGAATATTATCGAACGCGCCTTACACGGAGAAACTGCGGCATTCGCCTTTCTTTTGAAAATTCTTTTCACCGCACTCACCATCGGTGCAGGCTTTAAAGGCGGCGAAATTGTGCCCTCGTTCTTTATCGGGGCAACATTTGGCTGTCTGTTTGCCATTCTGACAGGTGCAAATGCTCCGCTATGTGCCGCAATCGGCATGGTTTCTGTTTTCTGCGGCGTGACAAACTGCCCAATCACCGCGCTGTTGATCAGCTTCGAGCTGTTCGGCTTCGACCACGCTTATTACTACCTGATCGCAATCGCCGTCCGCTACATGCTTTCCGGATATTACAGCCTGTACCACGCACAGACGATCGTGTATTCGAAATTTGAAAATAGTTATGTAAACCGGCACGGAGAGTAAGAAATGCAAATACGCTGTAAAGGGGATCTGTGTTTTATGTTTCTCCTTTGTATTATTTTCACAAAATATAGATTCTTCGTTGCTTTCCCTCCGCTCATCCTCTACAATAAAATCAGGATTTCATACAATAGAATAGCATACTGCGAGTGTTCTATCGCCATGAATAAAATACAAAGGAGTATTTCATATGAAAGAAACAAAAGATTCCTCCCAACGGCTCAACAAAGCGGAAAAGAGCTGGATTCTCTACGATGTGGCTAATTCCGCTTTTATTATGATCGTTACTGCGACAATCCCCATCTATTTCCGCAGTCTGGCAGAGGGTTCCGGCATGAGCGGCACCTCCGCCACCTCCCTCTGGGGCAGCGCAACCAGCATTTCCATCCTGATCCTCGCCCTGCTTTCCCCCGTTCTCGGTGCAATTGCAGACTACGAAAATATGAAAAAGAAAATTTTCACGATCTTTTTCGTCATCGCCATCGCCGGAGGCTTCCTTTTCACATTCGCACCCGGGTGGCTGTCCTTTTTGATTTTCTTTATCATATCCAGGATCGGCTATGCCGCCTGCAACATTTTTTATGACGCTATGCTCATCGATGTTACGACAGATGAGCGGATGGACCGGGTTTCCACCTGCGGCTATGCATTCGGCTATATCGGCAGCTGCATTCCCTTCGTTGCAGGACTGCTCCTGATCTTAAACTGCGATACCATCGGTCTTCCTATGGTTACGGCAACGCGGATTTCCTTCGTCATCACGATGGTATGGTGGATCATTATGTCGATTCCGCTGTACAAAAATGTGCACCAGCAATATTCCCTGCCTCATGAGCCCCATGTTTTTGCTGCTACCTTTAAACGCCTCGGTGCAACCTTTCAAAAGCTGGCAAAAGACAAACGGATGCTGTTTTTTATCATCGGTTACTTCTGTTATATCGACGGTGTTTACACAATTATTTCCATGGCAACCACCTATGGCGGAGAAGTCGGCATCGATTCCAATGCTATGGTGCTTGCCCTGCTTTTAACCCAGTTTGTTGCCTTCCCCTGCTCCATCTTGAGCGGAACACTTGCCAAGAAGTTCGGCTCCATGCGTATGATCAAGATTTTCATCGTCATGTACATGGCAATCTGCCTGTTCGGCTACGGACTTGACACCGAGCTGGAATTCTGGATCCTGGCAGTTTCTGTCGGTATCTGTCGGAGGGCGGCATCCAGGCACTGTCCCGTTCCTACTACGGAAAAATCATCCCGAAGGATGAATCCAGCGAATACTTCGGCTTCTTTGACGTATTCGGCAAGTTTGCGGACTTCTTCGGCCCGCTGATCATTTCCTTCTGTGCATACTTTTTCCACAACTCCAAATACGGCGTGCTGTCTCTGATCCTCCTCTTCGCAGTCGGACTGATCCTGATCACACTTTCTGAAAAACAACCGACTGCAGCTGAGTAAAGCAACAAAATAACAATAGAATGCACGCTCTGCGAGCATTCTATTGTCATGAATCAACAGCCACCGGAACGATCCCAAAAGACGTTCCGATGGCTGTAAATTTTTCTCTATCCGTTGCCCTCAAACTGAGAGTATGTTAAAATGATTCAGATCATTCACAATCACAAAACCGGGGCGGTCTGCTGTTTTTGCCCGTTCCGCAGAAAACCTGAGGGCAGCCGGAAAAGAGGCACAATACTTTTTTCACACCAGCTGCTCCGAAATGGAGAAAAGATTGAAAAATAACATTTTTCAATCGCGAGATTTGTGTCTGCGCGCCCTTGACACAAACTCGACATACGCAAAAAGCGTGCGCAGAAATGAGAGAAAAACATGGGAAAACAGAATCTTACCCTCATGACCGACCTATATGAGCTGACCATGATGCAGGGATATTTTCGCAACAAGGATCGTAACGAAACCGTTATCTTTGACGCATTTTACCGCAATAATCCGATGGATTCCGGTTATTCCATCTGTGCAGGTTTAGAGCAGGTGATCGATTATATCAACAATCTTCATTTTGAAGACGACGATATCGCTTATCTGCGCAGCCTTGGCATCTTCGGGGAAGATTTCCTGGACTATCTGCGTAACTTCCATTTTTCCGGTGATATTTACGCGATCCCGGAAGGCAGCATCATGTTTCCCAGAGAACCTATGATTAAGGTTATCGCGCCGATCATGGAAGCACAGCTTGTCGAAACCGCCATTTTAAATATCATCAACCATCAGAGCCTGATCGCAACAAAGACTTCCCGGGTCTGCTTCGCAGCCCGCGGAGACGGCATTATGGAATTCGGCCTGCGCCGCGCACAGGGTCCGGATGCCGGAACCCTCGGTGCGAGGGCTGCCATGATCGGCGGTTGTGTCGGCACGAGCAATGTTCTCGCAGGACAGCTTTTTGACGTTCCTGTCAAAGGCACACACGCCCACAGCTGGATCATGAGCTTTCCGGATGAGTACACTGCATTTAAAACCTATGCAGATATGTATCCTTCCGCCTGCATCCTGTTAGTCGATACCTACGACACCTTAAAATCCGGCGTTCCGAATGCGATCCGCGTGTTCACCGAAATGCGTGAGGCAGGTATTCCCCTCACCTTTTACGGCATCCGCTTAGACAGCGGCGACCTCGCCTATCTGTCCAAAAAAGCCCGGAAGATGCTCGATGAAGCCGGCTTCCCGGACGCTGTGATTTCTGCTTCCAACGATCTTGACGAATACCTGATCGACAGTTTGAAGGTACAAGGCTGTAAAATTACGTCCTGGGGCGTCGGCACTCATCTGATCACCAGCAAAGACTGGCCGTCCTTCGGCGGCGTTTATAAACTCGCTGCGATCCAGGATGCACAGAGCGGTGAATTTATCCCCAAGATCAAGCTTTCTGAGAATTCCGAAAAAATCACGAACCCGGGCAACAAGAAAATATACCGGATTTATGAAAAAGATACCGGAAAGATCAAGGCCGACCTGATCTGCCTTGTCGACGAAACCTACGATGAAAACGAACCCCTTGTCCTCTTTGACCCCAATGAACCCTGGAAAAAGACGAAGCTGTTGCCCGGTACTTATGAACTGCGTGAGCTGATGGTTCATGTCTTCGACCACGGTAACTGTATTTACCATTCTCCGAAGGTCATGGACATCCGCGATTACTGCCAGAAAGAACTGGAAACTCTCTGGGAAGAAACCCGCCGTCTGGTCAACCCCACGGCGTTTATGTCGATCTTTCCCAGAAATTATATGATATGAAGATTAGCCTGCTCAACCAGATGAGTCAGGTATAAAAAAAACCGATGGAGGAACCCATGCTGAAAATTATTACAGATTCCGCCTCCGATATGCCTCAGTATATTGTAGAGCGTTTTAATCTGCACGTTATTCCGACTCCTGTTGTTATCGACGGGGTAGATTATTTAGACGGTGCGACCATCCACACGAAAGAATTTTATGAAATTCTGGATGACGTCAGCCGCGATATCAAAACCTATCACATCAATCCCGCTATGTTTGAGGAAGCGTTCCGCCCCTATGCAGAACATAACGACAGCGTGATCTATCTATGCTTTTCCACCGGAATCGCAGGCACCTTTAATGCCGCTAACATCGCAAAGCAGAATATCCTTGAGGACTATCCGGATTTCGATCTGACCATCGTGGATTCCAAATCCGCTGCCATCGGCTTTGGCCTGATCGTATACAAGCTGCTGCTTTTACGGGAGGCCGGTGCAGACAGGAAAAGCTGCTGCGCGCCGCTGATTTTTTATGTCAACCATATCCGGCATGTTTTTACTGTCAGCACACTCCGTTATCTGATCAAAGGGCGGCCGCCTTTCCAAATGGAAAGGAACTGCAGGAGAGCTGCTGGATATGAAGCCTGTTCTGATCGTTGACAAGGACGGCAGCCTGCAGGTATTAAAAACCATCCGCGGCCGCAAAAATCCCTAAAAGCCCTGATCGAATATGCACAGGAAAACATTGCAGACCCGTCCCGTCAGATCATGGGCATCTGCCACGGGGAAGATCCCGATTCCTGCAGTATACCAAAGACCTTCTGCTGCAGGTTGTTTCTCCAAAGGAGCTGGTAGAATCTACCATCGGCTGCGCCATCGGTGCACACACCGGACGAGGCATCATCGGCATCGTGTTCTTTGATGCGATGAATGACGAATTCGATGTGTGAAGCCGCCAAGAGCAGCTCTGCTGCAGCGCAATCCTGGTGCCATGCAGAACATTTCGGCGTATGACAACCGTATCTATTGATATGATTTGACAAAAAATTATCCCCATATCCAAACCACTGTCTGAACAGGTATCCACATTTTGCGTGGCCTGTCAGCAGCGGCGGATATGGGGAGTTTTTTATTCTTTTATATTTTCGTTTACCCGATCTCCACCGGCGCGCCATGGTTTAATCTGGATTCTTCCGCCGCGAACGCAACCAGATGGCTGTTGATCGACTGCTCCAGCGAGGTGATACCCTGCGGTTCCTTGCCGGTCGCGATCATTTCCAAAAATTCCAGAACCATTCTGACGTCACCGCCGCCATGTCCGCTGAAATCCGTCGCAAGCTTCGTCACATCAATCACCTCTCTCGGCTGTCCAAACAGTCCGATTTCGATAATATTTTTTGTCATATCCGCTGTGATATCGCCTTTTGTTCCCATGATCTTACAGTAACGGGAAGCGCCGTCACTCGTAAATCCGCTCATGGAAAAGCTGATGTTGCTGCCGTCGGTGTTTTCAATATTCGTGATCTGATGATCTACAACGTTGTTGTCGCAATGGAATACGCAGCGTCCGTAAGGGCCTGTCTTGATCGCTTCATAGATGCTTTCCTCTGTCGGATGAATTGTCAGGACGTCAACCGGCCATTCGGTGTTGCCCTGTGCGATGCCGGTACGCTTGTTGGTGATATAAATTTTTTCCGCGTCAAACGGACAGTTTTCTTTTGCCTTACAGCCGTCCATGCAGCGAAGCGCAGCACCCTCCGGTGCACAAGCTTCCTTGAAGAAATAAGTATCTCCCATCGAGGATACGCGCTTGGGCGTCTTGTCCGCCAACCACAGATACAGGTCGAAATCGTGACAGGTCTTCTGCAGACACATGGGGCTGGTCGTATTGCTGTTTCTCCAGTTGCCGCGTACGAAGCTGTGGGCCTGATGCCAGTAGCCGACGTTCTCGATGGCCTGAATCGTTACAACATCGCCGATGGTTCCCTCAGAAATGATCTCTTTGATCTTCGAGAAAAAGGGCGTATAGCGCAGCACATGACAGACTACGATTTTTCTGTCGTACTTGCGGGACGCTTCCAGCAGCTTATTGCAGTCCTCTGCACTGGGAGAAATCGGTTTTTCCATCAGGATATGATAGCCTTTTTCCAGCGCCACCAACGCTTCCCGGACATGATCCTGATCCTGTGTGCAGATAAAAATCGCATCTGCCAGCTTCGGCTGCGCCAGAAGCTCTTCCGCGCTCGTAAAACAGCGCTCCTTCGGTACGTTGTACTCTTTTGCAGCTTCCTCTACACAGGCAGGATTGATGTCCGCCAGTGCTGTAATCTCCATTAAATCCGGATATTGTTTGGCAATCGGCGCATAGGTTACTCTTCCGCGGCTTCCGAGTCCAACGATCGCAACGGTTGTTTTCATGGTGTTTTCCTCTTTTCCTTTTGTGTTTTCCTCTCATTTCCGCACTCGCGTGCCGATATAGTATAACATTTTTTTATTCGTAAAGAGAATCTAACGTAAGCAATAAAACATCTTCCTCTCCTCTTTTTATTCAAAACATTTTTAATAAAATTGATCTGAATAAAATATGTCATAGAAAAGACTTTCTTACAACTCATTTTCATCCAAAAAACCCGCGGCATCCTGACATCAAACCTCAGGAATCGCCGCGGGTTTCTTTTTTTATCTTCTACAGGACACGCCTGACAAACGCTCCCTCAGGCATCTGGTATAGTAATGGTTTACTTCAGTCCTGTTTCTTCACAGTATGTCTGCCACTGTGCTGCCCAGCCTTCTCTTGCGCTGTCCAGCCCTGCTGCCTTTACTTTCTCCCGGAAGGTTTCAACAGCTGCATCCACGTCGTCTACCAGACCGTTCTGCAGAGGACGCAGATATTCGCTTACTACATCATCGATTGCTGCCTTTTCTGCAGAATATGCGCTGTAATCCTCAGAAAAACCGCTATAAGGATCTACACTCGGCATACCTTTTTCTTCACAAATCTTTCCATAATTGTCAAACATCTCCTGCAGCAGCTTTCCGCCTTCGCCGTTGGGCAGCTTGTACTCCGGATTTCTTAAGGACATGCATTTAAGCCTTCATAACCGAAGTCAGAGTTCAGACTCTGATACAGGCCATCCGAGGTTACCTCATAATCCTCGCCCTCGATGCCATACTGAGTCAGCAGGTTCAAATCCTTATCGGTTGCCAGAAGCTCGAGAACCTTCATCGCTCTTTCCGGATTTTTGCAGTCTTTGGTAATTGCAGTTGCATCTGCAGTAGGGGTTGTGAATGGACCATACCTTACCAGCAGCTTCACTAAATGTAAAATATGCTGTTTTTCCAATCCGGGTGATCTGCTTTCCATGTTTCTACACGGGTTGCGTATTTGTTCGGGTTCATACCGAAAACTAAGGCTACACACTGACCGTTATCGTACTGTTCGCCTGCATCTGTTGTGTTGGAAAGAATACTTCTGGACCAGTAGCCCTTATCCGCCCAATCCTTCAACAGCTTCATATCCTCTACGAACTCGTCAGAGAACTAGTAATCCTCAACTTTCGTCGGGTCTGCCATTTTCACACGCTGACCATATCCGATCTCGATTCCCCACAACCGGATCATCCTCATATGCTAAAATACCCTGGGATTCTGCGCAAGCAGTCCCTGGCTGGGATCCTTTTCCTGAATGCCCTTTAAGTATGCTTCCAGATTTTCGATGGAATCCGGCACTGGAAGATCATATTTTTCTCTCAGATCTTCGCGGTACTCAATTCCTGCGGGTGTGTACTGCTTCCAAAGGCATGGAATGGTCATGATCTTTCCGTTTACACGACAGCCCTCCAGCGCTGCGGGGTCGATCTGAGCTTTATAATCAGGAGATACCTGATCCAGCAGATCATCCAGCGGTAAAAATGCACCGCTCTGTGCCAGCTGTCCGAAATTATTCCAGCTTGCGGTATAGATTAAATCTACACCGCCGGTGGTCAGCTGCAGCTTGTATTTTTCACCCCAGTCTGTCCATGTAGAAAACTGAAAATCTACGGTTGCATTTGCCTTTTCCAGCAGGATCTCATTGATCTTATCCTCTACGCGATCCAGCCCTGCCGGTGCGTCACCAAGCAGATAAAATACCAGGTCAACCCGTTCGGAATAATCCAGCTCCTTTGCCTGTGCTGTGGTTTCCGTCTCTTTTTTGTGGCAGCCTCTTCACTCTGCACTGCAGCCATAGTTTCCTCGTAGCTTTCCCCAAGCTGACTATCTGCAGTCTGCTTATTGCCGCAGCCCGCCAACATCGTAGCGGTCATTGCAGCTGTCAATAGTACACTTACAACTTTTTTACGCATATGTTTCCTCCCTTTCCTGCGTTTCCGTATGATCTACGGCATTCCTCTTCTTCCTGAATTTTTATATCTATAAAACGGATGCTCCGTTTCTATATACAGCTTCTCAGCCTTTTACCGCACCGACTGTAATGCCGGATACGAAATACCGCTGTACGAACGGATAGAATAACAGCACCGGTCGGTTACGATGACCGCCATCGCCATTTTCATCGACTGCCCCGGCATGCTCTCGATCTGTGCCGTTGCTCCTACTGCAAGATCCTTTAATGCGGTCGTAGAGCTCAGCATATTATAGAGATAAAACTGCAGCTCATAGGTATTGGCATTTGTGGAAAACAGGGACGACCGATACCAGTCATTCCAGTAGCCAAGCGCCAGGAACAATCCCACTGTTGCAAGACCGGGCTTTAATACCGGCAGGACGATTTTGATAAAGATCGTAAAGGGTCCCGCTCCATCGATTTTGGCAGATTCCGCAATCGCATCCGGCACGCTGCTCTGAATAAATGTCCGCATCAGGATCACAAGAAATGAGCTCGTGATGCCGGGAAACCAGATAACAAATGCCGTTCCCTTTAAATTCAGGACATTCGCATACAGCAGATACCACGGAATCATACCTCCGCCGAAGATCGTGGTAAAATACATCATAAAAGGTCACAATGTTGCGGTACTTGAACTCCTTGCGGGACACAACATAGGCTGTCATTGTCGTCATAAACAGACCGACTGCCGTACCGACAACTGTGTAATAAATCGTCATTTTATATGCCTGCAGAATAGATGCAGGATTTTTAAAAATGACCTTGTAGGCCTCCAGGGAAAAAACCTTCGGCCACAGGCTATAGCCCTCCCTCACGATCACTCCGTTATCCGTAAACGAACCGGATACTACCAGTAAAAACGGCAGCACACAGACGATCGAGACAATGGCGACCAGGGAATATGCCAGTATGTTGAATACAATATTGCTTGTGGAAGGTTTGATCTTACTTCCTGTCTTTTCTTTTTGCATTTTCTCCTCTCCCTTAAAATAATGCGTACTCAGAATCTTTTTCTTAATCACCCAGTTCGTCACCATAACGACCACAAATCCGAAGATCGACTGGAAGAGACCCGCTGCGGAACCAAGGCCGATGCTCAGCGGCTGTCCGACCGTAATCCGATATACATAAGTGTCCAGAATGTCTGTCACGTCATACAAAAGTCCGTTGTTTCCGACGGTCTGATAAAACAGTTCAAAATTACCTTTCATGATGCTGCCCAGAGAGTAGATCAGCAGGATAATAAATGTGGGCTTGATCTGCGGCAGCGTAATGTAAAGGATTCTCTTGAAAATATTCGCACCGTCTACTTTTGCCGCTTCATACAGCTCGTTATCAATGCCCATGATCGTCGCCAGATAAATAACCATACCGTAGCCGACGGATTTCCACATGTAAAACAGGGTGATCAGAAACGGCCAGTACACCGGTGTGTTGTAAAAATCGATCGCCGTCCCTCCCGAGGAACGAATCATGTTATTGATCGCACCATACTGATATTCCATCAGGCTGTAAACCATGACCTTTAACATAACGTAGGATACGAAGTAGGGCATAAACATCAGCGTCTGTCGGTCTTCTTAAACCATTTTACCGTCAGCTGGCTGATCAGGATCGCAAAAGAAGATCTGAAGCACATTTCCAAGCCCGATAAAGACTACGTTATATAAAACCGTATTGCGGATCAGTCTGCCCATCTGGGACTGGAACAGAAATTCGAAGTTTTTCAGTCCTACAAAGGGGCTTGCCCACAGACCGTCTGAAAAATTAAAGTTCACAAATGCAAAGTAAATACCGATCATCGGCAGGTAGGAATTGATCAGAAAGAACACACACAGCGGGATCAGCATCAGAAACAGTACCCAGTTTTTCTGAAATTCTTTGATCAGCCCGTGTTCATGGCAGCGGATCCTCTCCTTCGCCTCCATCCGTTTGATCAGTCCATAGGCTGCAAGCGCCAATATCAGTTCAACTGCCAGGATCCACGATCCGGAAAAGCCCTTCATTTTCACCACATTGTTGGAATACAGGACAAAACCGTAAGAGCCAAACACCAGAAGTGCTGTCAGAAGTGTCGAGGCCTTTCCGATCACATAAGTATGAAGCTCTCCCTTCCCATCGTCCCCTTTGCTGTTGCGAAAGACCTTCCAGATATACAGAAGCTCCAGATACCAGGTTGCAGCCAGCAAGATCAACAGCAGCATTGCATACAATCCGAAAACACCTTTTCCGGAATTTTTTACAAATCCCAGCAGGGAAAAAATACTGTAGCTCGAATATAGGCTGCCTGCTGCTTCTCTTGTAATCCCCAGCTTAGCAAAAAGCTTCGGAATATTTACCAGCTGGATCCAGTCCATAAAGGGTAGGGACAGAACAAGCATCAGTCCATTCATCAGTGCCGTCACCAGCAGCCCTGTTTTTCTCCCCGTTTTCTCCTGTTCCAGACATGTATCCAACGTCAGAAGCATATTCTTTGGTTTCATAATTTCCTCTCTCTTCTCCTTTTATATTTCCCGCAATGAAAACCTTTCGGTAAAAGATCCCTGTCTGTCACGCGTTTTCCCAAAATGCTCACTACTTTTTTGCACCTATTCGATCTTCCCTTTTTATCTGCAAAAAAGCTTCTGCCGGAGGGCGGTGTAGTAACATTGCTGTCATTTTTTATCTTTTTGTTGCTTTCCTTATGCACTTTACTCATTCATCATAATCTCCGCCTCCGTTTTTCACTATACAAAAAGCTTGCGTATATGTATAAAAAAGTGCTATCATCATCTTACAATAACTCAAACCAGAAATGAGGTCAGAAATGCTGGAAAATTATGTTGCCCTATCTATAACGAATATGTTAGCCATGCTGCTATTAGCTTTTGTCGTCGGCAGAAACAACCTTCTGGACCGTAAAATGAAGCGTTTTTTTCCACTGCCATTTTTTGCACGATACTTGTCATCCTTGCGGAAATCGGAACCTCTGTTTTTGGACGGCCCATTGCCTCTTTTAGTCTCCCTCATATGTTTTTTAATGTGATCGGCTTTTCCCTTTCTCCATTTATTACCATTTTTCTTGCATTTGTTCTTAACCATAAAAATTACAGAAATATACTTTACCTGTTCCTTCCAGCTGTTACCAACATGCTTTTGGCTATGCTCTCGCCAAAATTCGGTCTGATATTTTCCATTTCTCAGCAAAATGAATATTTCCGCGGACCTTGTTTTTTTGTTTATGTTGCCGCTTATATCTGGAGCATGACCATACTTTTTAAAGAAACCTTATACATCGCCAAGCGTTATCAAAACAAAGATTGCTTTGCACTGCTATTGCTGTTTTTGTTCATTCTTGGAGGAACCTCTATACAGGTTCTGTTTCCATCCATCCATACAACCTGGTCCTGCGTTTCCTTATCCCTCATCCTTTATTATGCGTTTTTTTGTGAGTTGAAAGAGAAGCACGATATCCTGACCGGTCTGTTTAACCGCCGCGCCTATGAATATGAAATCCAGCATCTGGAGTCCCTGGGTTATGGGGCGATTATATTCTTTGATGTGGATGATTTCAAAAAAATCAATGACCAATTTGGGCACCAGTATGGAGACCAGTGTCTCAGCACGATTGCCGGTTTGATACTGAAGTCTTTTTCAGGCATCGGATTTTGTTACAGGATCGGCGGCGACGAATTTGGTGTATTATCTGATAAAGCAGATGAAATTGATATTTTAAATGCAATCAGCCTTTTTATAAATAATTTAAATTCCAGCCAGGAGCAGGACTGCAATCTTCCTCTGGTTTCTATGGGATACAGCATTTATCATAAATCTGAAGGCAGCATAGAGCAAGCGATTTCAAAGGCGGATGCCCAGTTATATCGATACAAAAAACTGCACAAACAAGAAACAAAAGAACCGGGCAAAACCAATTGTAACTTTTCCTGCTCTTTGACAGAAAGGACACCACATTGATTACCAAACGCGACCTTTATGAAATCCACTCTGAAAAGATCTGCCCCTACACAGGCATGGCTTCTCCGGAATTTGCCCCGCTTTCCGCCGGGATCAGCTACCGCGATCCTTATTACCACATCCGGCGCTTCAACGGAGATCATTATGTGTTTGAATGCGTGCTGCAGGGAACCGGCTATGTGGAATTTAATGGCACCTTAACCAGGCTCACGGCAGGGGATGCCTACATTCTGCATCCCTGTACGTTTCATCATTATTATTCCGACCATAATGATCCCTGGGTAAAGATCTGGTTCAACGGTCAGGGAAACCTGATCAGTCATCTGCTCAGTGATTATCAGCTCGGCTTCAACTGCTGCGTCCGGAATTTCTGGAAAAGCGATTACCTGATGCAGATCCTTCAGAAGCTGGAAAAAGAGCCCTCGCTCAACAAAAACGAGTTGGCCCTTTTACTCCATCAGCATATCATTCAGTTTTCCGAGCAGCTAAACGGACTGCAGACCGATACCTCTGCCCCCAGATCATGAAAACCTACATCGAGCAGAATCTGACTGCACCGCTCAACATCGCAGATATCGCTGCACAGGTACATCTTTCCAATTCCCGTGCGATTCATCTGTTTAAAAGAAACCTTTCATATGACGCCCTATCATTATTACTTGTCCCGAAAGCTGGCAATTGCACAGGATCTTCTGCGCTCTACGGAAATGTCCATTCAGGAAATATCCGACCTGCTGAGCTTCCCGGATTACCGACACTTCACCAACCTCTTTAAGCGCTGGACCGGCGTGACGCCCAGCTGGTTTCGAAATGACTTGTCCACGCGCGACGATTATGTCAAGCCGCTTCCCCCTACGTAAACAGGCGAACGCCCTGTCATTCCATCACAAAATCCACATGCAAGCACTCTGACAGCGGATGTTCTACCACAAGCTCTGCCACATCGCTGTCCAGTGCTGCGCCTGCTGTCCCGAATACCTTCGCCTCCTTTGATTTCAAGATTCTCTCAAAAGTCTGTTTTCTCCCATTGATCAACACCTGTTTTACCCGTTCTCCCAAAAGCTCATGACACCGGATCCGCAATGTCCGCCTTTTACCTGCAAACCTGCCCGCAAAGTCTCCCTCCGCGTTTGAAATGCTAAGTCCATATGCCTTTTGATTTCCATCATAGGAGGTATGATAATAGGTCTTGCGATATTTTCCGTTTTTGTACGCATCCGTCTCACGGTCATCCTCATACAGAAATCCGTCTTGCAAACATTCTTTACAGGGATAATAATCCATCGTCAAAAGCTCCCAGCTCTGCTCCCTGACACAGGCAGTATCCTCCGCCAGGATCAAAACCGCTCCCAGCCGGATATAGAGTTCCAGCTGCTCTGACTGATTTTTCAGCTTCCTGCAGCGTTTTCCCTGATATACCTTTCCTGTCCACGGATACAGCCACAATCCCTCCGGCAGGTAGATTTCAGACTTTTCTTTTTCCGGCACAACAAGCAGATCTCCGATCATAAACTCCTGCAAATATAGCAGCACCTTTTTATCCTGGGGATATTCCCAGTCCAGGCGGCGGCAGATCGGCATGCCGTTCTCCCAGCTTTCATACACGTTTTTGTACAGCATCGGCAACAGACTGCCGTTTCCTGGTTTTCGAAGCATCTGTTTTAAATTTGTCTGTCTCTGACACTCCGTCATTTCCAGATAATCCAGATAGGGCAATTCTTTTTTCTGTCCTGAAAATATCTCTCAGGGTTCTCCAGGATCTCTGTATCCAATCCATTGGCAGGTGTTTCTGCCTCACTTTTTCCATCTGATGCCGCTTTGAGTAATCTCAGTGGCTGCTTCAAACAAGGCTCGATTTTTTGATCCTCCAATACAGCCTCCCGGAGCATATCTGCCCTTCCGGTCAGACAGACATACGCTTCCCGGAGCTTTCTTGCATCTTTTTTGCACACCAGAAGATAAAGATCCTCCGCATCCCATTGCAGGATATATTTTTTCTTTTCAGAAGTGCTGCAGTTGCTTTCCGGCAACAAAATCCTTGGTACATCCAACAGCGGATAAATCCACGGAGTCTGTGCCGGAGCCGGAAGCTTTCCGTTTATTTTTACTCTTTCGTACTGATAAACGCATTTGCCCTCTCTATAAATCTGAAGCCCCCTCAGTCCTTCTTTCGGATTCGGCAAAACAAGAAGAAGGTCTCCCAGCAAAAACCGCTGCGGACGGCTGTGTTCCTGAGTTGCCTCTTCTCTTACCACCAAGCTTTGCTGCCTGCCCTGATTTTCCCGGGATCTGCTTTGACTTTCCGGCAGTCTCTTTCCTGCCTTTTCAAACGCTCCCCTGTCCGGAATCCAAAGCGTATTCCGATCCGTGAAATATGCCCCATATCTGACTTCCAGCCGAAGTACCTCTTCTGACAAAAACTGAATTCCGCACATTATCATAGATCAACTCACGCATATCATCCTCCCGCAGTCTGCTTTTCGATGCACAGACTTCACCCTTTGAATCCTGTCTTTATTATAAAGTGGAGCAACACGGTTTTCGAGGAAGATTAGGCGCATATATGTGTAAAAAGTGGTATTTCGGAGAAAGCGTTCTTTTCCTCTTGGCAGCTATATCGAAGTACGATATATTATATTGCAATCGCACAGGAGGAAATGTAACGACGCAGACCAAAACAACAATCCGTTTTTTCACTATTGCCGATTACGAAAAAAGAACAGGAATACATTTTTGCCCTGCTTTTCGGCATTCTTATCTGTCTGTATCTTCTGGTTTGTAAAAATATCTGTAAATTACTAAACAATAGAATGCACGCTCCGCGAACATTCTATTGTCATGAATCTTTCAGCGGCTCCTTAGGTGAGAAACCATCTATGGAGCCGCAATCTATCACTCAATATCTATTTTTCTTTTTGATTTGTACTCCTCGCTCAGTTCTTCCTTTTCTATGTTAGATTCCTCTTTTTGACCGTTTATTCCTATTTTTTTGTTCTTATATTAACATTTATTAACGTTTATGTTGACTTTTCGTTAATAATCGTGTATATTAAATTCAGTAACAATAATAACTACAGTTCTATTTTTTTCAAAGGAGGGTTCTCATGTATATTGAAGAAAGACACCGCGCTATTTTAGAATGGTTATCCCAACATGGCAGTATTTCAAACACTGACATCCAAAAGAATTTTGACGTCAGCTATGACTCCGCGAAACGTGACCTTAGAATTTTGGAAGAAAAGGATTATTAAAAAGAACTCATGGCGGTGCATTGCCCATTCGCCAAATTGCAGCCGGAAGACCTGAAACAATGACCTTCAAAGATATTCCCCAGATAAAACCTAATTACCTTCAGATTGCAAAAGAAGCCGTCTCGTTAATCCAGGAAAACGATGTCATATACATTCCCTCAACAACATTAGGATTGTTTATGGTTAAAAACCTTCCAGCGCATTTAAAAATTAAGGTGGTCACAAATTCTATCTTAATTGCTGATGAGCTTCGCACCTTAACAGATGTATCCGTTATTATTCTTGGCGGAGAAATGGATAATAAAGGAAACTGCTGTGATACCATCGCTGTTGAAACCGTTAAAAGGCTCCGTCTTGACAAATGCTTCATTACCTCTGCTTGTATCTCTGCATCCTTTGGACTATCTATACAAAGTACGCCTTATATAAGTTTTTCAATGCTTTAATTGATAGTTCCAGATTGACCATTGGCTTATATCCTAAAAAGAAAAAATCGGTTTCGATTCAATTGTAAGTATTTGTCCTGCTAATCGGCTCAATACTTTAATTACAGACTGGGACTCTTCCGAACAGGATTTAAGCCTGTTTGATAAACTTGGTATTAAAGTCATCGTAGTTGATAATCCGGAATAAAACTATATCACTTATAACTTTAGATTACTCTAACTAAGAAGTACCGACAGATTTCTTTTCCCATCTGTCGGTACTTCTTATCTCCTATTTTCGTAATTTCGTGCAAAAAAAAAGCAACCAGCCTATTTTTCATAGACCAACTGCTCATGTTAAGTTCTATACTCAATTTTATTCTACAAATCTGACAGGTCAATAGCCGGGGAAACATCGCCTCTCTTAAAGTTGCTTACCGCACGATCCATATCTGCCAAAGTGCTGGCTGAAATGCTCTCTGGCACTGTGAGTTCCCGAGGTTCCAGAATAATACAACCATTTCCGTATTCTTTTACATTGTAATACTGATAAGCAGCTCCTCTGAGAGTAATTCTTTTTTTGTTATCCAAATGAGCAACATATTCTTTCATTGCTTCCATTATCAATGCCTCCTACGCAAGCATTTGTGTGGGAAATCCCAATCTCTTTGTTATTACAATACGCCTTTCTATATTTTCTGTCAATCCAATTTTGCTTATTCCTGTATACTTTACATTTCCCCGATACTCCAACTCCATCACGTACATTCATTGTTCCATCAGCCACGCCCGCTCTTTTTCTTTTTCCTCCAGCGCTGCCGCGTAGCCTTTGATAATCTTCTGCAGTTTCTGCACGCTGTTAATGCTGCCGCTCTTTCCCTCCGGCTGATCCAGCCAGTGCTTCTGCTGTTGGGGCGTGTAAATATTTTCCCGGGTGTTTTCCCCGATTTCCAGCCAAACCACCCTGGAAACGCACCGCGTTGTTCTCAGCGTCCAGGTATTCGTCCATTTGTATCAGCGGATGTGTTTCAAAAACCGTAATTTCCCCACAACAACTTCTGCCAGCGGCATTGTCCACACCCGTCCCGGCATCTCCTGCTCTATATGTCCGCTTCACCGTCACGCCATTTTCCGTCAGCCCAACTTCCAGCCACTCCGTTCCTTCCGGGCGATGCCAGATCTTATCCAGAATGAGATCGATCGGTTTTAAAATCAAAAAGGTCAGGATAATCGCAATCGTACTGGAAATTTCCCCGATTCCATCGTTCTGGCAAATGATCTGAAACCAGATCGGATCGCTCTCACGAATCAGCCACACTCTGCCGACAATCCAGAGCACTGTCAGCAGATCGATTAAAATTGTTACTGCAGCCATTGGCATCAGAACTTTTTCTTTTTTAATGCCCCATTCTGCATACTTTTTTCTCTGTTCTTCCGTAAATCGTATCGGCAGTTCATATTTTTCGTACATACTGTTTCCCCAATCCCGTATTCTGCACTGTCAGCTGTTCCTGTGTCTCCCGCCCGCTGTCCGCATAATCGCCACATAAACCAACGCCTACGCCTGCTTTTTCTCCACGCGCTTTTCGCACCACGCCTGCAGTCCACATTCACTGCATTTCGCTTTTCTTGCGGTACAAATGCTCCTGCCGTGATAAATCAGCTGAAAATTGATCCGGTTCCAGTGATCTTTTGGAAGCACCCGCATCAGCTCCTGTTCCGTCTCAACCGGATTTTTGCCGTTCGCCCAGCCGAGCCGATGCGAAATCCGAAACACATGCGTGTCCACAGTCACGCCCGGAATCCCATACGCATCCGCCAGAAAGAGTGTTGCAGTCTTTCTTCCGACTCCCGCCAGCTTTACCAGCTCTTCGATCGTCGTCGGCACTTCACCGCCATATTGTTCTGCAAGCTGCATGCAACAGGATTTAACATGCTTTGCCTTACTTTTATACAAGCCAACCGACTTGATTTCTTCCCCGATTTCCTCTTCTGTCGCCTGCGCGATCTCCTGCACGGTTGGAAAACGACCATACAGCTTCGGAAGGACTTCATCCACCTGCTTGTCCGTGCTCTGCGCGCTCAGCATGATCGCAACAAGCAGCTGCCAGTGCTCCTGATGAAAAAATCCCTCTTTCTCCACACCGTAGGTCTGATCCAACCAGTCCAGTTCTTCCCGCAGATGCGGTACTTTTGCTATTTTATCCATTTTGTTTTCCTCAGCAGTTCACCCGCTCCCTTCATAATTCCTGACAGTCAGATTTTCATGTGAGCAGGAATCTGCCTGTCAAAAGTTACGAGCAAACTATAATCCGTTCCAGAATCCGCACAACCTCTCGCAATCCCTCTTCATCTTCCGCCGAAAATCTGCCAACCTCCGGGCTGTCAATATCCAGCACACCGATTACCTCTCCGTTTTTGTGCAGTGGAAGCACAATTTCCGACCGGGATGCCGCGTCGCACGCAATATGTCCGGGAAACGCATGCACGTCCTCGACCCGCTGTACGCTGTCCGTCTGCAGCGCTGTCCCGCAGACGCCGTTTCCCTCTGCAATCCGCACGCACGCTGTTTTTCCCTGAAAAGGTCCCAGCCACAGCACATGATTGTCCGTCAGGTAAAAGCCTGCCCAGTTCAGGCGATCCAGCCTTTCATATAAAAGCGCTGCCGCATTTGCAAGGTTGCTGACCATCGGCCACTCTGCATCCACCAGCGCCGCCAACTGCTCTGTCAGCTCCTGATATTGTTGTATCATATCACATCTCCCCATTCCGCAGGTGTTTTGCGTTTCTCAAATATTGTACATGTCAATTTTGAAAAAAATCCATGTATCTTTTTTTCTATAACTCCATCATCCAACTTAGCAAACATTCTACAAGACTTTCCAATACCCATTCCGTTTTCCATTCATACGAACTATCTTTTCTTCTTTCACTAATTTTTTTTATAATCCGTTGAACAGTACTTACAGAAGCACCTACATCTTCCGCTAATTCTTTCTGTTTAATTCTTGGCGAATATAGTATTTTCTTTATTACTTTTATTTCCATTTCTGTTCTGCCAGAATTCAAAACCTCATTCAAAACTTCATTCAAAACTTCATTTTTTCGTTCAAAACTTCATTCTTAAAGTTAAGATTTTTCAGGATAACTCTAAATTCCGTTGCATTTGAATAAAAAACAGGCTTTTTGTCTTCCGTATAGTTCGGTTCTACTTCATATGCCTGCATAATCTTTTTTAAAACCGCTTCCTCTTCGTTCCATATAATCAAGTCGACTAAAAATATCTGCAACCACTGGATTTCTGCGCTTTGATGGAACGTTACCAATATCCCTGTCCTGAATAAGCGTCCCATCATACATTCCACCGGGGAATATATTTCCAAACGGTCATCAAAAATATCAATATGAACTTCGCTTCCCATATCTAAATAATCACGATGTACTAATCCATTCACTAATCCTTCAAAAATACTTCTCTCTGGATATTCCGGATATTCTACTCTCCGATCAGACTCTTTTTTCCACATTTTCTTTGAATTTCTTCGCGCAAAATTCATGCCCTCTTCCAAAAGCAGGATAAGACTGCCTGTATATTCTTCATCATCCAGTGCATCAATAACTCCTGATGCTTTGTCAATACCATTCCATCTGGTGCAAAATAATCTCGAACAATAAACAGGAGATTCATCTGCAAACAAAGCTCCTGCATTCGTTAACATACCATTCCTGTCAATAATACCAAATGATTCAAAATCTTTGATTTCCATACTTTTCTTCGTCTGTTTATAATATGCTGCCTTTAACTTGGAAAAAGAATAATCATCAAAATTATAATCCGTAACGAGACTATCATAAGTTCTGTTCTTTCCCCGTAAAACCAGTCTCTTTAAATCCATCGCAGCCGCAATTACACTTTCATTGCCGATTCGAACAAAAGCCGTATAATTACCTTCTCCTACATAATAGTAAGGAGTCTCATCGCCCCTGATATACCTCCAGTGTTATAATCTTCTTGCCATCTATTTCGTGTGCTTTTAGCAGAACTTCTGAATTGGATCCATTTTTGTCTTTATCTGCTCACTAATAACTTCCATAGCTTTCTTTGCATCGTCAACTCCCACCACAGAATCATTATCGGCAATGCCAAAATTAGCACACCACCAACGCCATTAGCAAAAGCACTTACACTTTTCAGCCAACTTTTCGGCTTTTTATCTCCAGCATCGCTTTTTTGTCATATTCGGTTGCTTCACCGATCAGTTGTTCTAATTTCATAAACACCCCTTATAAATATTTTACCTTTTACAAGTGCCCAACACTACTTCTAATTATTTTATCATAGGGCTATTTACAAGTAAACTTTACCATTCTATCGTTCCTTTAATATGTGCGATAAAATATATTCAAAAAGGCAAAAAATCAGTATTATCTACTAATTTTTTGCCTCTTGTTCCTTCTTTGCCTTAGCTATTTCGGGTTCTGCTGCTTTTATTCTCAGTCGTCGTATCCGTTCGGGTTCATGGTCTGCCATCTCCAGGAATCCTCGCACATCTCTTTGATGCCGTATTCCGCCTTCCAGCCAAGCTCTCTTTCTGCCTTGCTCGCATCGGAGTAGCAGGTTGCGATGTCGCCTGGGCGGCGTGGTTTGATCACATATGGGATCTTCACGCCGGTAGCAGCCTCGAAGTTTTTCACGATATCCAGCACGCTGTAGCCGTGTCCGGTTCCCAGGTTGTAAATGTTCAGACCGGAATGATCCTCCAGCTTCTTGAGGGCTTTTACATGGCCTTTTGCAAGGTCAACGACATGAATGTAGTCTCTGACGCCGGTTCCGTCCGAGTGTCGTAATCGTCACCAAAAACACCCAGCTCTTTCAGCTTGCCGACTGCAACCTGTGTGATGTAAGGCATCAGATTGTTCGGAATACCATTGGGATTTTCACCGATCAGACCGCTCTTGTGAGCACCGATCGGGTTGAAATAACGCAGCAGAACAACGTTCCATTCCGGATCTGCTTTCTGGATATCTGTCAGAACCTGTTCCAGCATGGATTTTGTCCAACCGTAGGGGTTTGTGCACTGTCCCTTCGGGCATTCCTCGGTGATCGGGATCATCGCAGGATCGCCGTACACGGTTGCAGAAGAGGAAAAGATGATATTCTTCACATTGTGCTTGCGCATTACATCAACCAGGGTCAGCGTGCCTGCAATATTGTTTTCATAGTATTCCCAAGGCTTCTGTACGGATTCGCCGACTGCCTTTAAGCCTGCGAAATGAATGCAGGAATCGATTTTTTCTTTTGCAAAAACTTCATTCAGGCCTTCTCTGTCGAGAATGTCCACTTTGTAAAAAGGAACCTTCTTTCCTGTGATCTTTTCTACACGTTCCAGGGATTTCTCGCTGGAATTTACCAGATTATCTACTACAACGACATCATATCCTGCATTCTGTAATTCAATAACGGTATGACTGCCGATAAATCCGGCGCCGCCTGTAACTAAAATTGCCATGTTTCGTTTCCTCCATTCTTTTGCTGACTTTTCTTATTGTTTTACCACAGAACATCAGGATAAACACCGGCATCCTTTAACTTCTGGATCGACTCCATCACAAACGGTTTATCTTCCTTATAGGTAACGCCAAACCATTTGTCAGCAGAATGAAGCACCTCAACGGTTGCTTTTCCAGCCTTTAACAGCTTATCTACCTCGATCGGCAAAAAGCACTCGGATTTGAGCGGATTCTTTTCAACTTCTTCTGCAAAGAAACGATCTACTGCATTCTGCAGCTCGTTGATAATGCTGGGAGAAAATGCCCACATGTTCATGGAAACCGGAGTCTTTAATCCTACCGGAATCCAGGTCTTACCATCATCCTCTGTGTATGCCGCGCCATCCTCGGTCTTCACGATCTTGGTGCGCTCTGCAATCTCCTGCAGATAGCCGTTTTCGTCGGTTACGCAAATACCTCTTGCAACGGAACCGTTATCCGTCAAAGTGTTGCCCAGCTGATAGCCAACCATCGCGTAACGATATTTTTCATCGTCGTGATGTGTGGTCAGGAAACGGTACAGCTCTTCAAAAGCGCTTCTTCCATAATAGTCATCTGCATTGATCACTGCGAAAGGCTCATTCACTACGCCCTTGCAGCACAGGATTGCATGTGCGGTTCCCCAGGGCTTTACGCGGCCTTCCGGAATCTGAAATCCTTCCGGAACCTTCGTCAGCTCCTGGAATACATACTCTACAGGAATATGTTTGCTGACTGCATTGCCGATGCACTCTCTGAAATCCTGCTCATGCTCTCTTTTAATGATGAAAACGACCTTGCCGAATCCCGCTCTGACTGCATCATAAATCGAGAAATCAATGATCTTATGCCCCTTGTCATCTACAGGATCAATCTGTTTTAAGCCGCCGTAACGGCTTCCCATTCCTGCTGCCAGAATTACTAATGTCGGTTTTTCCATTTGTTCCCTCCTATTGTAACATAAGCCCCCGCAGCTGCAATTCTTCCATGTTGCAAAGACCTGTCAAAATGTTATACGGCTATTTGAGTGATATCTGCACGAAAAGCCGCTTCTTATGCTCATTATATCGTGAGCCCGCGCTGACGCGCTTTATCGCCTGCTGCGCAGGCTGCTCATTCTCTAATGGCACAAGAAAAACAAATGCCGCCTTCGGCGTCGCTTGTTTTTCTTCTGTGCTCATTATATCATGCTGTATCTCAAACTGCAAACCGGTAGCACTGGTGTTTCTCCATACGTTATAAAATCCCGTTACAGCACCACCGTTTTTCCTGCCGTCGGCTTTACGACTTTGATCTGCGGATATTCCTCATCCATCAGCTTTTTAAACCGTCTCGTATCGACATGCTCCGATACCGGCGGGAATGCGTCGTCAAAATGATCCAGCAAAATCCGCTTGGGCTGCAGTCGCTCTACGACCTCCAGCGCTACTGCTTCCAGGAATTCGCTTCCCTGGAACGGCAGAATCAGAAGATCGGCACCCTGCGGGTATTCCTGATCCTCCTGCAGTCCGAGACTTCCCATCACCTGCACGCGTTTGCCCTCCGCATGCACCTCGTACATCAGCGTCTGTCCGCCCTCCGGGAATTTCGGATTCAGATATGCAAGTGCCAGCGCATTTCTGAAATACTGCAAAAATCTGCGGGAAAACAGCTTCTGGAATACCTGACTTTTTCCAGGCTTTGCATGCTTTCCTTCCATTACAAGAATCCGTACGTCCCCGAGTCGGATCACGTCGCCCGGTCTCACCTTTACTACGTTGCTGGTATTCTCCACCATATCGGAAAGCGTCTCTGCCGCCACTTCTCCGCAGTAAACGGTCGCCTCCGCATCGCTTTCCGGATCCAGAAATTCCGGAACCTCCATCAGATGATCCAGATGCCCGTGGGTCACACAGATCGTCTGATCCTGTAAAAAGTCATCCAGACAGTTCGGATTTTCCCCCACCGACCAGCTGTACAAACGGGTCGAATAAAACTGTCTCACCGTCCGCTTCCAGACGAATTGCTGCCGTACCAAGCCAGGTAATTTTCACTTTCTGCTCCATTTCCGCAGGATTTTCCTGCTCTATCTAAACAATAGAATGCACAATCCTCATGCACCCTCTCTACCAACTGCAAGCCGTGCCGCTTCCATCTGACATCGGATCTGCGTTTCCAGCTCTGTTGCCGCGCGCTTGCCCTTTTTATCGGTCGGAATGTCCACCGGCTCTAAAATAACCAGCTCCATTCCGTCCCTTTTTCGTCTGCCGCTTTTGGAAAAACGCGGATAAAACCGCAGCAGGCACGGAATCATCGGCTTCCGGAACCAACACGTGATCTGAAACGCGCCCGGCTGAAACGCCCGGAGCGTCCGACAGCCATCGATCAGCTCTCCCTCCGGGTAAATCTGCAGCATCTGACCCTCATCCAGCCCCTGTTTTATGCGTTTTAAAACCGGTCGCCACCCGTCCAGCTTTGCAGGCAGTCCGATTCCGCCCATCAGACGCACAATCGCACCTGCGACCGGAATGTGGAGATTAGATTCCAACGATAAAAACTGCATCGTATAGTTCTGAAACACGCATGCCAGCATCACGCAGTCCAGCTTGTGAACATGATTGCAGACGCTGATACAGCCGTTCTGCATCTTTTCCTCCGGTATCCTGCCGACCACCCGAAATCCGTACAACAGCCGGAACACCGGCGGAAAAATGTGCAGGATCAGCCACTTTACGATCCGGTACAACGGACGTTTGGAGTCAAACACTCCGACCAGGGTGCTGTCTATGGTGCCGCTTTTTGATCCTGTACGGTCTTTCACCAAAATCATCCCTGTGTTGCCTCCATTCCATTTATCCCAAGGTCTCCGCAATCTCTTCCGCAAACATCTGCTCTGCTTTCCGAATGCTGTTTTTCAGACGATACTGGTTGGCGCTCTCCGCATAGACACGTGCCATTTGATGCCGTGCTGTTGCATGCTCATACCACCAGTCAATCCGCTCCGCCAGATCGTCTACGTTGCCCGCTTCGAATAAACTCCTGTGATCGAGGGCAAACTGCGAGGTAGCTGAAAGCGGCGAATCCGCGATGACCGGAACCAGCCCGGACGCAACCGCTTCCAGGCATGCGATCGCCTCGATTTCGACGTCCGCCGCATGGACGTACAAATCGCTCATCGCCATCAGTTCGCACAGTCGCTCCGTATCAAAAAATCCCATGATCGGAGGATAGCGCAGCGACCTTCCCTGCCAGCGCAGGCTGCGCTCCTTCGGTCCCTGTCCCGCCAAAATCAGCTGAATCCTGTGGGAATGTGCAGATCGTTTTACCGCTTCTATTAAAACATCCTGCCGTTTTTCTTCTGAATAACGTCCAATCATCAAAATGACGAATTTATGCGCCAGCTCCGGCTCCTTTTGGCGCACGCGCGGATAAAATTCATCCGATACGCCGTTCGATATAATATGAAGCTTTGCCTGATAGCCGTGTTCCTTTAACTGCCCCGCGATAAACGGGCTCGGGCAGTGGATATGCGTAAATTCATTATAAAAATCATCTCGGAACCATTCATACAAAAGCTCATTGGCCTTTTTATTTTTCCCAAGATGAATCGTCGATGTAATGTTTTCCGGCTGCACATGGAACGCCGCTGTCACCGGTTTGCCCATTTCCTTTGCAATCCGCAGTCCGACACGGGAAAGCGCAAAGGGCATCATAAAATGCACCACGTCCGCCCATGCGATCGCCTGCTCCAGCACGCTGCGGTTCGGTTTTGCAAACACCATGCCCTGACTTCTGATAATAGAATCCGCAACCGGCAGAAAATGGATCTCCGGCATCGGATATTTGCCTCTCGCAGGTTTTCCCGTCGCTGCAACCCGAACCTCGTTTCCATCCGCCGCCAGCGCCTGGGCAAACCGACGCGCACTGATCGTTGTTCCGTTATTTCCCTGATCGAACTGGTCAATTACCAACAGGATTTTCATATCGTACTCCATTCCGCAGACTTCTCTAAAGCCTGCCCCCTCACATTTTTCCGTTCTTTCCACTCATTTCTGCGCACGCTTTTTACGCATGCCGAGTTTGTGTCAAGTGCGCGCAGACACAAATCTCGTGATTGAAAAATTTTATTTTTCAATTTTACTCAGCGGTACTTTCCATCTCCGGCATCGTCGTTTCGATGACAAAAAATCTGCTGCCGGTCATACTGCGGAACAGATCCGGCGTAGAGGCCGCTCCGGTATACCACTGTCCATCGTAATAAATATCGTTTTCATAAACACCGATCTTCAATTCTCTTCCATCCTGAAAAGTGAATACATAGCAGGTATCCGGCTCATGCTCCTGTGTCGTCTTAAACCGTCTCGAAAGGACACCTGCCACTTCCGCCGCACGTACGATATTGTCCTGATCCGTAAAAGCCTGCTCTGCCCCGTTTTGTGTCACAACGACAGATACAGAGATCTGTACGCCTGTCCAGTGTCGTCGCCAGCGGTCTTCCCTGCATAATGAAAAAAGCAAGCAGCACTACAGCAACACTAATCACTGTCGGACGTATAAAATGCCATGTCCTTTTCCACTTTGGTTCTTCCTGCATCTTCTGATTCATAGATTCCTCCGTCTCCGCCGCATATCCGACGTGTTTTGATCCCGCCTCATGAACAATTACAGATATTGTATCAATTGTAGCATAAAAGCGCAAACATTAGAATGCGCTTCGTGGCTCCCTGCGGACAGATTCTCACGCGAGCATGGAATCTGTCCACAGGGAGCCACGAATAAACTGTAAAAAAAAAGAATGTGCCTTGGCACATTCTCGCGCCGAGGCGCGGTTGCTTCGGCAACCATCTACCCCTGCGCCGAGTGCGCATCCTAAGCGGAGCTTTTTTATCGTATGGAAACAAAGTTTCTATACGATAAAAAAGCGCCCTTCTGCCTGAAGGGGGGGAGGGTGGCAGAAGGGCTCTAAAGGGGGGTATAGTATATAAAAAAGAGGGGGTACGCTTAATATAACATTAAGCTTTATCGATTGGCTTTTTTCGCTCTCGCCTTTCGATGATTCCATTTTATCTTTTTTCTGAGATTTGTCAACATGCCCCAAACCCGCATAAAATCAAGGGTTTTTGTCTTTTTCAATTTGCTTTCGCTTCTTTTTATCCGATTTTATAAAAAATATCCATGAATTGTGAACACTTTTTTCTATAAGGGATCGTTCTCACATTCTTTTGCACAAAAACTTTTTTCTATTTTCTCAAAACTTTGTAATAATTTATTTTTGAGATGCCAGAGTCAAAAAGTTCTAAGCCTCCATGGGCTCATGGATGGGATTCTCGCGCCGAGGCGCGGTTGCTTCGGCAACCATCTTCCCCTCACTCCGGTGTGATACGAATACCACGCTGGCTCACGGATGGGATTCTCCCATCCGCACCCGGTAAATCCTGCTTTGCCTCGTTATAAAAACCAGCTGCCATTGGGGGATGGCAGCTGGTTAAAAAAGGGGGGGTATAAAAAAGAGGGGGATAAGCAATTTTTACGCCACTGCGAATTTCTGAATCGCATCTACGAATTCAGCGTTTTCACCATGGCAGTTTACGGTAAAAATCTTGGCAAGACCAAGACTGAAAATTCCAAGAATGGATTTTGCATCCACAATGGTGGAATCATACTGAATATCTATATCAAAGTCGCATTTTTCTGCTGCCCTTACGAACTCCTGGACATCAGCCGTCGCATTCAAACGGATTTTCATTTTGTTCATGTTATTCATGCCGATATCTCCTTTCGAACAGTTTCCAAATTTTTTTCAGCAGCTTTCACTGTTGTTGGTTTTATTTTATGCAGTTTTGGCAATTTGTCAACACGTCCGTTTTCCTTCTGTTTTGAACCATTTTTGTGAAAAAAGAAATGGTTTTTGTCCTGTTTTTTTCCTGTCTTTTGTCTCTTTTTCTCTATCATGAGCCGAAATATGAGAATATCGTGAAATCGTTCTCATATTTCTTTTGGCAATTTGTCCTTATTTCTGCAAAAATTTTGTCAAATATTCTTTTCTCCTTCTCCCTTTTTTCTTTTTTTCCCTTGTGCTACACTAACTACAGACCAAAACTGCTCTCAGAAAGGACTTGAAACTATGGTAAAAAATAATTTCCGACAGTACCTGTGACCTCACCCCGGATCTGCTTTCAAAATATGATATCGATATTCTGCCGCTTCATATCCTGCTTGGAGAGAAGGAATATAAAGACGGATAAGATATTACTCCGGATCAAATCTATTCCTGGTCAGATGCTAATAAAACAACACCCAAAACCTCTGCACCCGCTCTTTCTGAAACCATCGATCTATTCCGCCCTTATGTGGAGGAAGGACGCAATATCGTCTGTTTCTCGATCTCTAACAGTATGTCCTCTTCCGGCAATGTTATGCAGCTTGCGGCAGAAGAACTGGACGCGCAGGATCTGATCACGGTGATCGACTCTGCAAATCTATCCACCGGCATTGGTCTTCTGGTCATAGAAGCCGCTATTCTGGCACAAAACAACAAAACAGCGGCAGAAATCTCTGTCGCTGTAGAAAGTTTAAAACCGTATGTCCGTGCCAGCTTTGTCGTTGACACACTCACTTATCTGCATCGCGGAGGACGCTGCAGCGCCATCGCCGCCATGGCAGGAGGTCTTTAAGCTCCACCCCAGATCATCGTAGAGCACGGTGCCATGAAACCGACAAAAAAATACCGGGGCAAAATGGATTCCGTTATCCTTTCTATGTGAAAGATATGGAGCCTGCTTTAAAGCATGCGCGTCCGGATCGCGTGTTTATCACACATTCCGGCTGTGAGCCAACCATTATAAATGCGGTCCGCTCCTATCTCGAAGGTCTCGGAATCTTCCGTGAAATCCTCGAAACCCGGGCAGGCGGCGTAATTTCCAGCCACTGCGGTCCCGGAACCCTCGGCGTTTTATTCATCGAATCCTGATCTGCCTGTCCTTTTTTGTCAGCTGAGTTTACATACCTCCTGCCAAAGAGGGCAGGCATTTTCCTGCCAAAAATCAGATCAGGCAATACGCAACTGCCGCCAGCACTGTCTGAAGAATCAGGAAGCGCACAACAACCTGCGTATCCGACCAGCCAAGATTCTTACGCACATGATCATGCAGCGGTGTTCTCGTCTTTTTCAGAATGGAAATCTTCAAAAAGCGCTTAAGCGCTATCTTCAAGCCCGATTCCGCCGTCCACGATCATTACTGCAGCCAGCAGAATATAGATAAACGGATGCGTGGATTTCAGCGCGATAACCGCGATATAAAATCCAAGGGCCCTGGAACCTGCATCACCCATCAGCATGCTGCTGGGTGAGCTGTTAAAGTACAGATAAGCAAACAAAACCGAAAGGAACAAAAAGTTCGCCATCGCGTATTTCTGCAGAATGGACGCAAACAGCACGCCAAACGCCAGAAGTGTCACACTGCAAAGACTCGCACACAGACCATCCACGCCGTCCGTACAGTTCGTCACGTTGACCGAAACCCAGATCAGAATCACGCCGAGAATCAGAAACAGCGCTTTCGGAATCACGATTTCATCCGCGCCGAAACAGATCGTCGTGGAGTTAAAATTCATATAAGTTAAAACCGCTACGACAGAAATGACGAGGTCGATCAGTCCCTTTCTTGTATTCGTTCCATGGCGTCTTCGAAGCGTCATCAGGTATCCGCTGATCATCATTGCAAACAGTAAAATCCATAGATCACATACTCCACGTCAAGCGGAAGAAATAACACGCTGCTGATTAAAAAGCACAGCACAAAAATGAAACCAACCCCGCAGCTTTCCTTTCGACAGGCTTCCATTTACGGCAAACGCCCGCCCCTGATCACTGGGCAAAAAAGGAAAACGGATGCTCCAGTAAAAAAGGTCAGAATAAACGTCACGATCATTCCGATCATCAGGATATGATTCGTGCTCAGATAATGCTCCAGAATCGAATACATAACTTCTTTCTCCCATCGACTTATTTGCAGGCATCCGCCCTCATCGGAATCCCTACTCCGATAGTATACGGCGATCCCATCAGGATTTCAATCTTTATTCCAGTGCTTCCTACTACACGTTATCCGATCCAGTGCATCATCGTCGCCAGAAGCTGCGGCACCTCCACGGGCTTGCCCATGTGGGCGTCCATTCCGGCGTGCAGCGCCCGCTCGCTGTCCTCCGCAAACACGTTCGCCGTCAGCGCGATGATTGGCAGGTGCTTTCGTTTCAGCTTCTTTTCATACTGACGAATCCGTCCGGCTGTCTCGTAGCCGTCCATGCTGCGCCAACCGGATCGTCATACACCGCAATCGCCTCATCCGCCGCCAGTTCCTTTGTCAGCCTGCTCTCCTGTTCCAGAAACGGACGCAGATACAGTTCAAAAAAATTCTACGATGTTGGAGCTGGTTATCATCCACATTCCTTTCCAAAACTGTTTTCTCTTCTTTCTTGCCATGCTCTTCCCTGACTCCTTCCTTGATCTCCCAGTGAATCAGGAAGGTCAATGCGGCGCGCAGGCCGATAATACCGGCAACTGTCAGGATTTCTTTCCATTCCCGAACAATAACCGTCTTTAAAATTTCACTGCAGAGCTTAAATTCCAGCCCGACCGCCAGCCCCTGTGCCAGCGTAATTTTCATTTCCGGCTCTCTGCGCACATAATTCCAGAACCCTTTTGCCCCGGAAATAATAATGACAATGACTCCGATAAATTCAAAGCACAGAATCGCAATCTCTACAATGTGCTGCATCACAAGCTCCATCATTTCTATCATACTGTCCCACATAACATCCTCCGTTCTGCAATCGCTATTGCGACATTGCGTCTCTCCTTTTGTGATAGTTCCATGATAACCCGATCCACCTGTTTTCACAAGAAAAAAACTGCAGCGCCTGACCGGAACCTCGCTCGTCTCCGTCTACGCTGCAGTATCTCTTTGGCACGCTGTTCTATTGTTCGATAAAGCGTCCAATTTCGTCCAGATCTGCGGATACCAGAACCCGCTTGAAGTCTTCTTTTTCCGAAAATCCGACTTCCACCATCTCCTCAAAAATCTTCTTCAATGCCTGATAATAGCCGTCGGTATCAAACAGCACGCACGCCTTGTTTTCGATTCCAAGCCGCGCCAGGCAGATGACCTCTGAGATCTCATCCAGCGTTCCCGGTCCTCCCGGCAACGCCACATAAGCGTCCGCAAGCTCGATCATTTTCTGCTTGCGCTCCGCCATATCCTTTGTCTCGATGCACTCTGTCAGCCCCGGATGGCGTCGTTCCTGAATCAGCTTCACATCGGGAATCACGCCGATGACCTTGCCGCCGCCTGCCAAAACCGCGTCCGCCGTCGCGCCCATCAGTCCCGTGCGGGAGCCGCCGTAAACAAGGGTGTGTCCGTTTTGGGCGATCCAGCTGCCGAGTGCCTTTGCACCTTCCGTAAAGGAAGGGCGGTTGCCTGACGCTGAGCCGCAATATACTGCAATATTCATATCTGTCTCCATTTCTGCCGCGCTGCCCGGCTGCGCATTCCGTCATAATCTGACAGCACTGCCTGTTTTCAATCGCTCCGTGCATCCCGTCATGTCGGACGTTATTTTTCTTCTGTAATCTCTTTATAAAATGCCACTGCACCGGCAATATCCGCCTCATCCGGGTGTCCCTTTGCAAGACCGCCCATCAGTTTAAACGGCCCGAACGTATCGTAGCCCTTGCAGCCATATTTTCCCAGAAGGACGCTGTTTTTGGCTGTCAGCGCTTTTTCGATCGAAGTATAATCCGCTTTGCCTCCGTAGGTGCTGATAAAAAAGGTCTGCTTATTCTGGGGCATATTGACTGCCGCAAAATTCAATACCGCCTGATGAAATTTCGAATAGTAAATACCGGATGCAAATCCGATCCTGTCGTATCGGTTCAAATCCTTTTCCGGAACCTTTACCGCGTCAATCAGATCCACCTCATATGCCGCCGCGATTGCGTCCAGCAGCTTCTTCGTATTCCCATGATGAGTGGATGCGTACACAATTGCTGTTTTCATGATCTGTCTCCTGCCTTTTTGCTTACGCTCTGTTTTTTATTATACTTCCCGACAGACCGGAAATCAACGGACGATTTTGTCAACATCTTTACTGGAAAAACATCTTGCTATTTCCAATATAGAGTGTTAGAATGCCCGTATAAGCAGATTGTATGCTTTTCTTCGACAAATTATCGTACAATCTGCCGTAACAAAACACGATAGAGGCGCGGACTTCATCAGTACCGTGCAGGAGAACGCTCAGGACAGCTGCCTGCATAAGAAAGGGGATTCCGCCGAAGGGATTTATCCGTCCGGGATGCTTCCCTGGGCTGCATCAGAATATGCTGCAGACTGTCACAATTATGTGGAGCGCTATCTGATATTGCCAAAAAGAGGAAAAAGACCGTAGATGTGGCAAGATTAGCGCCGCATCTACGTTTTTTTTGTAAAGGAGAAAGATTATGAAACCATTCAAACTGCCTGCAAGGCTCTGGCAAACTCTTCTGCTCGTTCTGACCGCAGCTGCATTCAGCCCGCTGTCTGTTTTCGCAGCAGAAGCAGGGGAAGAAGCTTACACTCCGTCCGTTTATGCAACCGCATGGGCGCTGCTGCCTCCCATCATCGCGATTGGTCTTGCACTGATCACAAAAGAAGTTTATAGTTCCTTATTTTTTAGGAATTGTAATGGGAGGTTTGTTATACTCCGGTTTTTCCTTTGAAGGAACGACCATGCATGTTCTCGAAGACGGATTTATCAGTGTGCTGTCCGACAGCTATAACGTCGGCATCCTGATCTTTTTGGTCATCCTCGGCACAATGGTCAGCCTGATGAACCGTGCCGGCGGCTCCGCTGCGTTCGGCCGCTGGGCCCAGAAAAAAATCAAAACAGAGTCGGTGCACAGCTTTCTGCCATTGCCCTCGGCATTTTAATTTTTATTGATGACTATTTCAACTGCCTGACTGTCGGCAGCGTTATGCGCCCCGTCACAGACAGCCATAAGGTATCCCGTGCAAAGCTGTCTTACCTGATTGACGCAACTGCAGCACCGATCTGCATCATCGCGCCGATTTCTTCCTGGGCCGCTGCAGTCAGCGGCTTTGTAGAAGGCGAAGACGGTTTCTCCATCTTTGTCCGCGCAATTCCTTATAACTATTATGCACTGTTCACCATCGCCATGATGATTCTGATTACCGTATGGAACTTTGATTACGGCCCGATGGCAAAATATGAGACAAATGCTTTTAAAGGGCGATCTGTTCTCCGACAGCAAGGAAGAAAAAGACACCCAGCGGACCTTTTGAGAACCCCTAATGGCCGTGTGCTCGACCTCATTCTACCGGTTCTCGTACTGATCGTCTGCTGTGTCCTCGGTATGCTGTATTCCGGCGGCTTCTTCTCCGGCGTCGATTTCGTTTCCGCATTCGCAGGCAGCGATGCTTCCGTTGGACTTGCCCTCGGCAGTATTTTTGCCCTGCTGCTCACGATTCTTTACTACTGCCTGCGCCGGATTATGAGCTTCCGGGAATGCTGCGACTGTCTGCCTTACGGTTTCAAGGCAATGGTTCCCGCAATCCTGATCCTGACCTTTGCCTGGACCTTAAAGGCCATGACCGACAGCCTCGGCGCTGCGGATTTTGTTGCCGGTACCATCAGCCAGGCAGCTGGAAACCTGATGGCGCTCCTGCCTGCCATCATCTTCCTGATCGGTGCATTCCTTGCCTTTGCCACCGGAACCAGCTGGGGAACCTTTGGTATCCTGATCCCGATCGTTGTTGCAGTGTTCCAAAACACCGACCCGCAGCTGATGATTATCTCCATCTCCGCCTGCATGGCCGGCGCTGTCTGCGGCGACCACTGCTCCCCTATCTCCGATACGACGATCATGGCTTCCGCCGGTGCACAGTGTGAGCATGTCACCCATGTCACCACACAGCTGCCCTACGTCATCACCGTTGCAGCTGTTTCCTTCGTCACCTACCTGATCGCCGGATTCGTCCGCAATGTCTTGATTATGCTCGTGATCGGCTTTGCCCTGATGGTTGCAACGCTGTATGTGATCAAGCAGATCGCGGGAAATAAGCAAACCGCGTAAGTTAAGAAAAGCATGCAGCGGAGGATTTTGGATCCGCCGCTGTGCGGGCGCGAAAGTTGTTCGCATCAAAAAACTGGCGCGCTGTCAGTGGATTCCAATGGTTTCCACCGGCAGCACGCCAGTTTTATTTTTTATCTTTTCTTATCCAGGATGTGGACACACTGTCCGCATGTCTCAGCGCCGTGCCATTCTCTGGCACATCACCCACGTACCCAGAGTACCGCTCACCAGCGGGCGTAGGCGCGGGCACAATACTACCTTCTTATCCTATGAAAAGTCACAGTCAGCCTATCAGATATTCAGCAGGTCGCTATATACCTTCAGCGCACCGTCTGTCTCATGGGCCAGTACGCGTTTTGCCAAAACCTTACCCAGCTGTACGCCTTCCTGATCGAAGCTGTTTACATTCCATGCAAAGCCCTGGAACATAACCTTATTCTCAAAATGTGCAAGCAGTGCACCCAGAGTCTTAGGGGTCAGCCGGTCACCGATGATAATGCTGGAAGGACGTCCGCCTTCGAAATTCTTATTGCGGTTATCATCTGCCTTACCGCAGGCAAATGCAACGATCTGTGCAGCCACGTTTGCGCACAGCTTCTGCTGGCTGGTGCTGCCCTGAATGACAACGTCCGTGCCGATCTGGCTGTCCTTAAATCCGATAAACTGCAGCGGAACGATATCGGTTCCCTGATGCAGCAGCTGATAGAAGGAATGCTGTCCGTTGGTTCCGGGCTCACCAAAGATCAGCGGACCTGTCACATAGTCAATCGGCTCACCAAAGCGGTTGACGGATTTACCATTGGATTCCATATCCATCTGCTGTAAATGTGCAGGGAAACGGCTCAGCGCCTGGGAATAGGGCAATACAGCTGTTGCGGGATAGCCCAGCACGTTACGCTCATATACACCGATCAGTGCATCCAGCATTTCCGGGTTCTCCAGCAGGTTCTTGTTGGTCGCTCTGCGGTCAACCTCTGCCGCGCCCTCCAGAAACTGTGCGAATACTTCCGGTCCGAATGCCAGAGATAATACTGCACCGCCAACTGCAGAGGTGGAAGAATACCGTCCGCCGATAAAATCATCCATGAAAAATGCTGCAAGGTAATCCTCACTCTTTGCCAGAGGAGAAGTCTCACTGGTAACTGCGATCATATGCTTCGATGCATCAAGTCCTGCACTTTGCCAGCGCATCTCTTTACAAAGGATTCGTTGGTCAGAGTTTCCAGTGTCGTACCGGATTTGGAAACCAGCACGAACAGGGAATGTTCTACATCGATGGAATTTAAAACTGCAGCCGCATCATCCGGGTCAACGTTGCTGATGAATTTTGCTTCCATCTTGAATGCACCGTTTTTCTTTGCCCAGTTCTCCATTGCAAGATACATGGCACGAGGGCCTAAGTCACTTCCGCCGATACCGATCTGTACAACTGTTGTAAACTTCTCGCCTGCAGCGTTGGTGATTTCACCGGCATGTACTGATTGGCAAACTCTGCGATCCGCTTCTGCTGTGTTACATAAAATTCGCGCTTATCTACGCCGTCTGCCTCGACCTTGCCGCCCAGCTGTCCGTGTCAGCTGATGCAGAACCAGACGCTTCTCTCCTGTATTGATGACTGCACCATTGTACAATGACTCATATTTTTTCTACCAGCTGAGCCTCTTTGGCAAGCTTGTCCAGAATTGCGAGCACATTGTCATCGACCTGCTTTTGCCGCATAATTAAAAGTCAGACCATCCACGATCTGGGGGTGCTGTAGGTTTTACACGCTCTGCGCCATTTTCTCCGGACATCACATTCCGCTTGATACGCTCTGCTTTTTCCAGCTCCTGATAAGAAGCCAGTGTATCCAAATTGTTCCAGTTCAGCATAACAGATTCCTCCTCATGCAATTTTATTTTTCAGGTTTCTTTGTTATAATTCTGACAACTCGTTTTTGATTATACTATTCTGCGTTTCAAAATTCAACAAAAAAACCTAATGTATTTTGAGAATCTAACATTTGGCACTCTCATAAACAATAGTTCCCACGAAAAAAAATGATGTCCGGATTCCACAAATTTTCCTGATAGAAAAAAGAATTTCATGAAGTTCCTTTTTCGATAAGGACTGTTATTCAGTGCTGAACGTTTTCTACAGAGTGTTCCGCAGTTTGCAGTTTTTTCAGACGGTTGACCAACTCATGATCCGGATTATGCCTGATTCTGCATTCCTTATCGAGCATCATTACCGCTTCATCGCCATCGGCACATGCAGGGGCCATTCTATCCCCGGAAATTTCCGGTTTTCCCAGTCCTTGCAAAGCTTACCCATGCCATGACAAATCTGCTCCTGCAGCCGATTTGTTTCCTCCCCGCAATTGCACACCGGAACCTTATCGATGTTATGAAAAGACAAACGGAATTTCGAACAGTGCCATGCAATTTTCCATCGAACATCGGGAATTCATAGGTAAACTGAAAAGAATAAATCTTGCTGTCCGGACACTTTACCCGCTCTTTGATAAACCGGATTGTCGGTTCCCGAAAGATCGTATCCACTGACAGAAGATCCATCGGCGCTTTATCCGGGTAGATTTTCAGGAATTCATCTATCAGCTCAATTCCTTCTTCTCCCAATACATCCCTTACTTTTTCTTCCACTTCTTTTCTGGTAAATTCATATTTTCCGAAATCGCCGGTCCGAAATCAAATTCTCCAAGCACAGTACCGATCAGCAGCGGAATTTTTCGTTTCTTCCCGAAATCCATGTTTGATCACATCTCCGAAATAACTTTGATTTTTTTGTGCGGATGATTTCCGACATATTCGCCTTTTTGTTGCAACCTTCGGTGCTGCATTTTCATAAGCCTGCGCAAGCTGATCGTAAGGAAGGGTTTCCAATTGATCGACATCTTTTTTCTTCCAGACCCAGCTCTGCAAGCATTGCTTTGACAATCTCTCTTCCGTTCCGTCCTCTGCATCGCCGAGAAGATCCGGAT
>VOFC01002768.1_pt1 | contig 38808 bp, 46 predicted proteins | sample 5384161 | NCBI WGS metagenome assembly VOFC01 (sample SAMN12384722, study PRJNA508395) | human gut metagenome | isolation source: healthy gut B | host: Homo sapiens
AACAGGAAAGGAAATTAGCCGGCATGGCATACTGCGTCAATTTTAAGCCGGAAAAGAAAATTCTCGTTTGGCTTTGAAAAATGATGCTTCTTCAAATTTGTGGTAATTTAACTAGTCGGTGGTATCTCCATTCCCCTCCTTCGGGGAAGGAGGGGTGGCTGAAAGCCGGGGTGGTAGGTGGATACACAATGTTGATAATAACCGACTTATGCATTCACCTACCACCTCCCCCTACGGGGACTCCTCCTTCCCGAAGGAGGATGGAATGGAGAATACTATCGACTATCAAATTATTGTTTGAATACTATCGACTATCAACTTTCAAATTATTATTTTTCCTAATTAATTTTACCACAATTGAAGAAGAACCTGAAAAATAAGGAAGTATTGTTTGATAGCTCGTGTGAATAGTTAACTTTGCAGTTATTAACATCTTAAAAATAAGAACATGAGAGAAAACTAACTACCTTTTTGTTGCTTCTGGCAATGTTGATTCCAACGGCCGGAGCGCAGTCAACCGACATCTTTAAAAAGAAGAAAAAAAAACAGTAAGACGGAAGCTGTCGACAAAGCGAAAGCCGACTCCATAGCGAAAGCCAAGAAATCTCCTTTCCAACCTTATGCAAGCGTAATCACCGGTAAAGCCAAGACTATGAACGGTTTCTTCAAGGTGCACTGTATAGAAGGAAAATACTTCTTCGAAATCCCCGATTCCCTGTTTGGACGGGATATTCTGATTGTCAACCGTATTGTAAAGGCCCCGGTGGACAAACAAAAACGTAAAAAGCCGGCTATCCGGGCGACCATATCAGCGATGAAGTGATACGTTTCGAACTGGGACGGGACAACAAACTGTTTATCCGTCAGATCTCTTATCTGGAACATTCCACCGATACACTGGGAATGTATCAGGCAGTGCTGAACTCCAACGTGCAACCTATCGTTGCCACCTTCCCGCTGAAGACGATGCGCAAGGACAGCCTGACGAAAAACTATGGGATCGAAATGACCGACTTTATCCGCAGGGATAATGATATGTTCTCTTTCTCCAACTATGCGAAAGATAATATCAGGGCGACTTCAATGATCTCCGACGCCAGCTATATCGACACCTTGAAAGCCTTCCCGCAGAATATCGAAACCGCACTGTGCGCACCTTCCAACGGAAACCGCCTATGGGCAGCGCTCTTGAGAAAATGATTGCTCAATACTACAACTCCACCGGTCCGATGACTTACGAACTGAACAGCTCTATGCTGCTCCTGCCCAAAGAGCCGATGAAACCGCGACTCTATGACCCCCCCGCGTAGGCTATTTTGCTGTCGGCTATAAAGACTTTTGACGGTAATCCGCACGGTATGAAATACAAAGCGAATATCACCCGTTGGCGTCTCGAACCGAAAGACGAGGACAAAGAAAGGTATCTGAGAGGAGAACTTGTAGAACCCAAGAAACCGATCGTTATTTACATCGACCCCTGCTACTCCTAAGAAGTGGGTTCCCTACCTGATTCAAGGTGTCAACGACTGGCAGAAAGCCTTCGAGAAAGCCGGATTCAAGAATGCCATTATTGGTAAGGAAGCCCCACGGACGATCCTACCTGGAGTTTGGAAGACGCCCGTCACTCGGCTATCGTCTATAAGCCTTCCGACATTCCGAACGCAAGCGGTCCTCACGTACACGATCCCCGCAGCGGTGAAATTTGGAAACACATATCAACTGGTATCACAATGTAATGTTGTTGCTCTACAACTGGTATATCGTACAGGCCGGAGCCATAGACCCGGGGCACGCAAACCTCAGTTTGACGATGAACTCATGGGCGAATTGATACGCTTCGTGTCTTCTCATGAAGTAGGCCACACACTCGGTTTGCGTCATAACTTCGGTTCTTCCGCTACCGTTCCGGTAGAGAAACTGAGAGACAAAGCATGGGTGGAAGCCAACGGCCACACCCGTCTATCATGGACTACGCACGTTTCAACTACATCGCCCAGCCGGAAGACAGCATCACGTGCCGGAATCTTCCCGCGCATCGGTATCTATGACGATTGGTCTATCGAGTGGGGATATCGCTGGATGCCCGAATTCAAGACGGCGGAAGATGAAATTCCTCACATGAACAAGTGGATTATCAGTAAGCTGAAAGAAGACAAGCGTTACACCTTCGGTACGGAAAGCGACCGCGACGATCCCCGCAACCAGAACGAAGACTTGGGAGACGATGCTATGCTGGCTGGTACATATGGTATCAAGAACCTGAAACGTATCATGCCCGAAATTATGAAGTGGACGTACGAGCCGAACGAAGGTTACGAGAAAGCAAGAACTTTATATAGTAATGTCGCCGGACAATTCTCTCTGTATATGGGACACGTGGCGACCAATGTTGCCGGTATTTACAGCACCCCGATTTCTGTAGAGCAGACCGATGTGAAAGCAGTGGAATTTGTGCCGAAAGAAATACAGAAGAAAGCAATGGCCTTCCTGAACAAAGAACTGTTCACCATGCCTACCTGGCTAATGGATAGCCAACTGTTGGAGAAAGCTCAGGTCAACACCTCCAGTTTTATCTTCAGTGTGCAGAGTGGCATACTGAAAGGCTTGCTTAGCAGCCGCACATTGGATAAAATGACAACTAACGAGTTGATGAACGGTACGAAAGCCTACACTTCCGCTGAGATGTTCCAGGATTTGAGAAAGAGTATCTGGAATGATCTGAGAGGAGGGAAAAGACCCGACCTCAATCAACGTGCCTTGCAGAAAGTCTATGTCAACTCATTGACTGCAATGCTCGAGAAGCCGAAGACGAACGCCAATCAGTATATGCCCGATTCTCTGTCGGAAGCATCCGCCATTGCCCGTGGGCAACTGACAGATCTCCGGAGAGACCTTGCCAATGCAGCAAGCGCTTCCGGTGGCATATACAGAAGCCATTACCTGAACCTGAAAGCATTGATTGATACTGCATTCGAAGCAAAATAAAAGGTTGCTTCTTCAAAATTAGGAAAATAATAATTTGAAAGTTGATAGTCGATAGTATTCAACAATAATTTGATAGTCGATAGTATTCTCCATTCTCCTCCTTCGGGAAGGAGGAGTCCCCGTGGGGAGGTGGTAGGTGAATGCGTAAGTCAGTTATTATCAGCATTGTGTATCCACCTACCACCCCAATAAAAGAAAGAATTTCTTTTTGAGCCACCCCTAATCCGACTTTATCAATCGGTTGGCTGAAGGAGGGAATGGTTTAGACCTTCCCCGACTTTTGGCCCGCCTGCGGTGGCAGATATCCAAGTCATATTCCGTAAACTCCTTTGTCTTCGCGTGTGGCGGAACAGTGAATTACTATCAGGTTTATAGGTCGAATGGTTAGATTGAATTTCTGTAAATTGCAGGTTCCATAATTTGCGTCAATTGAACAATCTTTATTGTTCTGCATTGCAATTGGCTGCCGCCTGTGCAAGTTGTCCCCCTTAAGTGAAAAGATCTCTGTATGCATTTCCTTCACCCTCGAACTAAGGTCAAAATAATCCTTCAACACCTTCTCCAATTGCTGCATCAGAAAAGTATATTGGTCTTTCACCAGTTCGCTGAACTCTTTTACCTCCTGCGCCATGACTTTGCGCTTCTTGCGGCTGCTGCCCAGAAAGGGCAGGACCGTCATAATGATTTCTATAATCTTATCTAACATGAATGTGATTTGAAAATTGAGAATGAAGAATACCTTTAAACAGACGGCATGGAGGTAACTGTGAAATCACCACCGCCCATGCGGCACTGTTTATCATTTGCCGGGTCCGTTTCCGTCATCGGGCCGTCGGTTTCACCATCCGCCCTTCCCCGCAAGGACGAAATCTACATTATTCTCACTTCGGGTGGTGGTGTGGCTGGTGTTTACCAGGTGCAGCGCCTTGTCCGCCACTGAAACGGACATTCACCGGCGGATACTGCGCACCGTGCAATCTTTCTCTTTCTCCGTGCCCTCGCTGCTCAACGTGATATGGAACGTGCCCAATCCGTCAATCTTCACCTTGTCTCCCTGGGTGAGCGACAGGCGCAACTGCTCAACAAAAGCCTCGATGGAATGCTTCACATCTCCTGCTGTAAGCGATGAGTTCGCTTCGATGGCATCGGCCAGCTTGTTGATGTCCATCACTCTCACTGTGCCCGATTTCTGGCGTACATAATACAACATCTGTGAATCGGCTGATTCACATACTTTCTTCGCTGATAGCGTTCTACTGAAACATTCATACAATTTAAAAAGTTAAGGTTTAAGTAATAATATTTTCTGTCGTTGTTGACATTACAAATATACGAAATTTGAAAGGGGAAGTCAAGTATTTTGCTATTTATTTTTATACTGATTTTGAAATAAAAACAAGGCACGGATGACTGAAAATTATTGTTGTATAAAATTGAATCTGTCTCACACTGGAATCACTTTTCTTTGCATGTTTCAGCAGAAACTCCAATGTCGGTACATAGTCCGTAATTTTCGTCATTTCCGGATTATGCCCAAAATAAGCGTTCCCGGTTTCCCCGTTGCGTTGTTTGGCTATGATTGCTATGCCTAGTTCTTCGGTAGGGTAACCGCTTTCGCGGTCGGTTGTTATGCGTGCGAGGGCGGGGCGGTAGAGTAGTAACACGACGTCCGCATCCTGCTCGATCGCTCCACCTCGCGGAGTTGTGACAGTTCGGGGCGACCGGCGGGACGGCCCTCCGACACACGGTTCAACTGGCTGAGCAACACCACAGGCACATTCAGTTCTTTTTGGCAAGCAGCTTGGCCTTGCGGGTGGCTTGCGCCACTTCCTGCTCTCGGTTACGGTTGTTTTGTCCCGTCGTCATGTCGCATAGTTGCAGGTAATCGATGATAATCATGTTGCACTCATTCCGGCTTTGCAGCAGCCGGGCGCTGCAACGGATGTGTTCCATGTTGACCGATGTACTGTCATCTACGTGTATCGGGAGACGTGCGAGGTCGGCGGCTGTGGCGTGCTTCTGCCAGTTCCTGCGTGCTGACTGTTCCCTGACCGCCACCGGCGGGCGCTGATCTCACTGGCTGCCGTCAGCCAGCGGTCGGCCAGCCTTTCCCCTTGCATCTCAAGACTGTAGACGGCTACGGCATATCCTGCCATTGCCGCGTTCCGTGCCAGATGCAATGCCATGCCGGTTTTCCCTACACCGGGACGGGCGGCAAGTACTATTAGATCACTGTTCTGGAGTCCGGACGTCATGCGGTCCAGATCCGTCAGTCCGGTGGGAATGCCGGTCACTCCGTTCGTACTCTTGGCGATACGTCCCTCGGCTTCGGTCATGGCGGCGCTCATCAGTGCGTCCATGTCGCGCAGGTGGGTGTTGTGGTTGAACTCACCCTCCAGGCGGTCGAGCAGGTTGTGTGCATCTATCAGCGAGTCGTCGATATCCATGGTTTCGTCCAGCGAACAGGCGAGAAGTTTGTTGAAGCCCAGGATCATTTCGCGCCGCAGGTATTTTTCGTGCACAATCCGGATGTGGTATTCGATGTGCGGAACTTGCCACTTTACTGCTCAGTTGGGTGATACCATACGGACCGCCCGCTTCTTCGAGTTTTCCGCGGTGTGAAAGTTCCTCTTTCACGGTGAGGATGTCGATTTTGGTACCCGCCTGATACATCGCCAGCATGGCGGCGTAGATTATCTGGTGGCGTAGCACGTAAAACATTTCGGGGCGTAGCTTGTCGGCTACCAGCGGCATGGCTTCCTGTTCTATCAGGCAGGCGCCGAGGATCGCTTCCTCTATTTCGGGTGCTTGGGGCGAAACTCTGTTTTCGGTATTCATCATTAATAGGTGTATTCGTTCAGGAAAGCTTTGTTCGATAAATAACTGCCGGCATGGAGGAGGAAGTTGACGTTCGTCTGGTGGAAATAATATACTTTCGATGTTGTCGATTGCCAGTTGTTGTTCCTTGTCACTCAGCTTCTTCCACTCGCGTTGCGCCTTTGGCGATGTTCTCCTTGGGAAGCTGTGTGATGCTGTGGTATTCGTTCCAGAACAGTTGGAACTTCTCGTTGACAGCTTTCTTTTTCTGTTTCCCGGCATCGGGCAGTCCCACCCATTTGTCATATTCGACGACGCGTATGTGCAGGGATGTATTGTTGGGGTGGGGGATGATTTCGATGATTCCCCGGGTGGCAAGTCCGTGCATGAAGCGGAAAGTCTTCCCGGTGGACCAGTGGAGAACGCGGCTCCAGTCGCGGTAACTGAACAGGCTTTCACCTCTTTTGCACGGGCAGTTCTTGTTGCAGCGGTCGTTGTATAGCGTTTCCGAATAGTTGACTTTCATCAGGATTTTCAGGAGTGCCTCTATCTCTCCCTCTTGCAGGTGCGGATTTTCTATCTGTTGTTGCAATAAGGTTTTCGGGATAATGAGAAAACCATGCTTTGTCATGGCTTGGAAATTAAATTTGTTCATTTTGGCTTATTTAAAATTTTCGGTAAAAGGTAATCCCTTTGCGTATGGCTTGCAAGAGGCGTTGTGGTGTGTGGATGACTGTGGACGGTTGCGGACTTCGAATGTACTTCCGCTAACTGTTTTTTCTCTCTGCGGATGTTCTCCGGAGGATGATGAAACAGATACTCCGTTTCTGTCCGGCAGAGCCTTTGATACAGACAAACAGAGCCTTCGTTCGGTTGAATCGGAGGCTCTGTTTTAGTTGAAAAAAATACGGTCGTTTTTTACGAACACTTTGTGGAACACTTTTTCCTACTGCAAATAGCTGTATTTTTTGAGAGTTATCTTTCTGTGGGAAAAATGCCGAACGCAAAGTGGAATACATAATAAACGATAAAAGATAAATGATATATTTAAAAATATATAGTTCGATTTTTCTTTTATTTCTTATCCGTGTTTTTTGTTTTCTGCTACGCGCTGTACTTTGACCGACAGTATAATGTGGGGCGGTCCCCAATGGCGGTAGATGATTATTGCTGCATTTCGGGGCTGATCTCGATCGTCGTGTCGGTGTAGTACGCGTCGGCAAGTTGTTCACTCAAAGCATTACTTGCTTTGATACAATTACGCATTTTTTGCTGGCGGACGATGTACTTGCCATTTGATCGGGAAGTATGCCACTGCCAAATCGGAAAAATGCTTGAAACCGTTAATGCTGTAGCTTTCGTCAGCTACTTCATTACTTTTTCATAAATTTACAATTTAATTGTTTTCTTAATTATGGCTTTTGTCTTAAAAACCGCACAAATGTATGAAAATATATTTGATAAATAACATGAAAGTTTTTAGTTTTTATTTTTTGTAAATTTATGTATGTAAATTTTTATATATTGAATTTTTTGTTTTACTAAAGTAAAGTGTGGGAATAGTAAATATTATTAATTAAATTATTTATTGATGAAGAAGGAAAGTTTTACTTCGTTTATGAAACAAGTGGCTGCCGATTTGCAGCAGAGTGGAAATTTAGGGACTGCTCATGTGTATAGAAGTAGTTTGAATGCGATTCTTGTTTTCAGGAATCGGAAAGCGTGGAGTTTCAGGGAAATAACTCCGGAGTGGCTGAAACATTTTGAGGGTAGCCTTCGTGCCCGCGGGTGTAGTTGGAACACGGTGTCTACGTATCTTCGCACGTTGCGTGCGGTTTACAATCGTGCTGTCGATCTTCATCGTGCGCCTTATGTGCCGCATTTGTTTCGCTCCGTATATACAGGTACGCGGGCGGACCGTCGTCGGGCATTGGATATGGAGGATATGAAGAAGGTGTTTGCCCGTCTGTTGCAGTCGGACGCCATCACTCCTGCCATGAAGGGTGCGCAGGAGTTGTTCATTCTTATGTTCCTGCTTCGGGGATTGCCTTTTGTCGATCTGGCTTACCTGCGGAAGAGCGATCTTCGGGGGATGTCATTACTTACCGTCGCCGCAAAACGGGGCGTCCGTTGTCGGTGACGTTGACGCCGGAAGCGATGTTTCTTTTGCAAAAGTATATGAACCGTGATAAGCGTTCGCCTTATTTGTTCCCCTATTCTCCGCAGCGCCGAAGGTTCGCCGGAAGCTTATCGGGAATATCAGTTGGCATTGCGCCATTTCAATTATCAGTTGGAACTATTGGGAAGGTTTTGGGATTGAAGGATAGATTGAGCTCCTACACTGCTAAACACAACCAATTCTCTATCTAACTGAAAATAAAATAGTTATCACTCACTTTGTAGATAATAGGTAACACTTTAGAAACGAGCGAATTACAATATTCTGTTTTATTCTGCATCAACTCAAAAGAAGCTTTTTTCAGGACAAAAATACCAAAGACGCTGACAATTAGCAAATATCTCCGGTAAGATTTGCATGTTTTAACTCCGTTTTCATCTTCAATTAAAAAAGATCGAGGTTTTCCTGCATAGTGTCGTGGCGAAAGAGACCGGCAATATCTTCTGAATGACCGACAGATCCCTATTCTCCAACCCCAACAAGTTTAGTTGTACAATGGAACTAATAGAGAAGGAGGTCAATAACTCCAGAAGAGGATTTCATTCTGCATTTCAAGAACAAATACAGCAATACTTATCCTCTTGCATGGATGCTTGTGGACATGTTGTCAATGGGCATCGTAACTAGCATCCATGAAAATATAAAATCCAATCCATTGAAAAAGATTACGGTGTGCTATGATCTATCCGTTCCCGTTTTCACTTCGTGGCTGACAGTCATAATCCTTACCCGAAATTCCTGCTGCCACCACGCAAGGGTATGGAACAGGCAATACGCCATCAACCCGATGGTAGTCCGGAGGATGCAATTCCCTTGGATAAACGATATGATATCACTACACAGGACATTTTATGAAATCTGCATCATCAAGTGGTTTATCGACATCATATCGCCCCACAACGATATGAAGCAGCATTTCAAAAGTTACTGGGTTAATATCCGAAATATTGACAGCAAGTCAATGAACATTCCCCTGGATTGGCAGGATGAGCCTTTGCGGAGAATATAAAATCCACCTTTCATCTATATTTCTTTTGTAAAAAGAACAGATGTTGGAAGATAGGTTGCTCCTGCTCTATACGGATAAGGCACAAGAAACTTAAAGTCAGACTTCCTTGAACCACAGATGTTGCAACCACCACAGTTATTACAATATTTTTAATTTCATTTATAAAAAGACTTCCTGCTTCTTGGCTTTATTGGAGTCTTAGATTCCTTCATTTATATCTTAAATAATTCAGCTTGCATATCCTCCCCTCCCAATAACGGTGTTGTTCGCAATCCTGCAATTTAATCTTAGATTCAAGAAGTTCTTTTTTTCTTCTTCATTTACTTTACAGGAGTGTTCCAACTTTCTTGATGATCTTATTGAGTGCTTATAACCATAATAAATACAATTTTAGTAATGTTGCAGGATTATACGGTGGTCTCCCTTCTGATTGAAGTTTGACATGTTTAACCCCAAGTTTATCTATAGGCAAGATATCCACAAATAAATCGATAATCCTTGCCCAAAGAATCTGGAGCAACCAATTGTTCAAGAGTTATCATTTGAATTTGATTTTCTGTTTTCCTCTATGTAGTTTATAGATATATTGTTTAGTTTCTTTCCATAAATATACGAAGAACCAATAATTCAATATAGCGTCTAAGGTTTTTGCACAGACTCTCGGTGGAATACATTTTCCATGATATCTGCTCCATAACGACCGTGATGTTCGTGCAGCATTCTTTCGAATGCACTGATTACAGGCCGTACCACCGTACAGAAAATATCATCCTTACTTTGAAGTAGTTATAGATATTGCTCAACCCTACCTGTGCTTCTTGCGCAATTTCACGCATGGAAGCCTTCGGAGAAAGCCGTTTTTCGAGGAATACCTTTTCGGCAGCTTTCAAAATTTTTCTTTTGTATGTCATCTTTAGAGTATTGCATAAGTTTTATTTCTCGACTGCAAAGTAGGGAGAATCCGCGTTTTCTGAAATACCCATTAATGATGGTTTTTTTGTTAGATTTTTATAAAAATCACAATTATTGGGTATTGCCAAGGTCGCTGAAAGCATGCAACTTTGCGCGTATAATCTAACTATAAACTACTATATGGTGAAACTAACGAATCATAAAAAGACAATTGACAGACCTTTAGGTTGTAAGAGATGGGGAATAATAGCTATTATTATTATTATTTTTGCAGGTAGCTTATCTTTTTTTACTGTACTCTTACTTTTCGCATGATGCTGATAATCCTCAGTGTAACTGTTTGCTATGTATGCTTAATCATGTTCCTGAAGAGGAGAGTACATTTATAACCGCTATTTGATATTTATTAGTTTTATCTGGATTGCTGTGATCTTTGCGGCTATCTTTTAGTGAATTACTGCTTTGTAAAAAGAACAAAAAGAAATAGTGTTCGTTTAAGTACCTACTTATTATTATTTTTAATAACACAATACTCATATTTGGGTATTGCCCGCCTTTTAACTCCCTCTACTTTTGCGCCAACAAAATTTAAGATAAAAGATGAAAAAATTAACTTGCTTATTCGCCTTAGGTTTCTTGCTTTTTAACAATACTTTACGGGCTAATGAACCCGAAAAAAGTAACCTCAACAGAAGAGGTATCTGAAACTGCGGCAAAGAAAGAGAGAATAAAACAGGTAACAAAAGATGACGACTACGAAAAGTTCCGTTTCGGTGGATACGGAGAGATGGTAGCAAAGTTTATGAATTACGGAACGAATCGTTTCTATGGTGGGGTCGATAACAGTGATCACCGCAATACCATTGCGATTCCTCGTTTTGTGTTGGCTTTTGACTACAAGTTTAATTCCAAGTGGATACTGGGTGCTGAGATAGAGTTTGAAGCAGGAGGTGTAGGTCTTGAAACTGAACTTGAGAATTCAGAAAACGGTGAGTATGAGACAGAAATGGAAAAGGGTGGAGAAGTCGCTCTTGAGCAGTTTCACATTACCCGTCTGATACATTCGGCTTTCAATATTCGTGCCGGTCATTTGATTGTACCTATGGGATTGACCAATGCACACCATGAGCCGATCAACTTCTTCGGAACTTCTCGTCCGGAAGGCGAAACCACAATTATTCCTTCTACCTGGCATGAGACAGGGCTGGAATTCTTCGGCTCTTTTGGTAAAGGATATGCGCGCTTTGATTATCAGGCAATGATTGTTGCCGGCTTGAATGCTGATGGATTTGGTCGCGATAATTGGGTTGCCGGTGGTAAGCAGGGACTCTTTGAACAAGATAACTTTACTTCGCCTGCTTATGTAGCACGTCTGGACTATAAAGGGGTATCGGGGTTGCGTGCAGGTGTTGCTTTTTACTATTGTAATGACGTGACGGCCAATGCTGATAAAATTATAAGTATAGCAGTGTAGGCCGCTCATCAGTGAAAATTTACTCTGCCGATGCACAGTATAAAAAATAAATATGTTACCGCTCGTGGTAATATCATTTATGGTGATTTAGAAATTCTTCCAAGATCAACAAGGTTACTCTTTCCAATAACTCAATTATTATCACGGTGCTATGCGTAATGTAGCTAAGAATGCCCTGTGCTATGGCTTGGAGGCTGGTCTTAACCTGAGTGCTTTCTTCTCGCAGAAGAAATGTCCGGTTATTTATCCTTATGCCCGTTATGAATACTACAACCCGCAGGAAGAGGCAGAAGGTTCTGCTACAATGGAGAAGCGCTGTCAGGTAAGCAAATGGACGGCAGGAGTTAACTGGTTTGCATTGCCGAATCTGGTTGTAAAGGCCGATTATACTACCCGTCATATTGGTACGAACAAGGTATTTGGATCGACTAAATATAACAATGAAAATGAATTTGCTATCGGTATAGCTTATGTCGGTTGGTTTACCAAGAGATAGTTCAAATAGGTATTTATAATTAATTTAATGTTTAAGTAATATGAAAAAGTTTTTTTTTTGTCGGCTCTTTCATTGGGCATGATGTGTTCCATTACGGCTTGTAGTGATGATGACACTACGACTATAGACGCTAAAAATCTTGACTATACGGCGGAGAATGCAAGTAGTTGGGGAAATTACATGCGAGTAGTTGCACAATTGTTGGTGAATGATGCTACTGCTCTTTATGATGACTGGGCGGTTAAATACAACGAAGGTGGAAGTTATGCAGATTTCTTTTAAGAATCAAGATGCTTTGACGAGTGTTGAGCAGTTGATTGACGGCTGTGTAGACATTGCCAATGAAGTAGGTACTGCCAAAATTGGTGACCCTTACGATCTTTTCATACATAATAATGAAGAAAAGGCTTTGTATGCTGTAGAGTCATGGTATAGCTGGCATTCTCGTGAAGACTATCGTAACAATATCTATTCTATTCGTAATGCTTATTACGGAACACGTACAGGGGCTATTAGCGAGTTATCTCTCTCAAAAGCAGTAGCCGCAGTAAATGCTAATCTTGATACTGAAGTAAAAAAGCGATTGATGATGCAGCAGCAGCAATTTGGGCTATCGAGTCCTTTCCGCAACAATATCAATAGCCCGGAAGCAGTAAGTGCTATGGAAGCTTGTGCCACTTTAGAGAGGAGTACTCAAGGGTAGTTTGAAGAGTTGTATCGAAGGTATTGATAAAACAGTGTTGGCTGAAGTCGTAAAAAATTATGTGGATGTAGTTGTATTACCTACTTACTCTGATTTGAAAGCGGGAAATCAGGCTCTTTTCGATGCTGTTGAGACATTCCGTACTTCTCCCAGCAATGCTAACTTCAAAGGCTTGCGCCACAGCATGGCTTGCTGCTCGTACACCGTGGGAAACCAGTGAGGCATTCCTTTTTTGGTCCGGTTGCCGACAAAGGTCTTGACCCCAATATGGATAGCTGGCCACTCGATCAGGATGGTATCGTACAGATTTTGACTTCCGGTAACTATTCAGACTTGAACTGGGATGGTGACTATGATGAAGAAGATGATAAAATTGCCGGTGCACAAGCTTTGCGTGGTTACCACACTTTGGAATATTTGATCTTCAAAGATGGCGAAGCCCGTACCATTCAGTAAGATTTTTACTTGTTAGAAATAAGATTTTGCGGAAACAGCGGGATAATGAATATTCTGTTGTTTCCGCAACATCTGCGTTAAAAAAGATAAATGTTAGTTACGTATTTTGTAATAATAATTCAATAACGAATGAATGGCTTATTAAAATACTCATTTCAATCTGTTTTTCGCTTCTGGCATTGTTCGCTTGCGAAAATGATGGAATTGATGTGGATGATATAGAAGTACCTGCCGGCTTTGCCCTCTCTGCCGGTACTGCTACCAACTTCCTGACTTCCTCTTATGCTTATGACAGGTCTGCTGACTGGATAACAGGGGCATACGATAAACGTTTCACCCGTGGTGACAAATTGTATGATGATATCCGCACCAGTAGTAATGGAATAGGTGGAGGACTGGGACGGTTTATGCCGGTTATTCTTGTGGTAGCTGTCACCGAAATGCCGGACGTACGCAACCTACTTTGTGGAGCGAAGGTGGTTCCGGTAGCTCCGGCTTTTCGTCTATGTTGGTTTATATTAGTCGTAAGAATGGGGCTTTCTTTCAGGATTATGGACGTGTGCTTCATGATCAGGCTATTTATGGTGTGAAGCCCGAGGGAAAACTGAAAGTGGAATATACCTATGAGACTTTCCAATTCCCTGATGGTGAGACGTTATGAACTCTGCAAAACCCAATTATTCTATTTATGAATGGTATGCGGACAGCATCAAACCCGAAGACCTGTTCTGTACGGTGCGTATTCCTCTGCGCCACGTAGGTATGGGACAAATGATGGCGCTCGATCCCACTGAAATTGAAGCTTTGGCTGCAAAAAGTAATTATCCGGAATATGGGATCAGTGGCCGTTGCAACTATATCTCCGAGAGAGGAATGAGAAGTTTAGGCTTGTCCGGTAATAAAGCACAGCATGCCGACCTGACTGTGGAGCTTGGTTTCTCCAGCGATATGGGAGTTACGAACAGCCGCTATCGAAGAAATCTGTGAAGGACAGGCACAGGTCAATCAGGGGAGTATGATGGGACTTTCTTATGCCCAGTTGGATGTATCTACGGAAGAAATGGAGAATGTAGACCTCTACATGCAGAGCCTTAGTGTTCCGGCACGTCGCAATGTGAATAATGAACAAGTGATCAAGGGTGAGCAGAATTTTTTATAAGGCGAAGTGCCATCTGCCATGTAACCACCTTGCACACAAAACCACGTGGTTCTATACTGCTGAACGGAACCCGCCTTCCTTGGCTGGGTAGTCAGACAATTCATCCATATTCGGACTTCCTGCTTCATGACATGGGCTCTGAAATTATGGGCGTAGGACTGAATGATAACTATGTAAGCGGTTTGGCCCGTGGCAACGAATGGCGTACGACTCCGCTTTGGGGTATCGGATTGCAGGAAACTGTGAATGGTCATACTTTACTTCTTGCATGATGGGCGCGCTCGTAACTATGTTGAGGCTATCATGTGGCACGGGGGTGAAGGTGAAGCATCGAAGAATCTCTTCAAAAGATGAGTAAAAGAAGATCGTAATGCTTTGGTCGCATTTCTGAAATCATTATAAAACAAATAACGAACAATAAAACCAATAAGTATTATACAAGCAATTATGAAGAAATTAATTTTAATGGTTGTAATGGCTGCCCTTTCGTTGGCTGCTATGGCACAGCATGAAGAAGATACAGAAAACGGTGTAGTGTCACTTGCCGGAAGAGAGGGATTTACGATAGAAACCAAGAAGGAGATCTTTGTATTCAAGCCCTACCTGTTGGTACAGACTTGTGCAAATTTCAATTGGTATGATGATGAAGGCCTGGATAAAAGGCATACAATCAGGATAATGTAGCTAATTCCGGTTTCTCAATTCCTATGCTGTATTGGGCTTCACTGGTAAAGCTTTTGGTAAAGTAGCCTTTAATCTTTTTCTATCAATGCGGCTGCCAGTGGGGGAGCATTGCTTCAACAAGCATGGTTCGATGTACAACTTAAAAAACAGTTTGCCGTGCGTGTCGGTAAATTCAAAAACACCTTTCACATGCTTATCTGACAACGTTGGGTGAAACATTGTTGCCGCAGTTGCCAGTATCATTGACTTCGCCGTCATTCTGCCTTATTCCTTGAATGCGGTAACGCCTAACATCGGTACCGGTTTTGACCTCGGTGTTGAAATTCACGGATTGGTAGCTGATAAATTTGGCTATGAAGTAGGTTTATTCAATGGCACCGGTTCTTCTGTAAATACAGCTACAAAAAACTCTGAGTGATGATTGGCATATCCCTTCTTTACTGTATGCGGGACGCTTTACTTATATGCCTAAAGGTGTGATGCCGTCCACTCAAGGTAATCCCAACCGTTTGAATGAAGATAAGATCATGTTCGGTGTATCGGCTTCAATCAATGTGGAAAGTGAGAATGAAAGTACCAATGATACCCGTGTGGGAGTGGAATTTGCCATGTTAAAGAATAAACTGTATCTAAAGCTGAAGCATACTATATGAATGTGGGTTTCACCGATCGTCAGAAAATAAATGAGACATACAATTACCTGGGTGGTTATGTACAGGGCGGCTGCTTTGAAGCTCCCCCGTTTGCAGGCTGCCTTGCGTTATGACTTCTTTAACCGTAACGGTACCGGCGATGACGGATTTTTGAATATGCCGGCTGTGGGTATGAATTATTTCTTTAAGGGTTGTAACCTGAAACTCCAAGCTATGTACCAGTATATTGCCCGTACGGGTCACGATACACAGCTCGACCGAGATAATGATAATTTAGGTCTGGCCACTCATTCTGCAACAGTAATGCTGCAATATACTTTCTAAAAAAACAAAGAGAGTAGTTATGAAGAAATGTATATTATTCTTTGCTGCTATCTGGATGACACTCTGCTTCTGTTCATGTGATGATGGAAGAATCTATGAGAAGGAGATAGAGGTGCAGCGTGGTGGCCGGAGTCCTAAAGTTGACAGGTCGTTTCAGTGGTATCAGCAATTGGACGGATGATTATAGTGTCGTTGTGGCAGGCTTCAATGATAAAAGTGAATACGCTGTTATAACGAAATCACTGCCAGTCAATGTAACCGACGGAACAGATATCGTTATGACACTGGGAGGTATCAGTGATGAAGTGAAATCACTCAAATTGTGTGTTATCAGTCGTTTGCGCGAATGCATTGTTGAATTTAAGACGATGGAAGACGAAGAACTCACAGCCGTCACAGATACTATATTAATGGATGGGAACACTGGACGTGGGTATGTTCAGTTCCATCCAGTCACAGGTTTTCGATAAAAGATGTGTAGCGTGCCATGGGCAGACCGGTTCTGCATCGGGTAATTTATTTCTGACGGAGGGGTAAGAGCTATCATGCGTTGGTCAACCAGCCGGCGCATAAGAATAGTGATATACTATTGGTGAAACCCGGCAGTGCAGAAGAGAGTTTTTACATCTGGTCTTGAACAGGGCTGGTGATACGAGTATGAACCATACCGATATGCTGTCAGAAGATGAGCAACCCTTATTGAAACTGATAGATAATTGGATAAACGAAGGTATTTTTTGAATAACGAGTAAATGATATTGGAAATGAACAACAAAAAACAACAAACCAATCAATCAGAGAATACATTAACCGAGACTTTTAAATATGAAGTAAAAAGAAGGCGTTTCAGAGTTTCATGTAATGATTCACTCTACCCGGCCGGAAGACACTTATGAAGAACAATTAAATGCAGTAGCCAATGCCTACAATGATTTGCTTGCAGGTGAATTGAAAGGTGCCATGGCTGTGTTTTAAACGTTATTTCCTGAGTGATACCGCCAATCAGGCTGACCTCCTGCTGGCTATCACTACCGAAAGTTCCGACTGTGCTCTTTCCGTGGTAGAGCAACCCCTTGGATGGGACGAAAATAGCTTTGTGGGCTTATTTACAGACCAATGCAGACACAAGTGCTGCACAACGGACTGTTTGAAGTAAAGCACAATGCGTATCGCCATCTGTGGGGAGGTAGTGCTTTCAATCGTGCTGCTAATTCTGAATACCAGACCCGTTTGTTGCTGAATGACTACGTGATGCAGCTTATGGAACAAGGATGTAAATTGGCGGATAACTGTATCCGTACCTGGTTCTTCGTACAGAATGTGGATGTGAATTATGCTGGTGTGGTAAAAAGGCACGTAATGAGGTGTTCGTCACTCAGAACCTGACGGAAAAAAACACACTATATTGCCAGTACAGGTATCGGCGGACGTCATGCTGATCCTAAAGTATTGGTGCAAATGGATACTTATGCTGTGTGGCAGGCTTAAAGCCGGAACAGATACACTTTCTTTATGCTCCTACGCATCTGAATCCTACTTATGAGTATGGTGTCAGCTTTGAACGCGGAACGTATGTCGATTACGGTGACCGGCGTCAAGTGTTTATTTCTGGTACGGCAAGTATCAACAATAAAGGAGAAGTGGTATATTCCCCCGGCGACATCCGTAGGCAGACGGAACGGATGTGGGAAAATGTAGAAGCCTTGCTGAAAGAGGCTGAGTGTACATTTGATGACTTGGGACATATGATTGTTTACCTGCGTGACATTGCAGATTATGCAGTTGTGAAGAGTATGTATGACAAGCGTTTCCCGGATACTCCAAAAGTATTTGTACATGCGCCTGTATGCCGTCCCGGATGGTTGATCGAAATGGAATGTATGGGAGTTAAGGCTTTGAAGAATAAGGAATATGCACCTTTTTAATTTGAAGAAAAGTCTCGTCTTCTTATATATCTATCTGGTGGCTTTGCTCGCTGCGGTGACCTTTGTGGAGCATGTACGCGGAACAGAGTTTGTAGAAAAGTATGTTTATCATACAGTTTGGTTTTGTTGTTTGTGGGGAGTACTTGCCGCATTGGCAGTTGCCGTGTTGGTTAAGCGGCAGTTGTGGCGGCGTCTCCCGACATTGTTGTTTCATGGCTCCTTCCTTCGTTATCTTGGTGGGGGCCATGATTACATTCTCATACAGCAAAAAAGGATATATGCATCTCACAGTAGGCACTGAGGTGGGAACTTTCATAGACCAAGACAGTAAGCGGGTAATCGAACTACCGTTCACCCTATGTTTAGACAGTTTCGGGTGGAGTATTATCCGGGGACGGATGCTCCGGCAGATTACGTCAGCTATATTCGGGATGCGGAACCAGTTTCCATGAATCGTATCCTCTCGTCAGGGGTATCGCTTTTACCAGTCTTCTTTTGATGATGATAAAGAGGAGTTGGTTGTCGGTGAATTATGACCCGTGGGGAATAGGGATTACGTATGCAGGATATATTTTGCTGGGTATCTCCATGTTGTGGATGCTTGTCGGTCGCAGTGGGGAATTCCCGTAGATTGCTCAGGCATCCGTTGCTTCGGAAAAGGGGGAATGTTTGTGTGGTTGCTCATGGTTACGGGAGCGGCGATGCAAGCTGAAAACAGAAGTCTTCCGGCACTTGCACTCAGACAGGCGGATAGCCTGGCATCCAAACAAGTGATTTATCATGATCGCGTAGTACCTTTTAATACTCTTTGCACGAGACTTTGTATTGAAACTGACCGGGAAATCTTCTTATGGTGGCATGACACCCGAACAGGTTGTCGGAGGTTGGTTACTTCGTCCGGAGGTTTGGCAGAATGAACCGATGATTTATATAAAGAATGCTGAACTTCGTCATTTACTCCGATTGCCTTCTTCCTATGCCTGTCTTACTGATTTGTTTGATGGACAAAACTATCGATTGCAGGAATTTTGGAAAGGAGGACAAAAGCCACACATGAAAAATGACTTCGTTGGAAAAGGCTATCATGGAAACGGATGAAAAGGTGGGATTGATACTGATGCTACGGAGTGGAACACTTATCCGTCCTTTACCGGAAGATGGGAGTATAAAACCACTATCTGACGTAAAAGTGCAGGCTGAAATATTGTACAATCGTATTCCATTCAGCAAACTGTTGTTCATGTTCAATCTGACTGTAGGGATGCTGGCATTTTTCTATTTACTTTATTGCAGCATGCATCGTTCGGCAGGTAAGGCATGGAGCGTTTTTACAGTTGCACTTTATGCAGCATTCCTTTTTCAACTCTTTGGCTACTGTTTGCGGTGGTATGTTGGCGGACGTATTCCGTTGAGCAATGGATATGAAACCATGCAATTTATGGCACTGTGTACACTTCTGCTTGCATGCATATTCCGGTGTCGCTTCTCTTTACGTTGTCCTTTTGGACTGCTTATTTCGGGTTTTGCTTTGTTGGTAGCTTATCTTGGGCAGAACAATCCTCAGATCACTCCTTTAATGCCTGTGTTGCTGTCTCCTGGTTAAGTATCCATGTTTCTCTGATTATGGTATCTTATGCATTGTTTGCCTTTATGATGCTAAATGGATTACTGGCATTCTGCATAGGAGGCTGGCGAAAAAAGACAATCGATTCGGAGATTCAGGAACAGCGTAAGGTTCGTGTGGAGCAATTGATACTTTTCAGTCGGTTGATGCTCTATCCGGCAGTATTTTGTCTGGGGGCGGGAATTTTTTATTGGTGCTGTGTGGGCAAATGTTTCATGGGGGCGTTATTGGGCCTGGGACCCGAAAGAAGTCTGGGCTTTGATCTCCTTTTTAATCTATGGTGCGGCATTCCACGGACAATCGCTTGCCGTCTTCCGGCAACCCCGGTTCTTCCATGCTTATATGGTGTTGGCTTTCCTTACGGTGCTGATGACTTACTTCGGAGTAAATTATCTGCTGGGTGGTATGCATAGCTATGCCTGATTATCTTTTCTATTTTCGGATGATATAATAAAAATGCCTGCGGAATTCGCCTATGCACCCAAAGAGAACGCCCGGTACGTGTTTTCCGGGTAAGGGGCAGGCCGGCCCCCCGTATCAGCGTGACCGTGCCGGAAGAGGTGAGCCAACAGGAGGACCTGCTGGTAGCCCGGTCATCTGAGCTCGGGGGAAACAGTAACACGGCTGTTGCACTGACCTTCAACCATGCACTGACCGCCGTCAGATTCGTGTGCGGGAATGATATGCGGGAAGGTACGGTCAAGCAGGTCCGTTTGAAAAACGTTTATTCCAGAGGAACTTACAATATGGGGACACAAACCTGGAGCGGTTTGGATACTCCCGCCTCCTTCTCACAGGCATTGGATAAAGTGACGACAGGAACAGCTGACGAGGCGCTCACGAGTGAGGCGCAGACCTTTATGATGCTGCCCCAGCGGTTTCCTGAGGGCGCGCAGATAGAAGTCTTATTCACAGACGACACCCATACAGGCCACACTTTAATAGCCGATATAAAAGGAAGTGAGTGGCCGATGGGCAAGACTGTGACCTACAAAATATCCAGTAGTTCTCTCAACTGGACTTACACGCTTGATGTCACTGCCCTGGCCGATTTTACATATACCGGTGGTACACAGCAATATTGTGTTACCAGTTACAGGCAAAACGCCCAAGGGGAAAAAGAAGCTGCCGAATGGACCGCACAATATGCAGAAGACGGAACCACGTGGACAGACACCAAGCCGGTATGGCTTACCGCATTCACGGCATCTGGTACCGGCGGTGAATTTGCGCAACCTTGTGATGCGACGGTCGAGGCGCAGACCGGAATATCAAATGATTTACATGAGAATGCTTTGAAGGCGGCCACAGCCAAAGGGATCGGAAACCACACCGTATAACCTTTCCAACAACACCGGGGGAATACTGTTGAGAACACTGCCAACTGTTACGTGGTCAACGCTCCCGGTTACTATTCTTTGCCGCTGGTATATGGCAATGCGATCAAGAACTCAGCCACGAACGCTTCCGCGTATACCTCCACGGTGACAGGAACCAATATCCTGAATCCTTTCATCAACCATGCCGGGAACGGGATCACGGATCCATACATCAGCGGTAATGGATGTACGCCGGCCAAGGCCGAACTGGTCTGGCAGGATGCGATGAACCTGGTTACGGATATAAAATACAATGCCGATTCCAATGGCGGCAATATCTCTTTCAAAGTGGACCGTTCTTCCATCCGGCAAGGCAATGCCGTCATTGCGATCAAGGATGTGAGTGATGCCATCCTCTGGTCCTGGTATGTTCTGGGTTACAGACGAAGACATTAACAATGTGATTGAGATAACCAATCATCAAAACGTAAAAATATAATTTTATGCCCGTTAATCTGGGACAATGCGACGGTAATACCATCACCTATGAAGAACGGAGTTGCAAGGTAAAATTCATTGCCGGGGACCAGAGTAAGGAAATAACCATCAAGCAGTTGGCGAACGTAATCGCTACCGGAAGTAATGCTCCTTTTTATCAATGGGGACGTAAAGATCCGCTCTACCCTTCGAACGGAATGGGTAACACAACCAAAATCTGGTATGACAAGGAGGGAATTCCATCTACAGCAAATCCTATGAAAGGAACCTTTTCGGCCGGGAATGATTGTATCAAGAACTGTATTCTCAATCCTAATCTGATGCACAATAGATATAATGGAGATTATACCTATTACAACCTGTGGAGTGCCGATAATAAAACAACTTCTGCCAATGACAATCCTGTTAACAAGACTATTTACGATCCGTGTCCCGTTGGTTTTAAACTTCCTGCCAGTAACGCTTTCACAGGATTTACCACAACAGGAGAAAGTGTATCATCTTCCACTCAAGTTAACGGTACCTGGAGTAGTTCGGAAAAAGGTTGGTATTTTTATACAAATTCCGAAAAAACACAGAGCATTTTCTTCCCGGCGTTAGGGTATCGTAGTTATTCCACTATGCGGCCAGGTAGTATCGGGACACAGGGTTGTGGCGAACTTCACGTGTACCATATCGAAAAAGCCTCTTCGCTTCACAGCGGAGAGGCTTCATTGATTATGACAAAGTTAAACATCAATTATGCGAAATTTCTATTTCGCTTTTGGAAAAAACAACTCCACTTTCGTATGTCTGTTGGCTTCCACGGGCATATAGTCGGCAATTCCACCTTTGCTAACTCTGATAATCCGCTTGGCTGGTATTCCACGTTGTTCCAGTTCTGCGGTAATAAAACCTGCTCTCGATATACTCAAAGAATCATTGATACTTGATGTTCCTGTAGAACTGTCGGCAGCACCAGTTACCCTCACGGATAAACTGTATTTCTTAGCTACACGAGCCAGTTCGTCAAGATTAAGCCTCTGTGAGGTATCCGTCAAATGTGTCGTATTGATTGATTGACAGCATAATTCACCGATTTACGGGAATGTCTTCTGTAGTCTTTAGTCCGCTATACCACTATCAGTATAGCTTTAGTTATCTCTATTTCGAGGTCATCCTCTATGCAGCTCACCATATCATGTTATATCACTATCAGCATATCCCCGTTTATCCTTATTCCGATGTCACGCCCTATACCGCACGGCATTCGTTTGGAACCCTGATGCTGTCCTCCGGCATCCCGATAGAGAGCATCGCCAAGATGATGGGCCATACGAACATCAACAGTACGCAGGTCTATGCATAGGTTACCGACCAGAAGATATCCGGTGACATGGACCGGCTGATGAAAAAGAAGACAGAAAGGGGTACGGTCCCCTAACGGAAATATCGAATAATGAAATGCCAGCCGAAACCGATGTTTAATGGTTCCGGCCGGCATTCTTGAGTATTGAACGTCCGATTATATCAGGGCCTCATGATAATTATCCTCCAGGAGTTTCTCAATGTCGGATACCTTATACAAAATTTTTCCGCCCAGCCGGATATAAGAAATACGCCCTGGTCCCTATAATCCTGCAGGCATCTGCGGCTGATCTTAGCAGGTCCGACAACTCCTTGTCAGAGAGAAAACGCTCGCCGTTAAACAGGGGGCGGTTATCCTCCGCAAGCCTTTCCAGCTTCGTCTGGATGTTATCCAGCAGGCCAAAGAACCGGCGGACACTGCCCGTCTCTTTGCTAATAATTCCTTCCATGCTACTTCCGATTAATTATTCATTCTTTCTTTTTTCTCTCACCGCCTTTTCCTTGCGTTTCATGGCGACATAGGCCATCAGCTTTTCTACGTCCTCCGGCCTGTAATAGATTTTCCGCTGGATTTGGGTGAATGCCAGCCGTCCGGTATCCCGGAGAGTCTGCAGGGTACGTGGAGAGATGTCAAGGCGCAGGCAGACATCCTGGTTATCCATTCACTCTCCGGTTTCTTTTCCCTGTTTTTTCATACAAGCGGTCCACCTGTGCGGACAGGCTATCAGCCCTAGCCAGCATTTCCTCAAAGATACCGGCTTCAATGTAATATATTTCCATTTTTCTTGTTTTTATTTAAAATAGCTTCCTTTTAGAAACTCAAATTATTGAAATACAGTTCAAAAAATACTTTCCAAATGCACTTCCGGCTGGGTGTCGTGGTTTCCGACTCCCCCTCCGGAGCCGTTTTAAGGAGGATTTCCCGTCATATTACGGCTGGAACAGTTTGTAATCCCGTCCTGTGATCTTCCTTATCACGTCGGCGTTTTCCTTAATATGTTCAACCGGTATGCGGCTTATAACACCGGAAACAGTAAAATCCTTACGTCTGACTGCCCAGACAATGTCTGAGATACATTCGTACACCTGTGCATCAATATGCAGGGGCTTGCGCCGGTTGGATGAAAAGTTGTTCAGGAGGGCTTCAATATATTTTTTACCTCTTCCTCCGTTATCGTCTTTTTACTCTCCGGCCGGGATGAAGATTCCTTGTGGGGACGGCACCTCTTCCAGATCCCCGGAAATGCAGCTCAAATATGAGCCTTTGGCGGCAACTATATCCAGTATCTCCTTCTCGTTGATATGATACGGTTTTTTTTTTTCCTTTCAATGCTGTCCATAACTATGATTTATACATTAATTCCATGTGACAATTGGGCGTTTTGTAAGGCGGACGTTCCCGATGACGGATTATCGTCCTACGCCGCAAAGAAAAAAAAGAATAAACGTGGGAAAGGGTACCTTGTCAGCTATAGTCATATATAGACATGAATAGTCAATACCGGCAAAAGACATGACAAACGGCTGTCCGGCGGGAGGTCTGGATTCTCCCCGATGTTGCTAGGATTGTGACATGTCAAGCCATGGAGATATTGACAGCTTACATTCTTGGGATAATGGTACACCAGGCTACGGATATTGTAACAGCTTATGTTATTGGAATAGTGATATGTCAAGCTATGAAGATAGCGGGAACTCATGTTGGCAAGATAGCGATATACGAGGAGACAGCAGGACGGGAACACTACGGCGATGAAAAGAAAAATCCCTGTTGGTCCATGTGAGACCGGCAGGGAGCGTAACTAATAAAAGGAACGGGCTTCTCAGCCCCTGATGTAACCGTATTTTTCAGGTCGTCCATGAACTGCTCCGGGGTGTCGGTTCTCACCGTCACCCCCGTGCAGTTCCCTGTACCGTCCGGAGAAATTCACTATGTACTCCTCGTCGGTGCATCCGCTGTCAAACCAGCTGCCTTCACGCAGGATGCGTACAAACTCGGAAGGGCCGGAGGCGGCAATCCTGCCGCCATCCGCTAAAATATATATGCCTGTTCATGTCGATATTTTTTAGTCCTTAAATTTATAATATAGTTTCTGTTCACTGTCGAGGAAGGGGGATGTTCTGGGCGCGGTGGCCACAGGCACCTGTCCCCTCGTGGCAAAGGTAACTAATTTGTGGAGAAACAGTACCCAGTTGCGCATTTTTGTGAAGCAGGTCGTTCCGGAATGCTGGCGGAACTCGATCGTCTTGTGCCGTGAGTAGGCCTCGAGGTCCACCTTATGGTAACGGTCACCGATCCTTCCTTTCAGCTCGTCCACCATCCGGGCGGAACGTATCATCCCGTCAGAACATGACCCAGGCCACGGCAATAGTAGTTGCTCCCTGCGGGATGCCGGTATGAACCTGTCGATGACCGGTTCCAGGTGCTTGTAGCTCAGGGACAGGTTACGCCAGGTTTCCATGCTGAAACCGGCGGCATCGATATGTACATGAAGCCCGCAGCTCCCGTTCACCTTCGTCACACAGGTCAAGCACCCAGCAGCCCTTCTCCAGTTCCTGTAACCCGGCTTCACCGACCAGGATCGGACTGACCAGTTCAAAGGTGTCGTTGCCGTTCAGACTGCCGTCCGTCACGAGTTTCCAATGCGGACGGGTGGTATGGTTATAACTTTCCACCATAACCTCGATACCGGCCTCCCTGAGCTCGCGTGCGAGGAGCCGTTCACGGAGCAGTTGTAAGCCTCGATCTCGATACCGAACTTGCGGGTGAAAGTATAATCCAGTGCAGCTGTCGCCGGATGGATATTCAGACCGCCCTCACGTTCATTCATCCGGCGCAGGGCGTTCACGACAAAACCGTAATTACCGTTGGTCACCATCCTTGCGATTTCCGCACGGGAATCCCTAAAAAGATACAGTTGCCGGATCTTGCTCGTTTTGTTGTCTCTTGTGCTAAAATGCTTCTAACTTGCTTGTTCATAACTTGTTAGCTTCTTTATTTACTCTACTAAAGATAATGCTTTTATAGGAGAAACTATAATCATAAGAACTTTATTATCACTGCATTAGCTTACTTTGTTTTAGACTAAAAGTCCTTATTGGGGGATCCTTATCTTATCCGCTGCAAGTCCCGGATGACAAAAGGCGGCAATATATCGGAATAGTCAGATAACGATATATCATGATATGGCTGACCGCATAAGATGTGACATCGAAATAGGAATAGACGGGGGATATGTTGATAGCGGTATAACGGGTTAGCCGGATAGCGATATATCATGATATGGCGAACCACATAGGGGTGACATCGAAATAGAGATAATAAAAAGCTATGCCGATAGTGGTATAGCGGACTAAAGACTACAGAAGAGATTCTCGAAAATCAATGAATTATGCTGTCAATCAATGATATTTCAATTTCCGATTCTTTTTATATGGCTATATGGTTATAGCAGTATAGCGGGAAGACGCACGTTCTGTGGGGAAATATTCCCCTTCAGAAGATCGGAAATGCAGAAAAACCGGCGGAAACCGTATGCGTTTTTCCCCTGACAAAAGGCTTTATAGCACTATATGGATATAGCGTAATATTCAAATCGTTGTCCCCATTAGGGGACAGCAAGTTGTGTTTTCGTTTAACGAAAACCGAATGGTTTAACAGCATATTTCGCTGCCAAACCATTATTCAGTTCATGCTCTAAGTCGCACAGAATCATAAAACCGATATCTGTCTTTGGACTATTTATCCCTACAAATTGCGCTATTAGATTCTCATACCACACGAAAAAAAAAAGACATCCAGAGACTTTTTACAATGTATGGGATGTATACAATCGGCCAATGTTCAGTATATCGCAGCAGACACTCAATCCATACTTTAATACCATCATTCAATGCTAACACATCACCTCTATTTTTCGATCAGTCCATTCAAGTATTATAACATAGATTATAGTAATGGACTGTAAGACCATTGCTGAAGACAAGAACAAGATTTTTATACCTATTTCAATACTCTGGACATCATCCTGCTAATGTTTTGAACAGATTCTCCCCATACATAATCTCAACGGAAATAGATTCTATATTACGATACTGCTTTAAAACCATCTCTCGAATAGAAAATAAACTACACCTTTCATCTGGCAAAACAGAACGATTGACATCAAATGGGGAAACAGTTTTCCAACCACTCATGAGAAGGAGGATAACGAAATAAACCAAACACTCTACATCTATTAGGCTGGGATAAAATAGCTAAAAAGAAAATTTGCGAATCAAATATCATTTTATATTTTTTTTGTTTCTCAAAATTTTTAATGAACTAAAAAGAATTAAAATGCCTGCAAAACTCACTCGTCCAGAGAATTCTTTTAATAATATTTATATGCGATATTTTACAAAAAGTCTTTTCTATTTGTAAAGTCGTATATACACAATGAGATGGTAGAGGATATTGCATCTGAATCACTCATCAAACTGTGGCAATGGATACAGGACAACCCGGTGGAAAATATTGAACCGATGTTGCTCAGTATTTTGCGAAATAAAGCCTTAGACTACTTACGTCATGAAAGCATGAAACAACAGGTCATCACACGGATTAGTGAGAAACAAAAATGAAGAGTTAGCTCTTCGCCTCTCCTCACTGGAAGACTGTAATCCAAATGAAATATTCTCGAAAGAAGTTATGGATATTGTGCAAAGAACATTGCAATCATTACCTGAACAAACCTCCCGTATATTTACTCTCTCAGCCGATTTGAAATAAAACAAATCGGGAAATTGCCCAGAATTAAATATTTCAATCAAAGATGTGGAATATCATATATCCAAATCACTTAAGGCTCTTAGAAAAACGCTAAAAGATTACCTGCCTTTATTTTATTTCTTTTTTACCATATGTAACACCGATTACTACGCACGTTCCTTTATCTTTAAAAAAATATTTTTTCGTTTAGGGTAAACCGAAGATGAATCGTTATATAAATGAAAACGATAAAAAAGATGGATGAACTATTACAAAATATATAGCAGGAAATGCCTCTGAAAAAAAAGAGTCACAGAGGATAATGGAGTGGCTGCGCGAAGATGAACAGCATCTTAGAGAATATAAGCGGCAACGTAAATTGTATGACATTACGTTATGGCAGACTAAAAGTCCCGTTGATATACAACAAGAGAAGAAAAGATCGCTGAGGAGGGCTCTCGATGTTATTGTACGGATAGCGGCTGTCATTGTTTTTACTGTGGCAACCACATTTTTACACTCACCACGTTTTACAAGACAAGGAGGAGATATGCAAACGGTAGTTTGTTCCGGCAGGCCAGCATGCCGAATTATACCTGGCTGATGGAACGCATGTATGGCTGAATTCGGTAGCCGGTTGACTTTTCCGGGACGGTTTTCTAAAAAAGGTACGTCATGTAGAATTAGCTGGTGAAGGATATTTTAAAAGTCAGTTCTAATATAAAACAACCTTTTATTGTTGGAACTAACTGATGCAATATCCGGGTGCTGGGGGACAGAATTCAATGTGTGCTGGCCTATGAGAAAGATAGTAGTATATGGGAAACAGCCTTATTGGAAGGTGCTGTAGAAATTCTGCAAAAAGAAAAGTGAAGTATCTCTCATGAAACTGAAACCAGGTGACATGGCAGACTAAGTAAAAAACCAACTTACTAAAAAAAAGATACATACAACAGACTATTTTCGTTGGAAAGAAGGGGCTTATTTGTTTCAACGATATCTCCCTACGCGATATAATGGAGAAATTAAAACTCTATTATGATGTGAATTTTGTCATTAACAATCAACAGATTCTTGATGCACTATACCGGAAAATTCCAGACCCATGATGGGATTGAACATGTAATACGTGTGCTTGCCCCTCAATAATAATTTACTATATTAAAGATAACGAGAGCAATACGATAACCATTAATTAACTTTTTAATATTTCTAATGCCTATGAAACAATAAAGAAACATTTAAAAAGCAAAAAGGGGACAGTGCTGCAACACCATCCCACATTTTCCATCAGTTTATACCAACTGACAAAATAGTTCTAGATCAAGTTAAAACCTAATAAACTAATATGTTGCTGAAAATATGAAAAATTCTCTATACCAGGAATTATTTATAGAAAACATAAACAGTTATTCCGTATTATGAAAATTATTGTTTTACGTCTGTTTCTTATGTGTAGGAAATCTTCTAGCTATAGGAAGCTATGCGCAGACAGCTCATGTTACGATTGTTTCCAACCATATAACAATCGGACAAGTGATTAATGAAATAGAGAAACAAACGGACTATCTGTTTGTATTCAACGTAAAAAGATATCAATATCAAACGTAATGTCAAAGTGAATGCGAAAGATAAAGCCGTTAATGAAGTTTTGAATGATATATTCAAGGATACAGGCATTCGCCATGCTATAGAAGGTAAAAACATCATGCTCATTAACTCTACGGATAAGGAAAAGGGTGCGCAGCAAAAAAGATTTTTTAGTTACGGGGATAGTAAAAAGATGAAAATGGTGAGCCTATTATCGGAGCAAAAATATTCAAGTCGTAGGAAAATCGGCAGGCACAATTACGGATATGAACGGACGTTTCAGTATCAGTGCCTCTGCCAATTCTACATTGCAAATAACCTATATTGGCTACCAAACGCAGACTGTCAATATCGGCGAGCAGAGGAATATTAACATTATTCTACAGGAAGACAATGCGCAATTGGATGAGGTAGTCGTAGTGGGGTATGGTACGATGAAGAAGAAAGATCTCACCGGTTCGGTAACAGCTGTTAAAGGAGACGAACTTGCTGCCCGTCGTACCACCCAACTTTCCACAGCTTTGCAAGGCGCGCTTTCCGGAGTAATGGTCAGTCGTGACAATGGAGCTCCCGGTAGTAGTGCTTTATCCAGATACGTGGTGTAACAACTATTGGTGATTCCAGTCCGTTGGTGATTATTGACGGAATTCCGGGTGATATCAACTCCGTAAATCCTGAAGACGTAGAAAGTATGTCCGTATTGAAGGATGCTGCTTCGGCTTCGATCTACGGTTCACGTGCCGCAGCCGGTGTAATTGTCATCACGACCAAACGTGCCAAGAGCGGTGATGTGGCTTTGAGTTACAACTTTGAGTACGGGTGGGAAATACCGACTAAGTTGCCGACCTATGTAGGAGCCCAGCGTTACATGGAAATGGTAAATGAAACACGCTATAACGATAATCCAGACGGTGGATGGTACCAAACATATACGGAAGATGAAATTACCAACTGGAGCATAAATAATGCGACTAATCCGGACAAATATCCTATGACGGATTGGGGAGATATTCTGTTGAAAAGCTCCGCACCCCGGCAGACACATACTCTAAGCATTGTTGGTGGGGGTAAGATTATTCGTACAAAAGCCTCTTTCCGCTATGACAAAACGGACGGCCTCTATGTAAACAAGGAATATGACCGTTTTATGGTACGCGTGAATAATGATTTCAATATAAATAAATATATTTCCGCAAATCTGGATTTGAACTTTTCCCGTTCTAAAAGCTCTCTCGCCTAATTCCAACCCCATGGGGGCAGGTGGACGAAACATTCCGCCAATTTTGCTGCTACATGGACCAATGGCTTATGGGGTGATGTGAAAGATGGAAAAATATGCTGGCCAAAATTACAGATGGCGGCACTTTTACCAACTGGGGAACCAATATTGGCGGTAAACTCGGTATTGACATAACTCCTGTCAATGGGCTGAAAATATCAGCAGCCGTGGCGCCCAATTTCAATAATGTAAAGAAGAAAAACTTTTGTCAAACAGATTCCATACACCCGTTCAGAAGATCCGAATACCACTGTTGGTTACATGGGAGGTTATCGCACTACCAATTTGACGGAAAATCGTAATGACAGCCATGATATAACAACACAGTTCTTTGCCAACTATGCCAAGACACTGGGGCGCCATGATTTCTCTGTCATGATCGGTTACGAGGATTATTATGCTTTCTGGGAAAACCTGGATGCATCCAGAGACCAGTACCAGTTGACAAGCTATCCTTACCTGGACCTCGGTTCGGAGGATTATCGGATAATGGTGGCAATGCGGAAGAATATGCTTACCGCTCATTATTCGGACGCATGACCTATAGCTATGCAGACCGCTATCTTATCCAAGCAAATCTCCGCCGGGATGGTTCTTCACGTTTTGCATCAATTGTCGTTGGGCCAATTTTCCTTCCGTGTCACTTGGTTGGGTAATTTCTGAAGAGAAGTTTTTCAAGAATATAAATATGGATTGGTTTTCTTACCTGAAATTGAGAGGCTCTTGGGGAAAACTGGGAAACGAACGTATCGGGGCTTATGACGATGACGGTAACTTTATTTATAATTATTACCCTTACCAGGCTGCAATTGATTACAGCACTGCACTATTTCAGAATTCACAGGGGATTGTTTCTTCCGTGACTACGGCCGCACAGCAGAAGTATGCCGTACGAGATATTTCATGGGAAACAACAGAAAGCTGGGATATCGGTTTAGATGCTAATTTTCTGGATAACCGTCTGCACTTCTCCGCTGACTATTATAGAAAAAATACGAAGGACATGTTGCTGGCACTGGAAATTCCACACTTCATCGGCTACGACAACCCGGAAGTCAATGCCGGAAACATGCACACTACCGGCTATGATATTGAAGTTGGCTGGAGGACAAAGTCGGTGATTTCACTTACTCCATTTCCGCTAATCTGTCAGATTTTACCTCCAAAATGGGAAACCTGAATGGTACACAGTTCCTAGGCAATCAGGTAAAAATGGAAGGAAGTGCATATAACGAATGGTATGGTTACGTAAGCGATGGCTTGTTCCTGACTCAGGAAGACGTGGACAAGTCGCCCAAACTGAACAACAGCGTCAAAGTGGGTGATATTAAGTACAAGGATATTTCCGGACCGGACGGTGTCCCCGACGGAGTTATCTCACCTGAGTATGACCGTGTACTTTTGGGCGGTTCCTGCCTCACTATATGTTTGGACTCACTTTCAATGCTGCCTATAAAGGCTGGGACTTTGGATTGACACTACAAGGTGTTGGAAGTCAGAAATCTCAAATCAGTGCTGCAATGATTGAAGGGCTTCGAGACAACTGGCTCAATTTCCCTACTATTCTTGACGGCAATTATTGGAGTCCGAAAAATACGGATGAGCATAATAATTAGTACTAGAATGATATAAGTGGAGGTTATGATTTATCTAACTCCGGCAGAATGTTAGTCGCTAAAGAAGGAACTAAATTATTTGATTCTTATAAATCTATAAAAGAATACACTAAAAGAATAAAGTCAGCAAAACAAGGTTCTAAATTAGTAAAAGAAGAATCTAAGGTAGAATAGCCTATTATAGATAAAGAATTAGAAAGATATTATGATGATCCATTATTCTCTACCAAATCTAAATATAATGATGATTTTCATTAGGGAGGAAGTTGGTCTGAAGATGGTAAAACATTTACTCCTTCTGAATTTTCTTTATTTAATTTCACATAGGAATAGATTGCTGAAGCATTATCTAAAGAATTTCCAGAAGCTTCTTTAAATATTACAGATGAGGTAAGAGCCTTTAAAGAAGGGGGAAAAGTTAATTCTAGAGATATGAATGTTATTCCTGAGGGAGCTTTACATGCTAGATTAAATCATATGGATAATAAAGATTTTACTAAAAAGGGTATTCCAGTTGTTGCTAAAGACGGTGATAAGTTAGAATAGACCGCAGAGATAGAAAGAAACGAGATAATTTTTAATTTATCGGTGACTAATAAACTAGAAGAGCTAATGAAAGATGGTTCTGCAAAAGCTGCATTAGAAGCAGGTAAATTATTAGCTGAAGAAATTCTTCATAACACTATAGATAACACTGGACTAATAAAGGAGGTAGAATAATGGCAGAAATAAATGATAAAGAATCTAACTTAGTAGATATTACTATAGGAGATAAAAAATATAAAGTAGAGATTGCTGATACTCCTGAAAAATAGGAAAAAGGTTTAATGGGTCGTGAATCTTTACCTGAAGATTAGGGAATGTTATTTATATATGATGAACCTCAAGACTTATCTTATTGGATGAAGAATACTCTCATTTCATTAGATATAATTTTTATAGACGATGATATGGAAGTAGTATCAGTTAAATAGGGACAGCCAATGTCCGAAGAGCCTATTACTGAGAATGACGTCCAGTATGTTCTTGAAGTAAATAGTAATTCAGGTATTGAAGAAGGAGATTAGCTAGTAATAGAAGATTCTGATGATAAAGAATATTCTATGCATGTTCTTTTCCCTGACGGATCCACTCAAATGAATTTAAAAGGAGGAGAACGTATTGTAAGTAGAAGAGAAACTAAAATTCTTATAAAGAAAGCTAAAAAAGCAGAAGCATCTAAGACTGATGGAGCCTATCGAGCACTTGGTCGATACATCTTTAAAGTTTTAAAACGTCAAGATTCTAGAGAACCTGAATATGTGGATAGCCCAAAAGATAAAGATAACACTGATGAATAATTTAACGTTATAATTATATAATAATAGTTTTAGTTATTATTATTTTGTACGAATAAAACTGTGTATATAATTATAAAAATGAAGTTTAATCAATAATTAATTATGGAATATAAGTTTATTAAAAAGTTTTAGGAAGGTGGAGCAATGCCTCCACAAGGTGCACCTCAGGGTGCAGAACAAGGTGCTCCAGAGGAATAGGGCGCTGGTGCAGAACAAGATCCAATGGCTATGTTGTTGCAAGCAGCAGCTTAGGCTTTGTAGAATCAAGATTGTAATATGGCTATGCAAGTGTGTCAGGCTTTGGTACAGATGGCTCAACAAGGTCAAGGTGGTGCTCCAAAAGAAGCAGGTCAGCCAGTATACCGTAAGGGAGGAAGACTTGTACGCAGAATTAAGAAATAATTTAATGTAAAAAATTAATAGGGGAGCATCTTTTGGTGTTCCCCTTTTTTAATTTATGGCAGAAAAGAATATAAAAATTTTGGGAATAGGTGATGTAACTCGTGCAGATTTTGTTAGAGCAATTACTGACCCAGATAAATTTAAAGAATTTGCTGACTAGTAGGGATGGGGTAATAAACGTCGTTAGCTAGCTTGGAATTCTTTACATAACTATGCTCAAGGAGTATAGAATGGTGAAATAAATGAGATAAATGATATGCACTAGATAGTTGATGATACTGGTGCTAGAACTAACAAACAAGAAAAATATAATTGGATAGGAAGTAAGTTTGATGCTAATGGAGCAACTGCTGCTTTTATGAATTAGATAGCTAAAGGTATGCAGACTGCTACTAAACCTACTGATAAGTCCTTAAAGAGTATACCTAGTGTTACTTCATATTTAAATCAATAGTGGTTTGGTAGTAATAATCCTGATTGGGAATTATTTTAGAAAAATGATGCTTTGACAAATGGAGTATATGGCATTGCTAATAGAAGTGCTAAAATAAAAGAAGGATTAACTAAATATAAAAATGAATTAACTACTAATGGCGCTTAGTATAATTGGGATGGAATTGATAAAGATGCTCTTTATAAAAATCTCGATGCTGCTATAGCTTCTTCTAATGTAGCTACTTACGCTCCATTAGGTATTACTTCTGATTATATTAATAATGCTTTAGCTACTAGAGATTTAAGTACTACAGTTTCTGATACTGATAGTACTTAGACATAGACAACAGAGGATGGTCCTACTAGAGGATTTTCAGAGGAAGAATTAGCTCGATATAATACTATGACTCCTGAATAGCAATAGTAGTATTTAGCTTAGAGACAGTAGATTATTAATTTAAATAATGAAGAAGTTTTAGCTAAAAATTAGGCAGAAATAGATGCAGTTAGTAAAAGAAGAGAAGATGAAGCTTTTGAGAATTGGTTAAAAACTAACGGTTATTATTCTCCAAAGGCTTAGGCTTCTTCTTATGTTCCTTCTAGATTAGCATAGTCTTCTATGGTAGATTCTAAAGGAAAAAAAATAGAAGGACCTGCTGTTAAAAGCGGTAAAGAATTTGATAAAGCTACTAATATAAATAAATTTAGTGATCAAGAATGGAATAATTTTATACATGGAGATTTAACTTCTGATATTAATGAAGCATATTCTCTAAAAAATGCTGATAGACATACTACTAGTGGTATTGTTCCTATAAAATCTAAATTAGACTGGATCAACTATAATTACGAATGGTTATTAGATACAGGAAAGTTAAATAATATAGGTGATGATGTATCATCTTATGTAGGAGCATCTAAAGGTACTGTATGGAGATTGAAGAACTCTAAAAGAAACTCTGATGGTACCTATATGTATATGCGTAAAAGAGGTAATAACTTAGAGTTTTACAGAAGTAAATCTTGGGGTGATTTACGAAATAATGAATATAAGAAATATATAAGTAAACATTAGTGGGGAGGTATCTTTGGTAATTAGGCAAAATTAAGAGAGCAATACTCAAAAGATTTAAAAGCTCGTCAAGATACTATTAAAAAATAGAAAATTCAATCTTAGCCACAACAAGCTCCTTTTGGTAGGTCTTCAGTAAAAAGTATGGGTAAAAATACTAATACTCTTACTACTGCTGATAAAATAGCTATTGGAGCAGCAGCTGCTGATTTTTTAACATCATTCACAGCTAATCCTATAGCTAATGGTGCTGGAACTGTTTTAACTACAGGAGCTGATTTGGCTAGTGATATTAGTCATGGAGCATCTTTGGGACAAGCTGCTGGAAATGCTGCTATAAATTTAGGAATGGGCTTAATAGGATTTATTCCTGGATTAGGAACTGCTACTAAAGCTAAAAAATTAAAGAAAATATTATAGGGTTCTTCAGGAGCAGTTCAGGCTTATTTTATTGCCAATAACTTTAAAGAAGGAGTTAAATCTTTAGATAAAGTATTAGATGGTTCTGCTACAGTTCAAGATTATAAAAATCTTATTTATGGATTATAGGGAGCCAAAGGTGCTAGTAATTCAATAATAAATACAGCAAAGCGTAGAGGAGCAGCTAGAGCAATAAAATAGTTACCTGATAAATTTAATGCTGGAGAAGCTAGGTATACTTTTAAAAATAATGGAAAAGAAACTCAAAGATTAACTCAAGCTCAAGTAAAAGAGCTTTAGGAAAAAGGTTCTGAAGGAGCTTCTGAGGAAACAAAATAGCTACTTAATGGAGTAGCTGTAAAACCTTCTAAAACAATAGAAACTAAATTAGGTATTAGTTGGACTAAAAAACAAAAACCTATTGAATATCAATACAAACCTAAAGAAGAAATATAGAAATTACTAGATGATTTATAGATATAGTCATAGAAATCTAGCATGTGGAATCCCGGCAGATAGGACTATTTATCTATGACTTCTGAACATAATTGGTCTTTACCTAGTATATCTATAGGTCTTGGTAAAAATAGTGTTAAAGAAGTAATTAAAAGAGGTAAACAACTTTCTAAACCAAATATTGTTGAAGGAACTCCTCAGGCTAGTCCAGTTGCTAATAGCCATTCTAAACCTGAAATTACTCCAACAGTTGTTAATCCTGTTGCTATTACTAGAACTCCTCAATATTCATATACCCCAGGTAATATTTAGCCTTCTTTTACCCCATATCTTTCAAAAGGGAAAACTTACTTATTTGAACCTAGTACTAAACCTTAGAGTACCTCTGTTAATAACTTTAATAAACCAATTTAGAGAAATAATAAAAATAATAAGAAAAAATCTAAAAAGAAACGTAAACATTTAGATGGAGGAGTATTATATGATTACGAATTCTTAAAATCTGTTCACGCTTTTAAACAAGGCGGTATTATTAAAGCCCAAAGTGGAATAAAAACTGGAGTAAAAGTAAACCCTAAAACTACTTGGTTTGATGCAGTATGGTCTTAGAATGTAAATCATATATTAAGAGGTTTATCTGATAATAACTATTATACTTGGCTTAATAGTATGTAGGATAAACACGGTGATTTACATAAGAATGCCGGAATTAATTTTTAGACTACACCATATAATGATAAATCTGTAGGAGATTATCAAAATTTATATAAAACTGGATATAATGGAGAGTGGAAGGATAATAATGTAGGATACAATTCTTTAGGTATTATGCACGCTCAAAATTTAGGTAGATATGATTTATATGGCAATACTAAAAGAACTTCTGGAGACTGGAATATTGATGCCAATCACCGATATAAAACAGATAGCTCTTATAGCCAAATAACTGATGATAGACGTTTATTAGGTAGAAAGGGAGATTTTACAGATGAGTAGTTAGCATCTGTAACAGAAGCTTTTAAAAATAAAGGTTATAATTTTGCTTTAGGAAAAAATGATTACTATTATTTATCTCCTATAGAAAAATCTGAATAGAATCAAAATACTCCTAAAAAGGATGGTTCAGTAACTAATCCTGATATTGGTAAGAAATCTATATTTGATAAGGGTAAAGAATACTTAGCTAAATTAACAAGTAATCCAGGTAATCTTTATAACGCAGTTGAAACTGGTAAATATTTATTAGCTAATAAAGCTACTAATGATATATTCAAAATAAAAGCTCCAAATTATGTTATTTCTCCTAAGCATACTAGTTATCAAGTAATGGATAATTTAGCTTAGTAGAATGCTTATCATAATAGGGCTGCTGAGACAATAAATTAGACTTCTAGACCACTTACTTCTAGTGGTTAGTTGTAGACTGCCGCTTAGCAAGAAAGTATGAATAATGCTAATAAGTTATATTTATAGGGTAACGCTGAAAGAAATACTTGGTTAGAAGGATAGAAGCAGTAGTCTTATAAAGCAGGACTTTACAATATGGAAAGTGCTGTTGATACTGCTAATGCTAATGCTCAATAGGCATATAAAACTAGAATGCTTAATGAGTATCAAGATCCTAGAGATAGGGCTAGAGCACTCGCTACTAATAGACAAAATTGGATTAATGCTTTAGAGAAATTTAATGTTATTGACCCATATGTTGAACGAAAGAATGCTTAGTAGCAATATGGTTTAGCTAAGGCTTAGTGGGATTATCAAAATGACGCTAAAGTTTTGTTAGCTCAGCAAAAATATTAGTAGTTATTACGTTAGCATTAGAATGATTTGAACTTTAATGCATATGATACTGATGAATATAGGGCTTTAGTTGAGACGTAGAAGGAGGCTGGAGCAAGATACTATAACAATATGTATTAGGTATATGGTATTAGCAATCCTGGATTTAGGTACAAAAAAGGAGGTAAATTTGAAGATATATCAAAGTTTAATACCAAAGAATTTTATAATACTATAAGACATAGTATTAATACTGCTACTAAATAGAGCGGAGATTTAAGTAAACTCATTAATACTTTATTTAAAAAGAGTAATAAGAAATGAATTTAAAAATACAAAAATTTGCAGAAGGAGGAACATCCTCCTCTGCATTTTTTTATTAGCCTTTAGCTATGGCTACAACTGGAGTAGAAGCTGAATCAGACACTGCTAAGTTGATAAAAGCTATGACTGCTGCTAATAAAAAATCATCTAACGATGAGGATAAAGGAAAGATAACAGATAAAGATTTTCTAGGATTATTAAAAGATATAAATGGTCTTCCTAGTGATATCTTAAAACTATATACACAAGCTCAAAACTTTTGGGCTGACCCAACAAATACAGGAGATACTAATTATTCAAACTTTGCTTAGATGTTAACTAGAATATCTTTATAGGCTAAGATAGCTAAGTTTAATAAAGAAGTTTGGGATAAATCTAGAGATACTATGTTTACTAATCATTCAGAAAATGAGATGGCTATTACTGATTAGGGAGGAGTTGTAATACAAACTAGTGATGGAGGAATAGATACTATTTCTGTTGAGAAATGGAAACAAAATCCTTATGCTTACAAAACTCTTACTAATGCAGATATAATGGAATTAAGAGCTTAGAAATTACCAGGAGATAATTCTATTCTTAATATAGTAAATGGTAGTACTAGTGTAGAAGCTATCACTGATAAACTATAGAAGATATTAAGTAATGCTCAATCTAGTAGTGTTTCTTCATATATTAGTACTGATGGTTTTAATACTAAATCTGGATTAACAGTACTTAAAGGATTGTTATAGAGAGGACTAGATCCTACTACATTAACTATGCCAGGTGTATATAA
>VOFC01005357.1_pt1 | contig 38736 bp, 48 predicted proteins | sample 5384161 | NCBI WGS metagenome assembly VOFC01 (sample SAMN12384722, study PRJNA508395) | human gut metagenome | isolation source: healthy gut B | host: Homo sapiens
TCGACAAAGATAGGTCGTGCTGTTTGCCGCGCGCAGATTCAAAAGCTCGTCGCAGCCGTCGCGGTTGATGTCGCCGGTGACGAACTCGGCGCTGTCGGTGCTCAAAAAGCACGTCGCCGGACCAGCCCGCGAGAATATACGCCCAGAACGGACAGACCCGAGGAGATCTGCCATGAGACGAAGCTCCTTCTGTCCGTCGCCGGTGAGGTCGGCATAGTCGATCCGCCCGATGGACGAGCCTTCGCCGGAGATGGAGAGCGCGAGCCGGTGTTCGCCGTTTTCGGAATCGTAGATGTTGATCTTGGGGTTCTTCGCGGCGTCGCGGAAGAAGGCGAGCGCCTCGTCGGCACCGTCGCCGTCCACGTCGCTGAGCTGCACGCTCTGGCGGTAGCTGCCGTGGATCGGCGCGGCATATTTCGCTGCCGGAGGCAAGCTCCTCATCGATGAGCGATTGGAGCTGCCGGTATTCCTCCGAGGCCATCGGAAGAGAGAAATATTGATCGATGTTGCCGGAATAGCAGCCGCTCAGACAGAAAAGCAGCGCAGCAAGCAGCAGAAAAGCCCCCGGCCGGACAAATCGTTTCATAGTCTATCTCCGTTTTTTCAGTGCATAAGTAGGCAAAACTATATTACCATATCGACGCTAAAAATGGAATACCGGAAGCGGAATATTTTTTCTTGCCAACGGCACATTTCCGCGGTATAATGCCGCCATACGCCGGTGTGGTGGAATTGGCAGACGCCGGGACTCAAAATCCCGTGTCCGCAAGGACGTGCGGGTTCGACCCCCGCCACCGGCACCAAAAAACCAGCACCTCCGTCAGGAAGTGCTGGTTTTGCATATTTGAAATGCTCAAGGCGGGCAGACACAGCTTGTGCCTGCCCGCCTGTATGGATTTTGAAATATCGCTTACGGCTTGGTGAGAATGGCGCTCACGTCGGTCATTTTTTCGCCGAGCGTGAACGTGACGGCCTTGCCGTCGTGGGTGAGCCGGTAGACTTCGCTGCCCTCGCCCTTGTCCAGCAAATCGGAGAGCAGGAACGCTGACGTTGCGCCCTTGGTGACAAAGACGATCTTTTCCACGCCCTGCGCCTTGAGAGTGCGGATGCCGCTGAGTCTGCCCGTGAGAATGGCGAGGTCCTCGTCAACGGTGACGGTCAGCACGCCGCCCTTTTGCTCGGCCGTGTAGGCAATGTCCCTGCCGTCCTTATCGGTCACGCGGTAGAGGGAGAAGCTATTAACCGGCTTCCCTCATCCGGCATGGTGTGGGTCTCCCCGCACTGGTCATACCGCACGCACTTTGCCGTCTTGGTGCCGTCGTGCGCATAGGTCGCATCGTTGTTGGAAACATAGTCCTCAAAGAGATGCCCGAGCTTGCTGTCCGTGTCCGTTACCGTGTCCGTTTCCATGCAGCCCCCCGTGCCGTAGCGCACGCACTTTGCCGTCTTCGTGCCGTCCTGCTCGCAGGTGGCATCGTTGTTGAAACATAGTCCTCAACCTCAAAGAAATGCCCGAGCTTGCTGCCCGTGTCCGTTACCGTGTCCGTTTCCGTGCAGCCGCCCGTGCCGTAGCGCACGCACTTTGCCGTCTCGGTGCCGTCCTGTTCGCAGGTGGCGTTGTTGTCGGAAACATACGCCTGCCCTGCAAAGCTGTGGTTCAGGGCGGGGATATCCTCGGTTCTTGTATGGGAGGAGCTGGTGCAGGTGTAAGTCCTAACCCCCTTTCCCGTGCAGGTGGCGGGCGTCGTCACCGTGCCGCTGTCCCATACAAAGTCTCCGGTGGGGTTGGTGACCGTTTTGTTGGGAGTTCCCGACATGGAACTGCCGGGCGCGTAATATTCGATTTTTCCGCCGGGGTTCAGCGCGCAAATATCCGGCCCCACCTCTGCGCCGTCGGTGCCATAGCTGCCGCCGTTGCCGATGCCTGCGCCCGTTCCGTAATCTCCGTGGACACTGCCGCCCCGCACCTTCAACTTGTGCATTGCCGGAAACGGTGATGCCTTTCCCTTGCCATCATACTCCGCCGCCGATGCCTGCGCCTGTTACGCCGCCGATAGCATTGACCTCGCCGCCGGTGATCGTGATGTGGCTGCCGCTGCCGCGCTGTCCGCCGCCGATGCCCGCGCCAATCGCCGCCGATGGCGTTGACCTCGCCGCCGGAGATAATGATGTTGCTGCCGCTGCCGTGCTGACCGCCGCCGATGCCTGCGCCGTTGAGGCCGTTGGTGGCCCTGACCTCGCCGCCGGAAATGGTGATGTTGCTGCCGTTGCCGCCGAGGCCGCCGCCGATGCCTGCGGCGGCGAGGCCGCCGATGGCGTTGACCCTGCCGCCGGTGATGAAGATGTTGCTGCCGTCCTTTCCGCTTCCGCCGCCGATGCCCGCACCTTGTTGTTCGCCCCAGGCGGTCAGCTTGCCGTTCTTGTCCTCGTCCGCAATGGTCAGGCTGCCGCCGTTGTTCTTTTTCAAGGCCGGCATGCTCATAGCCACTCCTGAGCGTGCTTTCCGCCGTTCAGCTCGATGCTGACATTGCCCTCGCCGGTGGTGGAAACGGCGGCCTTGCGCGCTTTATCGCGCACGTCGATGCTTGCACCGGAGAGGGTGACGCTTGCGGTCTGATCCTTCTCCGCGTTGATGGTGACGGTGTTTTCCTTGGAGCTTCCCTTGATGACGGGGGCATTGTCCGAAACATTGACCTGCGCCCCTGGGTGACCGTCTGCCCGCCGCTTCCGGCGTTTACGGTGATGTCGCCCTTGCTGATGTCCCAGCTCCGCCGCCAGCGCCGACACGGGCAGGCTGGCGAGAAGCAGCAGCGCAAGAAGCGTTGATACGATTTTCTTTCCCTTCATGTGTAAAAGCCTCCTTCTTTTTGTTCTGATTGATCGCCTCGATTCCTTTTTAACAGGTGTAGCTGTGAAAGTATATCAAAAGGCGCGCCCCGCCCACAAAACCCATGGGCAAAGCGCGCCTGATATATGCTGCTCGGATAGCACAAAGGACAGAGCTATCCTGTCTGTCTGTCTGTCTGTCTGTCTGTCTGTCTGTCTGTCTGTCTGTCTGTCTGTCTGTCTGCCAGGGGGGATGCGTTTCATGCTGTCAAGCCCCTTTCGCAAAAACCCGTTCTTTTTTCATGGCGGCTGCCGCCCCATGAGCCTTCGTCCCTTCCTGCCGGTGCGAATTATTACACAGCCATTTTACCATACAATGCGGAAATTTTCAATAACTTTTTCGGACAAAGACCCTGCTTTTGACGCGCCGCCAGGGGATCGCAAAGGAAGTAGCAAGGGCAAAGCAGGGCCAAAGCGAACCCTGTCGTCTTCCCACTTTGCTGCTTGTTGGGGAAATTTGTCCCCAAGCCCCTTTGAACGATTTTTGCAAAATCGGCTGCGCTCCTGCGGAGCTTTCTTCGCCTGCGGCGCGTCAGGAAATCGCAGTGTTATGTGAATATTCATTGACACGCTCTCTGTTTCCGGGTATACTTGAAACAGAAAAGGAGGTGACACAGACTTGGAAATCATCGGTGAACGGCTCAGGGGCTTGCGCGAAAGCGTCAGGCTCTCGCAGGCGAAGCTGGCAAAGGAATTTGATGTTTCCCAATCCGCTCTCGCCCGTTATGAAATTGACGATTCCACGCCTTGCCCGGAGGTTTTTCTGAAATACGCCGACTACTTTGACGTATCGCTGGACTACATTTTCGGCAGGACGGACGACCCCCACGGCATGATCTATAACAACTGCGTGAAGCTCGGCCTGAACAATCCCGAAATGGCGCGGTTCGTGGAAATGTGCTTCGACCCCGGCTCGGCTATGAACGAACGATTGAAGGCAACGCTTGTGCAGATGCTCTCGGAGGTGGAAACGAAATGAAAGCTGTGATTTACGCCCGCTATTCCTCGGACAGCCAGCGAGAAGAAAGCATTGAAGGGCAGCTCCGTGAGTGTGCCGCTTTTGCCGAGAAAAAACGGAATCACGGTATTGCGGCATTACATCGATCGTGCGTATTCTGCAAAGACCGATAACCGCCCGGAGTTCCAGAACATGATAAAGGACAGCGGCAAGCGGCTGTTTGACATAGTGATTGTCTGGAAACTGGACAGGTTTGCACGAAACCGCTATGACAGCGCACGGTACAAGGCCACGCTTAAAAAGAACGGCGTGAAGGTCGTATCCGCCAAGGAGAATATCTCAGACGGGGCGGAGGGCATCATCCTTGAATCCATGCTGGAAGGCTACGCCGAATATTACTCCGCCGACCTTTCGGAAAAGGTCGTTCGCGGCATGAAGGGAGAACGCGCTCAAATGCAAATTCAACGGCGGAAATACGCCGCTGGGGTATGTGGTAGGCACAGACGGTGTGCTTGCCGTCGATCCCTGACCGCCCCGCTGGTAACGGAGATATTCACTGTTATGACAGCGGCGAGAGCATCAGCGAGATCACGGCTTCGCTGAACGGACGCGGGCTGAAAAAAAAAGGGCAAAGCGTTCAAAATCGGCGGGTCAGCCTGATCCTCAAAAACAGGAAGTACATCGGCGAGTACCAGTATGGGGAGCGTGATCATCCCCAAAGGAATCCCTGCAATCATTGACGATGACTTGTTTGACCGGGTGCAGCGGCGTATGGCGTTCAACAAAAAGCCCCCGCCAAAGCCAAAGCGACGGAAGAATATCTGCTGACAACGAAGCTGTTCTGCGGAACTTGCGAACGGCTGATGGTCGGGGAAAGCGGCACCAGCAGCACAAAGGGCGTCAAACATTATTACTACAAATGCGGCGGTGCGAAGCGAAAGCTGGGCTGCAAGCGAAAAGCTGTCAGAAAGCATTGGATCGAACGGGCGGCAGTTCTTGTGACGGTGCAGCGCGTATTGCAGGACGATGAAATCAGCCGCATTGCGGAAGCAATCGTGGCCTTGCAGGAAAAGGAAGATACCTCGCTCCCTCGCCATGCGCCAGCAGTTGGCTGAAACGAACCGTGTTTTGAGAAAAATACAAAGTTACAGTCCTCTGTTGTCCGCCGGGACCTTCGCTGTCAGGTGCGTTTCACGATCTTCTCCGGATGTAGTGCACGAGGATCCGCAGGAATTGGGTGGACGTGGGGGCGGCGGTCAGCGGGCGGGAAGTGAGGCTGCGCAGGAGGACGGCGTTTTTGTGCCAGGAGGCGCAGGCAAACCCGTCAATGTTTCGGATGACCTGAAGCGGATTGGTGCTGTATTGGTCCGCCACTTCGGGATATAGCCGCTGCGATGGCTTTACCAGCCAATGCGGGTTGAGCGCGGCGAGATAGACCGAGTAGGAAAACTGAAAAAATGCAGAGTTGGTTGCAGAGAAGCCGAGTCGGTATAATAGATCATATACTTCGACAATGTCTGTTACGGCGTTCATGCTGCATCCGTCCCCTCCAGTGCTTGAACACGATCCATAAACTGTTGAACCAGAGCGCCCTGCGCCTCCGCATCCAGCATGGAAAAGAGAAACAGCAAGGTCGGGGCGGAGGCGGCATATCTCCCGCGCTCCAAGTCACTGTATGCGCGGCTGGAAATACGAAGCTGCTCCGCCATGGCCTCCTGAGTCAATGCCTTCTGCTGCCGCAGAGAAGACAATTCTTCTGAAAGAAGCTCTGCGAGCAGCGCCGGGTATGGTTTCATTCTGAAGACCTCCATAGTTTATAAATTCTATGGAGATTTTATGTCGAAATGAAGTTTACTTCCACGAAGTGCACTTCGCGTTTTGCGATGCAGATACCTGCTGCCCGTTCAAAGTCTGTGAAAATGCCCCGCTTTGCAGAGAAGGCGGTAGGGCGGCTCGTCTTCTTCGATGGCGGGGAAGCGGCCGACCGGGGGTTGAAGCGGTTGTCGGTATTGTCGTCGTTGCACTGACTGACTTCGCCGAGCAGGACGGGGCCGGAGCCGGGCTCGACGTTGAAGTCGTGGTACAGGTACTGCGGGATGTGAATGCTCTCGCCCGGGGTCAGGCGGATCTGCGTCCCGGCAGGAACGGTATAGGTTCTGCCGTCGCAGTGGACAGTCACGTCGGAGACTTTGTCGATGGACTCATCGGGCAGGCTGTTGTAGACGCGGATGAGCACGTTGCCGCCGCCGCGGTTGATGATGTCCTCGGTCTTGTACCAGTGGAAATGGTTCGGGGAATACTGGCCTTCCTTCATGTAGAGCAGCTTCTCCGCATAGACCTTCGGATACTTGTCCTGCATGGCGCGATTGCCGTTGCGGATGGTGATGAGCGAGAAGCCAACCTTGTCGAAATCGCCGAGGCCGTAATCGGTAATGTCCCAGCCGAGCATCGACCGCCAGGCCCATTTCTGTCAGCGTTTTGGCCATAAATTCCTGGATCGGGCCTTCATTGCCGGTGACGCTGGGGATGCGGATCATCTGCTGGAGAAATTCGATCTGCTCCTGCTCATGACTTCTGAGCCAGGACATGACAGCTTCTTTTTTCATGGTTGCAAGCTCCTTTTCATCGAAAATACGCGAAAGGGCGGCATGTATCACTGTCAGTATAGCAGGGCCGATTTTTTGGTTTCATTGTCTGTTTCAAACAAAAACTAAATTTAACATTTGTATCTTTGGTACATCGAATTTTCTGATTCTTCCAGAGGCTTTCTGTTATAATAAGAAAAACGGCGAAGCGCCGCAGAAAAGGACGGATCGCGTATGGATCTTCTGGTGCAGGACATCATCAAGCTCTATCCCTCTCCCGGGCAAGGCTGCTTGCGGGAAAAAGCGGCCTGATGCGGACGGTCGCGTCCGCCAACATTCAGGAGGTGCCGAACGTCGAGCGCTGGCTGCGGCGCGGCGAGGTGCTGTTCACGGCCGGATATGCCTTCCGTGAGCTGGAGGATCTGGGCGCGTTCATGGAGCGCATCGAGCGCGTGGGCGTGTCGGCCGTCTTTGTCAAGCCCGGGCAGTATCTGCAGGCGGTCCCCGGGAAATGATCGACGCGGCGGAGCGGCTGAAGCTGCCGCTGTTCTCGCTGCCGGAGGATATCTCCCTATATGAACTGCATCGTCCCGATCTTTGAGCAGCTGACGAACCGGCAGCTCATGCTCCTGCGCCGGACGGAAAGCATCTATGCCCAGCTCATGCAGACCATCGTCCGCCAGGAGGGACTCGACGGCATCTGCGAGACGCTCCACTCCGTGACCGGACAGGAGATTGTGATCCTCGGCCTCCGGCAAACAGATCCTGGCCAAATGTGTGGGGGGAATACGGCGACGCGGAGCTCGATGAGGATCAGATGGAGTTCATCCGCTATTTCTTCGAGCAGAGCGCCGGGCAGCGGCGGCTGCAGGGGAGCTGAAGCCGAACCAGTGCGGCAATCTGATCCTCGGCGAGCGGCACGCGCTCTGCGTGCCCATCTATGCGCAGACGGAGAAGATCGCCTACCTGCTGCTCAGCTGCACGCAGTGGCATATCCCGGATATGGACGTGATCGCGTTCGAGCACGCAAGCTCACTGATCGCTATCGAGCTTCTGAAGGAGCGTGCGCTCGTCGATAAGGAGCAGAAGGTCCGCGAAAAGCTGCTCGAAGACGTGTTCATGAAGCGCTACGCGGACGAGCAGATGCTCTACCGCCGCGGTTTCTCGCTCGGCATCGACCTCAAGAAGCCCTACGCCGTCTTTACGATCGACCCGGATGAGTTCGAGCATTTCGTCCGCATCGAGATGCGGGCCTCCACGGAAGCGGAGGTCCAGACCATCAAGGACGGCATCCAGAGCATCATCTATGCCGAGATGACCGCCTGGCCGCACCCGACGCTGCTGATGAACAGCAGCGTGCGCGTCTACGGCCTCGTCACGATCCGACACACGGAGGATAAGGCCGCGCTGCAGCGCGTGCTCGGAAGCATTGTGCGGCGGCTGGCGAATTTCTGTCCGAAGCTGCGCTTTCAGATCGGCATCAGCCAGGTCAAATCCGCGGTGCAGGACGCGCCCTCGGCCCAGCAGGAGGCAGCGCTCGCGGCTTCCTGCGCGAAGCTGCCGCAGTTTGAAAAGGAAGACGGCATCGTCTTCTTCGAAAATCTCGGCGCGCTGCGCTTTTTGAACGAACTGAAGGATTCCTCCGCCATGCAGAGCTATTACGAGGAGCACATGAAGGCCCTGATCGACTATGACCGCGAGCACAATACGGAGCTCGTCAATACGCTCGAGTGCTATTTTTCGCTGCAACCGCAATCTGCGCGTGACCGCCGAGACGCTCTTCATCCATAAAAACTCCGCCATCTACCGCATCCGCAAGATCGAATCGCTGACCGGCAGCAGTATCTCCGCCGGCGCCGACGCCTTCGACCTGCAGATGTGCCTGCTGCTGCTCAAGACGCTTTTCCCTGCCGATCATGCATAAGACCGCGGCGGTTTTTTCTCCGCCTTTATGCAGGTAGTCGGGCCGAACTTTCAAAATCTGTGCGCTTGAAACAAATTATTTGCCGCAATCTTATATTGCTGAAACAATGACGCCGAAAAGGCCGGTGCTATAATTTTTTAGCGTAAGATGTTCACGTGCAGCTGCGAGAACAACACAGAAACACCGGAAGACCCGAATCTACTCTACAGAGTCCGCCCGCGGCTTTTGCGGGCAGACCGGAAAAAGGGCGGCATTTATGGCCAATTTATCTGTCAATTACTGCGGCGTCAACTACCGCAATCCTCTGGTTCTCGCATCGGCCACGCCCGGCTGGGACGGCGAAGCCATGCGTCTGGCCGGCGAAGCCGAGATCGGCGGCGTCATCCCCAAGACCATCGGCCCCAAGCAGGACTGGGCGGATCATCCGCGCAACGGCAGAATGTTCCTGCATCGCTACAACGGCAAGCCCATCGGCCAGGTCAACATGGAGCTGTTCTCCACCATGACCCGCGACGTGTGGATCGACCGTGAGCTCGAGATCGCCAAGAAGAGCGGCGCGACCATGCACATCAGCATCCTCGCCATGCCTGATCCCGACGATACGGCCCGTCTGGTCGAGGATATCCAGAACACCGGCATGGTCGACCTGTTTGAGCTGAACGTCTCCTGTCCCATGCCCGCGTCCACCGTCGGCATGCACATCGGCAAGAACCCGTCTTTGCTGAAGCGGCAGATCGAGGCCGGCAAGTCCGTCGCCAAGGTCCCGTTCACGGTCAAGCTGACCCCGAACGACTGCGATCTCGTCGAGGTCGCCACCGTCGCCAAGGAGGCCGGCGCAGACGGCCTGACCATCAGCAACTCCATCCGTTCCTTCGCCGGCGTCGATATTGAGACCGGCCATCCCCTACCTGCGCAGCTACGGCGGCTATACCGGCCCGGCCATCCGCCCGATCATCATGCGCAAGCTCTCTGAAGTCGCCCGCAACGTGGACATCCCGCTGTCCGGCGTCGGCGGCGTCGGAAGCTACCCGCGATGTGGTGGAGTATATCATGCTCGGCGCAACGACGGTGCAGCTCTGCACGGCCGTCATGTGGAACGGCTACGGCCAGATCACCAAAGATCCTGAAGGATCTCGACGCCTGGATGGACCAGAAGGGCTATAAGTCCTTCGATGAGATCCGCGGCATCGCGCTCAAGGATATCACCACCGTCGAAAAGCTGGCGGAAATGCCGCCGCTGTTCGCCGATCGACGCGGACAAGTGCACGGGCTGTGGCCTCTGCAAGCGTTCGTGCTTCTATCGCGCGATCGAAAAGCAGGGCGACGTCTGCGCCGCCGACAAGAGCAAGTGCGACGGCTGCGGCCCTCTGCGCCCAGCTCTGCCCGGCCAAGGCGATCACGCTGAGATAAGTCTGAAACAGATAGGGATACCAGCGCCTGTTGGTATCCTATTTTAATTCAAAATTTTATTCATGCAGGTTCATTGCCCATTGTTCGTTTACGACGACACCGGGTCCCGGTGTCTGACACCTATAATAAAAAGAAGGAGAAAAGAAACATGAAAAAAACTCTGGCCCTCATTCTGGCGCTTGTGATGGTCGCCGCCATTCTGGCTGGCTGCAGCGCCAAAACCGCTCCCCGCAGAGACAACCACCGCATCTGGACACTACTGCGACCACAGAGACTCCCGCCGCTTCCACTGACAGCTCCGCAAACACGCTGAAGCTTGGTCACGACCATACCACAACATCTCCGTTCCAGACCTGCGCCCTTGCGTTTCAAGGACCAAATCGAGAAGGAGAGCAATGGCCGTATCACCGTTGAAATTTATCCGGCGCAGTCGATCGGCTCCTCCCGCGAAATGATTGAGATGATGCAGATGGGTACGCTGGAAGCAACGCTGCTGCCGACCGCCAAGTTCGGTGGGTTTGACCAGCGCCTGACATGACCGAACTGTATACGGTCATGCGCTACTTGCAGTACAGCACCCTCCAGCAGACTGTGCCGGATGCGAAGTTTGAAACGGTAGTTGTAAAACCGTCCGAGACCCAGAAAGCTATGGTGCAGGAACTGAGCAGACGCGCCGCCGAGATTCACTCCGGCAATGTGGATGCGTCCGTGGATAATATGTTGTGTGTCACCAACGATGGCAGAAAAATCGGTCTGGATGTCCGCCTGATGAACTCCATGCTCCCGGATGACCCGGACAGCAAGTTGAACGTCTGTGTGCGGAACGTCCTGAAGATCCGGGAGGAAGGTAAAGACCAGAAGCTGACGCAGCTTTTGTTCTGCGACCTCTCGACACCCAAAAACGATGGCAATTTCAATGTCTACGATGATATTCGCAAGAAGCTGATTGCCGCCGGGGTGCCAGAAAACGAAATTGAGTTCATCCACAACGCCGACACCGAAGCGAAAAAGGCAGCACTGTTCTCGAAAGTGCGCTCCGGCGATGTGCGCGTCCTGCTGGGCAGCACCGCAAAGATGGGTGCGGGAACCAATGTGCAGCAGCGTCTTGTTGCAGTGCATCATCTGGATGTCGGCTGGAAACCCAGCGACATGACCCAGCGCAACGGTCGCATCATCCGGCAGGGAAACCAGAACCCGGAAGTCAAAGTGTTCAACTACGTTACGGAGGGTACGTTCGATTCGTATTTGTTCGTGCGACACGAAGTCGCTTAATTCAACTGTCTGGCAATGACCAGACCTGTTATTCCATTAGCAGTAGTCTACTGTCAACAAAGCAGCTGGTAACGGCTGTGAGGAAGCGTGACAGGACAAGGGTAGCCCCACCCGAAAGGGTTCAAGCAGAAACCGCGAGGTGAAAGCGATAAGCTGCAAGCAACAATGTGGTTGGGGAGCCTGACTTGTATGGTATGGTTAATGTAATGTGAATCGCTGATAAACGTCGTTAAAGCTGAACAGGCTAAAGTTGCTGACAAGCCTGAACCAAAATGGTAACGCAGCTGGCTATCCCCCTGTACAGTGGGGATACATGGACACAAAGCTGTCGGCGGAGAGGCGAAGCCTAACCCATACTGTTGAATAAGCGGAACGTGGTAAGCCCGTATTTCTCCGAGCAATCGGACGGAAACCGTAAGGGGACTTTATGAAATGCGGGTAGAAGAAAGATGGAAAAAGCGAATGCCGACCCTGTAATGGGGACGGATAGAGGTTGCAACATCACCTCATGCGAAAGCAGGCAGACTTCCATCTATGGTCTATCTTTACGAGAGAATTTACAGAACTTTTGAAAGAGGAGGAATTGAAAATGAACGAGAAATCGTGTGCACCGACTTGCAGAGCGGGAATGGGACAGCATCGACTGGAACAAGGCTCGTGCTTATGTTAAAAAGCTGCAAATGCGTATCGTAAAGGCTCAACAAGAAGGTCATTACAGCAAGGTAAAAACGCTGCAATGGCTGTTAACTCACTCGTTTTACGCCAAAGCCTTGGCAGTGAAGCGGGTAACAAGCAATCGTGGTAAAAATACGGCTGGAGTTGACCATGAATTGTGGCTAACTCCTGAGGCAAAATTCATGGCAATCAGTAAACTGAAACGGGAGAGGATACCGTCCTCAGCCCCTGAAACGTGTTTATATTCCGAAGAAAAACGGAAAACTACGCCCACTGAGTATTCCAACGATGACAGACCGCGCCATGCAGACCCTATACAAGTTTGCATTGGAACCGCTTGCTGAAACCTACGGCGACCCCAACTCCTACGGATTCCGAATCGGCAGAAGCACACACGATGCAATCGAGCAGTGTTTCGCCGACCTGAACAAGGGCAAGTCTCCTCAGTGGATTCTTCGAAGGTGACATCAAGGGATGCTTCGACCACATCAGTCATGAATGGCTGATGGAGAATATCCCGATGGATACGCAGGTTTTACAGAAGTGGTTAAAGTGTGGATACGTTGATACAAAGCAACTTTTTCCCCACTGAGGAAGGCACACCGCAAGGTGGAGCCATCTCGCCTACTCTGATGAATATGACGCTGGATGGACTGGAACGGCTTTTAAAGGAACGACTGCCGACTCGCAAAAAGGTCAATGGTAAAACTCATTTTAATAAGATGAACTTCGTGCGCTATGCTGACGACTTTATTCGTAACCGGAGAAAGCCCGGAATTTCTGCGCGAAGAAGTACTTCCTATTATCAGAGATTTCATGGCGGAACGTGGGTTGCAGTTATCTGAAGAAAAGACGGTAATCACTCACATTGATGATGGATTTGACTTCTTGGGAAAGAACATCCGTAAGTATAACGGAAAACTTCTAATCAAGCCCTCGAAGCAGTCGGTCGGCTCTCTGCTGAAAAAAGGTGCGTGAAATCGTCAAGAGCAACAAATCGGCAAAGCAGGATTCCCTGATTCGCCAGCTCAACCCGGTTATCCGTGGATGGGTCAACAACCAGCGATTTGTTGTATCCGCTGAAACATTCAGCAAAATCGACTATCAGATTTACAATTGTCTTTGGCAGTGGGCAAAGCGCAGGCATAAGAACAAAGGCATACGGTGGATAGCAGCGAAATACTGGCATCGCATCGGAACCCGAAACTGGTCTTTTGCCGCAGAGGAACGCACCATGAAGAACGGTGAGCAATCCTACTGTGCTCTTGAATATGCAACGGACACCAAAATCATCCGCTTTAAGAAAATCGTCTCTAACGCAAATCCCTTCGATGAGCGATGGAGCGGTTATTATGAAGAGCGCGATGGTGAGAAAATGTTGAACAGCACTAACGGACGCGAAAAACTCCTGAAAGTATGGAGAAATCAGCACCGCTGTTGCCCAGTATGCAATGAGCCTATTACCTCGGAAACGAGTTTCAAGGTTCATAAGGTGTTCCGAAGCGGGAAGTCGCCATGGCTGGAAATGGTGCATCCCGAATGCCATGCCGTATTGTACAAAAACGATTCTTGTTTTGTTGAGCCGGGTTCCCTGATGGGAGCTTTATGAAAGGCTTGAGCCGTATGAGGGGAAACTCTCACGTACGGTTCTTAGGGGAGGGGCTGGCAGTAATGCCATCCTCTTACCCGATCAGACCTTGGAGAACAAACAGCGATTTATCTCGCAAATCATGACTTCAAAATCCCCGGTGCGCTCCTGTGAGGATGTGGACGAGCAGGCGCTTTCTTACGTGGAAATCAAGGCACTGTGTGCCGGAAACCCGCTCATCAAGGAGAAGATGGATTTGGACGTTCAGGTCGCAAAGCTGAAGGTGCTGAAAGCCGACCACCAGAGAACCAGAAATTTCGCTTGCAAGACAAGCTGCTGACAAAGTTCCCGGCTGGCATTCAGGAAGCGAACGCTCACATCGCCGGGCTGAAAGGATGCACAATTGCCGCCGCCCACCCGCAGGGCAAGGAGGAGTTCTGCGGTATAACCATCAAGGGCGTTGCCTACGATGAAAGAAAAAGACCGCCGGTGAGCGTCTGGTTCTCGCTTGTTCCGAACTGCCCAACGCCGAAGAAAAAGTCATCGGCAGTTACCGGGGCTTTGAACTGTCACTGCGGTTCGATGCTTTCAAAAACGGAGTATCAGGCACTTTTGAAAGGGCAGCGGAAGTATACGGTGCCTTTGGGCACCGACCCGCTGGGCAACATCATCCGTCTGGACAACTCCCTGAACAATTTTTCGGAGCGCATCACCGCCGCAGAAAACGAGCTGACCACCCTGCATCAACAGCAGGCGGCGGCAGAGGTCAAATTGAGGTGGAAAAACCCTTCCCACAGGAGGAAGAATTGGCAGAGAAATCTGCACAGCTTGCAGAGCTGAACGCCCAGTTGGATGTGGACGTGAAAAAAGCCACGAGCCGGAACAGGAGGAAGAACCAGACGAGGATGCACCCCGCCGCCCTTCAGTGCTGGCGGCGTTGGAGAAAAAATCCGATAAGCCGGAGTCAGTCAAGCCCTTCCGCAGCTATTATGATAAGGACGGTGATGCCCGGTGAGCGACCGCCGCGACCAGCAACTCCATTTCCGGGTCAGCAAACCGGAGTTGGAACGGATTCGGAACAAGATGGAATCCAGCGGCATTCTGAGCATTGGTTCCTATCTGCGCAAGATGGCGCTGGACGGATATTGTCTGTATCTGGATCTGCCGCAGCTGCGCCGCATGGCGTATCTCTTGCAGATGTGCAGCAATAATCTGAACCAGTACGCCAAAGTAGCCAATGAAAATGATCGGGTCTACGCCGCGGACATGGAGGACTTGCGCGCCCGGCTGGATGAACTCATCAGCATCGGCAAGCAGATTCTTTCCCGGCTGGCAGAACTTTAAAATTTTCCCCGCAGTTGGAGGGCTGCGGGGTACATATGGGTTGACATCCTTGCAACGCAATAGCTGATACCTTTATAATAGAGCCGAAAAGAAAGGTTGGTGTTCGATATGATGTTTACGCTGAAGAAAATTGTTCTTTTCCCGATTTCTCTCTTTGTGGCGTTTCTGGCTCTGATGGCAAAGTGGTTGTTGACCTTGTCCAGCTATGTGGTCGCGCCGCTGATGCTCTACATCTTCGGTTGCGGCATCTACACCGCCTACCGCCAGACTTGGGATCAGTTTTTCATTCTGCTGGTGGCAGAGTTTATCTGCTTCGTTCTCTTTTTTTCGGCGCAACTGCCATCACAGAGGGCATCGGACGGTTCAGCGAATGGCTTTGCAGAACTGTAAGTGTTTTTTATCTTTGCCGCCTTCGGGCGGCTTTTTTGTTTGAGCTGCGAACGCTACAAGTGGCTCAAGTATTGGCTGTCACACGGGGGTGATTCAGAATGGCCGCAACACGGCTGATTGCATTGCACAAAAACAAGGGGGCAAGTCGGTTGCGGCCTGCCTGAAAAGCCGCACGGACTACGCAAAGAATCCTGACAAGACGAACAGGGGAGAGCTGGTCAGCAGCTATGAGTGCAGCCCCTTGACCGCAGACGAAGAATTTATGCTGTCCAAGCGGCAATACGAACTTGCCACAGGGCGCAGACAGAAAAAATGATGTGATCGCCTATCAGATCCGGCAATCTTTCCGCCCCGGTGAAATCACCGCAGAGGAGGCCAACAAGGTGGGCTATGAGCTGGCAATGCGCTTCACCAAGGGCAAATATGCGTTTATCGTTGCCACTCACACGGACAGGGAACACATCCACAACCACATTATTTATAACTCTACTGCGTTGGATGGAACACGAAAATTCCGGGATTTTTTCTTTTCAGCGTTGGCGGTGCAGCGGTTGAGTGACCTGATCTGCTTAGAGCATCAGCTCTCCGTCATTGAGATAAAGCCTTACCGGGAGCGGCAGAAGCGTACACTTTACCCGCCAAGGGAGAGCAATCGTGACCGGCTATGCAGTGTGATCGATAGTATTCTGGCTGAAAAGCCCAAGGACTACGAGGATTTTCTGCAAAAGCTGGAGCAGCAGGGCTATGAAGTCAAGCGCGGAAAGTACACCTCCGTCAAGGGCGCACGGCAGAAACGATTTATTCGGTTCCGCACTCTGGGGGCAGGGTATAGCGAGGAAGAGTTGAAAGCTGTCCTTGCCGGAGAAGCGGAGCATCGGCCACAGCAAAAGTGCTCGGCACCGGAACAAAAATTTCAGATGCTGGTGGACATTCAGGCAAAACTGGCTGAGGGAAAAGGCGCGGGCTTTGCCCGCTGGGCAAAGCAGCACAACTTAAAAGAGATATCCCGGACGCTGATCTTCTTACAGAAAAATAAAATCGGCAGCATCGAGGAAATGCAGGAGCGTGTGGATACTGCAACTGCACGTTATCATGAACTGGGCGATTCCATTAAAGCATCAGAGAAGCGGCTGGCAGAAATCGCGGTGCTGAAAGCGCACATCATCAACTACGCCAAGACGCGACCGGTCTATGATACCTACCGCAAGACCGGATACAGCAAGCGCTTTCTGGAAACGCACCGCACAGAAATCACGCTGCACAAAGCTGCAAAGGCGGCGTTTGATGAAGCCGACTTGAAAAAACTCCCCAAGGTCAAGGCGTTGGACGCGGAATATTCCAAGCTGCCGACAGAAAAGAAAGCGCGCTACCCAGACTATCGCAAGGCGAAAGAAGAAATGCAGGAGCTTCTTCGAGCAAAGAAAAATGTAGAACTGTTCTTTGCAGAGGAAAAGAGTGGCGCTGAAAAAATGAAGTCCCGATAAACGAAGATAGCCTAGGATTCTTCCCTTATGGAAGAGCCCTAGGCTATCTTTTTTTTTGTTATAGAAGTGTTTGGAACAGACGCGCAGCCTGCATCGCACGATGCAGAACGAAAGGGGATTGGGCACAGCCCAACAAGCATTTTGAATTTGGATTTTGAAAAATCCGATTCAAAAATCGCAAGTTGGTACCAAGTTGCACTGCTTGCGACGTAGATGTTTCCGTCAACTGCTGCGTCAGAAATTTTCAGATCACTTCAGCTTTGCGAGGATATCGTCTGCGCTCACGCCGCTTGCCAGCAGCTTTTTCAGCACGTCCTCTGCTTCGGCTTTCTTTGCGGATTCCGCTGCTTTGGCTTCAGCCTTGATCTTTTTAGCTTCGATTCTGGCGATTTCCTTATCGATAGATTTTAGCTCTGCCTTCTTGGTTTTCAGGTCAGCTTTCAGCGCATCGATATTAGCGGTGATCGATGCAATTTCGGCAGCAGCGGCTTCCTTTGCGGACTGCTTTTCGGCAATCTGCGCAGCAAAGTCAACGGTTGCTTTTACGGTCTTGTTCTTGTTCTTGCTTCCTTTGGGACGGGGCATATGGGACACCTCCAATGTTTTTTGATGGCTTCAGTATAACACTCGTTTTTTATATTCGCAAGAGGTGCAGTTTGTAGAATAAAAATATATAAACAATAAATCAATTTTGGAATATGCACCGGGACGGGTCGCTAACTCGTTGGGGAATATCTCCTGCTGGTCGTAGAGTTGTTCAAAGCATTTGGCAACGGCATCGTTTACAGTCATGATAAAGTTCACCTCACTATGATGTTACAGAAATCCGTGCAGCTATGCATACGCATCTGCGTATGATGCAAAAGTATTTTATGATACAGAGAATGTGCAGCCGCGTAATGGCAAAGAATATATTTAACATAAAAAAAGTATCCTTCATATGGATAATGGAGGAACGACGTATAAATCATGCGCTATTACGTTATATTTAGTGCATCCCCGCTCCTCATGGACACCTGATGGGAGAAAATTCGGTTCATCTCCCGGCGCTTTCGGGTCAGGTCAGAGTGCACATAGCGCTGCAAAGTGATGTTGGCGTTAGCGTGTCCTAACAATTCGCTGAGGGTCTTTACATCGCACCCCGCCTGCAGACAGGTCGTTGCAAAGGTATGGCGCAGCGCGTGCGGACGTACTTGCCGTATAGTTGACTGTTTCAGATATGCCTTGATGCTTTTTTTCGGTAGCAACGGGGTTCGGTGGGCTTGGACTCGTTGCCGGACAGAAACCATGTGGCATTGCTGACACATCCACGCAGTTTTTTCAGCATAATAAGCAGCTGCTTCGGGATTGGAATTTCCCGGCGGGAGGTGCGGGTTTTAGGCGTTTGGATGACTACCTTTGTATGTCCATTTCCGCAGGAAATTCGGCAGACTGTCCGGCTGATTTTCAGCGTTCCGAGTTTCAGGTCAAAATCACCCCATTGCAAGCCGCAAATCTCGCCAATACGCAGACCCAATTCCAACCCTAATAATAAGCCAATCTTGCGGGGCGTGGGGTTCTCCTGTACATACTGATAAAGCCGCTGCTGCTCCGCCGGGGGGAGAGGGGTACAGAAATTTTGTCGATGGCTTTTGGCAGCGCTACTTCTAGCTCCATCGGACGGATCAGGCGCAAGTGCGCGGCATATTTGCAGATACGGCGCAGCATGGAGAGGCATTCCCGGGCAGAGGAGTTCCCTAGCGGCTTGTGTGCGGCATCTATCGGCGCAATGATCTGCTGCATGGCCTGTTCCAGAAAGCTTTCTTCAAGGGAGGCAACGGGCACTTTGCTCAAAACGGGAAGAAGATACTTGTGCAGGGTGTACGAATAATGTGCATAGGTGGATTCTTTTATACTGTTCCGCAGGGAGTGCAGCCATACTTCAGCCAGCGCTTCAAAGGTCAGGTCGGTTCTTTTCAGGTTGTAGAAGCCCGCCTCAGCTTTCTTCTGAATCAGCACACGTTTGACCTCAGCATAGACCGTGCCATAGACGTAGCCCCACTGGATTTTGCCCTCCGGCGTGCGCGCCTTGATGTACCGACCTTCCCACCGACCATCCTTGCGTTTGTGAATGTTTTCTCCCCGTCGTGCCATTTCTGTTTCCTCCTGCGGCTTGGACACCCATTTGACCACTTATTTTGTCCACCATCGTTTTTAGCTGGATTTTTCATGCAAAAATGGGCAATGTGCAACAAACTTTCAGCTTCTGCGAGGTTTTTTCTAAGGTCATGTGGGATGCATTTGTACGGATTTCTATTGATTTCCAGATATAACCATGATAAAATAATAGGGAGAATCAAACAATGATGTCGAAAGATTGGTATCCTCCATTTTCCATGTGGAGGATACCCCTTTATGCGGAAAGGGGTGAACAAGGTGGCATTGCGCCTGTTTGAGCACAACGAGAAAGCGTATCGTGCGGCAGTCCGGATGATGGAGCAATATGGCAAGGCCGCCATTGTCCATCCCACCGGCACCGGAAAGAGCTACATTGCGTTCAAGCTGATCGAGGACAACCCGGAGAAGGTTGTAATCTGGCTTTCCCCAGTGAATATATCTTCAAGACCCAGCTGGAAAGCCTGAAAAAGAACGACCCGGATTTTCCGTTGGCAAACGTTCACTTTTATACCTACGCCAAACTGATGTGTTGCACGCAGGCACAGCTGGACGAAATAGCAGCGCAGAGGCCTGCCTATATTATACTCGATGAATTCCACCGTGCCGGTGCCGAATGTTGGGGCGAAAGTACGGTGGCTTTATTAAAGTTATGCCCGGATGCAAAACTGCTGGGGCTGACGGCGACGAATATCCGATATCTGGACAATAACCGCAATATGGCTGAAGAACTTTTTGACGGACATGTTGCCAGTGAGATGACCCTTGGCGAAGCAGTCGTCAGGGGTATTTTGCCTGCCCGAAATATGTGACCACAGTTTATCAGTACCAGAAAACGCTTGCAAAGTATCAGGCACGGGTGGATAACCTGCGAACACCGGGCATTCAGGATGTGAATCAGAAATATCTGGACGAGCTGCGCCGCGCTTTGGAACAAGCAGACGGTCTGGACAAGGTCTTTGCCCATCATATCACAAACAAATCTGGTAAGTACATCGTGTTCTGCGCCAACAAGGAGCATATGGACGAGATGGTGTCCCATGTGCCGGAGTGGTTCGCCGGGGTAAACCCGAATGTTGTGGTGTATCAGGCTTACTCGGATGACCCGAACACGGATAAGGCCTTTGCGGACTTCAAAACGGACACCGGTGACAGGCTGAAGCTGCTGTTCTGCATCGATATGCTCAACGAGGGCGTCCATGTAGAAGGCATTTCTGGCGTGATCCTGTTCCGACCAACGATTTCGCCCATCATCTACAAGCAGCAGATCGGTCGCGCCCTGACTGCCGGTGACACCGCAGCCCCGCTGATTCTGGATGTGGTCAACAACTTTGAGGGCTTGACCAGTATTTCCAGCCTGCAAAACGAGATGCAGGAGGCCGTTCGCCGTCTGTATGCCAACGGTGAGGGCGATAAGGTCGTCACGGAGCGGTTTGAGGTCATTGAGCAGGTGCAGGACTGCCGGGTGTTGTTTGAACGGCTACAGGCGAGTTTGTCCTCCAGTTGGGAGCACTATTTTTCTGAGGCGAGCATCTACTATGCGGAGCACGGCGACCTGAACGTCCCGAAACGATATACCACGCCTGGAGGTCTGAGCCTTGGGGTGTGGCTGATCACCCAGCGCCGTGTGCGTGAAGGGCAGATCCAGGGCGATCTGACCCAGCAGCAGATCGCACGGCTGGACAGCATTGGCATGGTCTGGGGCAACCGGAAGGAGATTGCATGGCAGCACGGATTCGAGGCTGCAAAGAAATACCATGACACCTACGGAGATCTGCTGGTGGCTGGAAAGTATGTGGACCCGGAGGGCTATCCCTTGGGCCAATGGATTCTCAAGACCCGGCAGCAGAAGCTGAATGGCTGCTTGAAGGAAGAACGCATTGCACAGCTGGATGAGATCGGTATGGTGTGGAGCATCTTCGACGCCAAGTGGGAAAAGGCCTATGCCCTGGCTGTGGCCTATTACGAGGAAAACGGGAACTTGAATATTCCCCGCTCCTATGTAACAGCGGCCGGGGAACGGCTTGGAGTATGGCTTGCAAATCAGCAATGGTCGTACCCGAAAGGAAAGCTGACGGAGGAGCAGATCGAACGGCTCAACAGGATCGGGATGTACTGGGGCAACCGCAATGATCGCCAGTGGAACCAAGGATATCAGGAAGCAAAACGTTATTTTGAAGCCCACGGGGATCTGAGGGTCCCGGTCAACTATGTTTCGCCGGAGGGATATGCCCTCGGCAAATGGGTCAAGCGGCAGCGTTACACACGGCTGAATCCCGAAAAAAGCGGTGCTGTTCTGACAGAGGAGCGTATTGCAAAGCTAGATGAGATTGGGATGCGGTGGGACAAAAGCAACCCGGAGTACTCGCCTAAGCAGGCAGCACAAGTCGGAATTGTTGTGGCAAAACTTGGATGAGCAAAGTTAAACGAAAAACAGAAGCAAGGACTTTATGCGTTGTTGGGGACGATTTGGGCTTATAGAGAGACGAACAAAATACGCATAAACAGGTTAAAAGTGTGAGGAAAATATGGAAAAATTGAATTATCACGTTGATTTTGGACCGTACTATGTTCATTTGACCCGGAAACAGAAAAAATACCTTGCGGTGCGATCCATAATTGACCGCATTCTGGCGGTGCTAGCCTTGGTTTTGCTTTCGCCTTTGTTTTTGGTGGTTAGCCTTGCACAAAAAAAATTAGTGCACCAGATGAACCGATTTTCTTTTTACAGAAGCGCGTGGGCAAGGAAGCTCATTGCTTCAACATTATAAAGTTCCGAACGATGAAGAGTTCGGCTCCGAAAAATGTGGCAACTGGTGATTTGGAAAGTCCAGAGACGTACATTTCCCGACTGGGACGCTTTCTTCGTGATACCAGCATTGATGAGTTGCCGCAGCTGATGAATGTTGTCAAGGGAGAAATGAGCCTGATTGGCCCTCGTCCGCTGGTGTATACCGAACGTGAGATTCGCTTCCTGCGGCGTTGGTACGGCGTGTACCAGGTGACGCCGGGTATTACCGGTTGGGCGCAGATCAACGGTCGGGACACGGTGGATGTGTACGACAAAGTCTACTATGACCGGGAATACGTCCAAAACGTCAGTCTGAAATTCGATCTGAAGGTTATTTGGAAAAGTATTCAGGTCGTGCTGGGACGTAAGGGCGTTGTGGATGGAAAAATCGACCCGGAGTTCCGGAAGGAAAGCATTGTACTCCTACGGGAGAGCAAAGTGGTGAAGGATATAGAAGCAGGCGACTGCAAGGGAATTTCAAATGGAGCAATAGTATGAAAATCTTGGTTGTATGTCAACACTATTGGCCGGAGCCATATCCGCTGACCGATATTTGTGAGGCGCTTGTCCAACGAGGACATATAGTCGATCTTGTGACGGATGTACCAAACTATCCAATGGGCGAAATCTATTCGGGGTATGAAAAAAGGAAAACGACGTGAAGAAATCCACAATGGTGTGCATATCATCCGATCCTTCACGATTCCACGCAAGCACAATGCCGTATTTCGTCTATTAAATTATTATAGTTATGCGTGGTCCTCCTCCTTACTTGTCAAAAAGTTGCCGGATGATTACGACGTAGTGTTCACCAATCAGACCTCACCAGTCATGATGAGTAGTGCAGCGTTTGCATATGCAAAAGAAAAATCACAAAAAAGTAGTGATGTATTGCATGGATTTGTGGCCTGCTTGTTTGGCTGCAGGTGGTGTTTCGGAATCTTCGCCCTTGTACAAGTTTTTTGGTGCTGTGTCCAAAAGATTATATAACAAGCCGGATCGAATCCTGATTACCTCACAGATGTTCAAGGATTATCTCGTTCAGCAACATGGTGTGGAAGAGCAGAAAATTGAGTATTTGCCGCAATATGCGGCAGCACAGTTTGATGAAGTTGAGCAAATTCAAAATGAAAAATCAACGATTGATTTAATGTTTGCTGGCAACATCGGCGCAGCGCAAAGTCTGGAAACGGTACTGAAAGCAGCAGAAATTCTTCGAGAAGAAAGTAACTTGCGGTGGCATATCGTGGGGGATGGCTCCGAACTTGATAACCTCAAAAAAATGGCTGAAGAAAAAAATCTGAGGAATGTCATTTTTTATGGACGGAAACCATCGGATGAAATGCCACAGTATTATGCAATGGCAGATGCGATGCTTGTGACATTGACTGCTGATCGGTTTATTTCGCTGACCCTTCCAGGAAAAGTGCAGACTTATATGGCAGCAGGCAAGCCAATAATCGGTGCGGCAATTGGAGAAATTCCAAATGTGATTGACGCGGCGAAATGCGGGTACTGTGCAAGTGCTGAAGATGCAAAGGGTCTGGCAGAAGCTGTGCTTAAGTTCATTGCAAATGAAAACCGAAAGCAGCTAGGTGAAAATTCACGAGCATATTACGAGCAGCATTTTACACGTGATATGTTCATGAATCATCTTGAGAAGGAACTGAGATGCTATGGGTATAAGAAGGAAGGAGCGACGATATGAACAAAAACCTCCTGCGTGCGCCAATTGAGTTGGCAAGCCGTTTCAACAAAAATACTGAAACTCAAACTGCTTCTTACCGTAGCGATTTTATGCGTGATCGTGACCGTATTATGTACTGTAATGCGTTCCGCAGACTGGATGGAAAAACGCAGATTTATCTGATCGGGAGCGATGATCACCGCAGGAATCGGTTGACGCATACGTTGGAGGTTGCTCAGATTGCGCGTACGATTTCGCAGGCTTTGGGCTTGGATGAAGACTTGACTGAGGCTATTGCGCTTGGACACGATTTGGGGCATACGCCGTTTGGTCATGCGGGCGAGCGGGAGTTGAACCAGATCATGAAGCCGGGCAGCACCGTGAAAATTCCGGAATCGCCACTTTATAAGGAAAACCATGACGGTTACAAAATCTGCGAAAAAAGGCTGAAAAAAGCCATTATACGGATTTAAGCACAATCTTCAAAGCGTCCGTGTGGCGGCACGTCTGGAAAATGGCTACGGTGACAGTGGCTTGAACCTGACCAATTACACCCTTTGGGGAATGATGCACCACTCGAAGTTGGCATACGGCGACGAGGATGGAAGCCCCAATTACTGTGAAATCTTCAATAAGGATCTCGAAGTGAAGGATGGTCATCAAGCGTGGTCGTTTGAGGGCTTTGTAGTGGAGCAGGCAGATGAAATTGCACAGTGGCATCACGATTTGGAAGATGCACTGAGAAGCGGAGCAATGTCGGCTAAAGCAGTGTGCAGGAAAATCAGAGAGATCCTGATTACGATCATGAGCGAAAGTGATCTGCGCTGCTTTGAAGAGATGGAACGTGATGCGGAACAGGAAAATTATGACCAGAAGCGTTTTATTACACTGGCATCCAAGGTTGTAGTAAACACGTTGGTCACCTGCATTGTGACCTGCTCTAATCAAAATCTCCTGAAGCTTTCGACAGATAACAAGCTGAATGAAAATACCCGCCTCAACTTTTTCCGGGAACACACAGGAGACGAGGATGATATCAAAAATGCAATCGCGTTTGATGTGTATAGCGATGCAGATAACAAGAAAACAAAAGAACACCTGAAAAAATTTGGTGAAGCGATTCGAACCGAGATCCACCATTCGCCTGAAGTGGAGCGAATGAATGCAAAAAGGTCAGTACATTATCCGTAAGCTGTTTCAGGCATACGCGACACATCCCCAGCAGTTGCCGGATATTTCTATTGTTCAGTTTATGGTGGAGACGCATGAGAAAAATAGCTTGTCGGGGGCAAATTATCCCGATATGGTATCTGCATACAAATTGAGTTCTGGCCAAGTCAGAAGTGATTTTGACAAGTTCTGGAACGACAAAGAGGATAATGCAGAAAGTAAAAACTTTTCTGTTCGTGTCTGCATGATGCGCAAGATTTGTGACCACATCGCTTCCATGACGGATCATTACGCAGTGGAAGAATATGAAAAGTTGTATGGGTGAGAAATGAAGGTTTTATTTATCAATTCAGTATGCGGCATCGGTAGCACTGGCCGCATTTGCACAGATCTTGCACAGCAGCTGGAAGCCGAAGGCAACGAGGTCAAAATCGCCTATGGCCGCAAAGGTACTGTACCGGAGCAGTTTCAGAAATATGCAGTGCGTATTGGCACAGATTTTGACTGCAAGATACACGCGATTCAGACACGGCTGTTTGATACGCATGGATTTGGCTCCAAGCATGCGACCAAAGAATTTTTAAAGTGGGCTGAGGAATACAAACCAGACCTGCTGTGGCTCCACAATCTCCATGGCTACTATATCAATGTGGAGATGCTGTTCGATTGGATCAAACAGCATCCTGAAATGCAGGTGAAATGGACGCTGCATGACTGCTGGGCCTTCACTGGCCATTGCTCGTACTTTACCATGGTAAAGTGCGAGCAATGGAAAAGCCATTGTTCGTACTGCTCTCAGCTTCGCCGCTACCCGGCTTGCTTCGCAATGAGTTCTGTCAAAGAATTTTTGAGCGCAAGCGCAAGGCTTTTACTGGGGTGAAGAACATGACCCTCATCACCCCCAGCAAGTGGCTTGCCGATTTAACCCGCCAGAGTTTTCTGAAAGAGTATCCGGTCGAGGTGCATTACAACACCATTGATACCAGAATCTTCAAGCCGACACCCAGTGACTTCCGGGAGCGCTATGGTCTACAAGATAAGATCATTGTGCTGGGCGTTGCTAATGTTTGGGAGGATCGCAAGGGACTGTTTGACTTTTACAAGTTGGCAGAGATGCTGGATGACCGGTATGTCCTTGTGCTGGTTGGTCTGAGCGAAAAGCAGATCAAGAACCTGCCGAAAAATATCAAGGGCGTCCAACGCACCAACAGTCCGCAGGAGCTGGCCGCGATTTACACGGCAGCGGATGTATTTGTGAATCCGACTTATGAGGATAATTACCCGACGGTTAATCTAGAAGCACAGGCGTGTGGTACGAAGGTTATTACCTATGATACAGGAGGATGTAAGGAAACACTGCATATAAAAGAGTCTGCACTGGTTCAGACTGGGGCTATTCAGGTGGTTGCAGAGATGATAGAGGAGAAAGCATGAAAGTATTATTTATGGCAAATATCCCATCTCCATATCGGGTGGATTTTTTTAATGAGCTTGGAAAATACTGTGACCTTACTGTGACCTTTGAAGGAAGAACAGCAACGGATCGTGATGAAAAATGGAGGGCAGCAGAATCTAAAAATTTCAAAGCTCAGTTCATGAAGGGGATTCGAACCAAAAGCGATCAGTTTTTATGTTTAGAGATTATCAAAGTGATAAAGAGCGGCTTTGATAGAATCATTGTGGGAGGATATTCTACCCCGACTGCGATGCTTGCAATCGAATATATGCGGCTGCACAAAATTCCGTTTTGGATTGAGGCTGATGGTGGACTAATATCACAGGATAGTCCTTTGAAATACAGGATAAAACACCATTTTATTTCTGCTGCTTCAGGATGGTTCAGTAGCGGAAAAATGACAACAAAATATCTGGTACATTATGGGGCAGACGAATCGAAAGTTCATGTGTATCCATTTAGCTCGTTAAGAGAACAGGATATTTTGAAGCAAGTTCCAAGTGCAGAAGAAAAAATGCTAATGCGTCAGAAATTGAAACTGGGGGGATAAAATGATCCTCTCCGTTGGCAGATTCAGCTATCTGGGTGGATATGGAAAGGGCTTCGATATATTTCTGAAAGCGATGCGGATCTGTACAGAAGAGTATACACTTTGCATTGTAGGGGATGAACCCACACAGGAATTCATTGAAATGAAGAATAATATGAAGCTGGATAATGTTGTTTTTGTGGGGTTCAAAACTAAAGAGGATCTAAAAGATTACTACATCGCTGCGGATATTTTTTGTCTGCAAACGCGTGGAGATGTGTGGGGACTCGTTGTTAACGAGGCAATGGCATACGGATTGCCCGTTATCACAACAGACAAATGTGTCGCCGGAGAACTTATTAAAGATGACAAAAATGGTTATGTAATTCCTGTTGAGGATTACGAGCTTTTAGCTGAAAAAATAATAAAAATTGGTGAAAAATGGGAGACTCAAAGGGATATGAGCTATAACGCTCTGCAAACAATCAGAGATTATACGATAGAAAATATGGCTTTGGCTCATAGGAAACTACTAGAGGAAAGTGCATGAGATGAAGAAAATTGCGATTACTGTTGGACAGTTTATCCGTAGAAAAGGCTTTGATGTACTGCTCAACGCATGGGTAAAATGCGATAAAGAATATGAGCTCTACATAATTGGGGCAGAACCAACAAAAGAATATCTTGATATCAAAGAAGAACTGCATTTGGAGAATGTTCATTTTGAGGGTTTCAAAACAAAAGAAGAGTTGAAATGTTACTATCAGGCGGCTGATTTGTTTGTTTTTCCCACAAGAGAGGATATCTGGGGTCTCGTTGTTAATGAGGCAATGGCCAATGGGCTTCCTGTTATTACGACGGACAAATGTGTTGCGGGGCTGGAACTGATCAGGGATGGAGAAAATGGCTATATTGTGCCTGTAGAAAATGTAGATATACTTGCTGGGAAAATTACAGTTCTGTTGCAAAATGATTCTCTGCGAAAAATTATGGCACAAAAAGCTTGGAATATATAAAACGATACACAATAGAAAATATGGCTGTAGCGCATTTGAAAATTATAAGAAGTGAGGATCAAAGTTTGTGAAGAAAGCTGACAGAAGTATATTGATTGTCCTGTCCTTTTTCTTGATTGGAATCGTGGGTATGGCTTGGATTGTAATGATGCCTTCAGATTTAAACGTTCAATTAAAGAAAGACTATAATTTTCTTGTGCTTGCATATTTTTTCTATGCATCTTTTTTGTGGAATGTTTTTGTGAAACATCCAATCGATTTGTTTGAACCGATGGCATTTGTTTCTGCTATGTATTTTGCGCTGCTGATTTTTGCACCGTTAGTTTGTATCATAAGAGGTACGACATTGATCTTGGGAGCCAATACCATGAGTGGGTGCATAAAAGGCACAACTGTTTTTTTGATTTCTTTCTTGTTTTTTTGTATTGGGTATTATAAAAAATTTTCATTTATCAAGCCTAGATTCAGAAAAGTAAACCGAGGAAGAAAAACAAGAAAACAATGGCACAATTGATGAATGCCAATTAATGTTGTTGTTTTGGATGGTGTGCTTGCTTTTGACAGTAGTGTACGATATGAGCACTGGAAAAAGTCCACTTTATGTTTTGACATTTGGGCAAGCAGGAGCAGTTGCACAGGAACAAAGCGATTCATCACTTCAAATTCTTATTAATTTTTCATATTCATTGCTTGGAGCATGGCTATATCTTTGGAAAGCATGGCAAGGACACAATATAACTAAAATTATAATGTATCTAATAACATTGTCTGTTTTTGCGACGAGAGGATTTCGATTTATCTTAGTAATTGCACTATTTGCACCAATTGTCTTACATTATCTTACCGTTAAAAAAAGGCCAAATCTTCTGAAGGTAATAGTTGCCTGTGTGGTGATACTTTCTCTGATGGGAAGTTTTGGAAGTATTCGAAACAACTTGAGAACAGGAACTCAAATCACAGAGGTATCAACAGGAACAGATGCATTATGGGATGTTTTTGATTCGGATTTTTGCACATTCAAAGCATACTATGGCGTCGTAAAAGCATTCCCCGAAAAAATGAATTATATGCATGGCCGGGAAATGTTCCTATATACAGCGGTAATGATGATTCCCAGAGCTTTATGGCGTGGAAAACCGTACCCTCCAACACATGAAGTAGCAACCGCTGCAATGAATTCAGTTGCAGCAAAATCAGGAATGGCATTTCCCAATATTGGAGAATTCTATTTTGAGTTTGGAGCAATCGGTGTTGTTGTATGTATGTTTGTATTTGGAATTCTTTGTGCAAAGTTGAAAAGAATGTTGGAAAAAGCAAACAATCTAGAATCAATGATTATTTATAGCGTTACGTTTTTATCATTAGTGCAGATTATAGGGCGTGGATATATCCCGTCCAACTTCTATTTGCTTATTTTCTTAAACCTTCCAATGTTTTTACTCAATTTGAATGGGCACAGTAGAATATGAGATATTGAAAGAAAAGGAAAATGAAATGAAATCGATAATAATTGCACACCCTGGAAAACAGCATTCCTTTCACACGGCAATAGGTGTTAAGAAAACTGGATTTCGTATGCAATATTGCACCACGGTTTATGATAAACCTGGTTCGCTGACACATTTTATAAAACGATTTTTGAGTAAAAATGATTCAGAAAAAGCGAATACAAGGCGAAACTCAGAAATCAAGGATTCTGAAGTTTGTCAAATTCTTGAGTGGTATGGCTTGTATCAACTGTTTATGATGCGCCGGAATATTTCCGGAGACCGGTATAATAAAATCAATGATTCGCTGAATGTTAAGTTCGGACATCGAGTTGCAAAATTGGCAAAAAAAAGACGCATGTTGATGCAGTGATTTCCTACGATAATAATTCGATGACACTTTTTTCGGATTTGAAAAGGATGTCTCCTGAGACAATTCGAATTTTAGATGTATCGGCAGCAAACCGTATTTATATGAAAGAGATTTATAAATCAGATTTGCAATTAAGTCCCGATTTTGCAGACAAGCTTAAAGAGGAGTGCCCGATTATAGAATCGGAAAAAGTTTGCGAAAGAGTTCAAAAAAAGAAATAGAATTATCCCAGTATTTTTTTTGGTGGGAAGCTCTTTCGTGAAAAAGAGCTTGGAATATTCCGGGGTGAAATCAGAACAAATTTATATCTGTCCATATGGTGTGGATACAAGCAAGTTTTATCGCAAAGCACTCAAAATCAGAACGGAAAGTGAACCAATTCGCTTTGTATTTGTTGGAGGAACCAAACAATTAAAAGGCCTTTCATATATGCTGCAGGCGTTTCAAAAAGTAGATCATACAAAAGCCACATTTACAATTATTGGCGCAGACAATCTATATGAAAAATTGAAGGAAAAATATGCAAAAGATGTTAATTTTGCAGGAATGATTCTTCACGATAAGATGCCGGAAGTTTTGCAGGACTATGACGTTATGGTATTTCCTTCTTTAGGAGAGGGTTTTGGTTTGTCTATGGTTGAAGCTATGGCTTGTGGACTTCCTGTTATTTCGTCGACAAATACGGGAGCAAACGATTTTATAGAAAATAGCAAAAACGGCTTTATAGTACCCATTCAGGATACGGATGCGCTTGTGGATAAGATGCAGTGGTTTATAAAACACCATGAAGAAATTCCTCGGATGGGAAAAAATGCAATTAAAACTGCTTCAGCCCTTACATGGGATAATTATCACAAAAAGGTTGCCGCCGCAATTAGGGAGATCGTGGAACATGAAAAAAGAAAGTCGTTTTGCTGGGTGATAGCATTACACAGGGGTTGGGAAGTAAAAAAATCAATTTTACTCAAGAGTTACAAGAACAGCTGGGCAATGGATATCTGATTGATAATATGGCATTTACAGGGACCACAATACATTAGGCAGAAAAGATACTTCCGGAAGTAATGGAAAAACATCCAGAGTATGTCGTGATTGTGTATGGAAATGTAGACGCACAAATTCGTCCATGCAGAACAGGGCGTATTTTTTCACATCTTCCAAAGCGTTTTCAAGGGGGTGGAATGCTGATGCCTCGTCCATTTTATTCCCACACTTGGTATAAAAAGAATAGGACAAAAGATCGAAAACATGTTGCGGAAAATTTGTAGCAAGCTGATTTATGCAGTAGATGGAACTGAGCAATGGGTACCGCTGGGGGAGTTTCAGGAGGCTTATCAAAATCTTGTAAAGGAACTTAAAAATGCAAAATAAAACCCATTGTATGTTCCACTGTATACATCGATGAGACTATATTTCCGGGAAGCCTAACACAGTACAAATTATTTAATTCAAAGATTGAAGATATTTCCAATGTAGAAAAGATACCGTATTTGGATTTGTTTTCTCCGTTAAAAGATGCGGTTGATGATGCCGGTTGGAATAGCGTTTACTGCTTTGATCACTTTCATCCAAATGGGGGAGGGTACGGGGTTATTGCAAGCCTAATTGCTGAGTTGGTTTTAAAAGAAGAACATTCTCAAACGAAGGAGTAAAACTTCATGGGAAAATTAGCCCGGAATTATATATATAACATTATCTATCAAATTCTTGTTCTAGTGGCACCGATTGTAACTGCACCTTATTTGGCACGTGTTTTAGGGGCGGAACTTCTTGGTACAGCAAATTATGTTGTAACAGTTTCGGGTGTATTTACAACGATTGGATTGCTCGGTATGCAGAATTATGCAATTCGAGAGATAGCGTATGTAAAAAAAGATAAATCTGCTTTGGAAAAGTGCTTTTATGAATTAAGTGCGACGCGGATGATCCTTTTGCTGCTAACCACGCTGCTATATGTTGGATATATTTATATTTCAAAATATCCACAGCTTATGTGGATACAAATTATGTATGTTATTGCAGTGTTTGTAGATCCATGCTGGTTTTATATTGGAATGGAGGACATGGGAAAAGCAGTGGCGCGGAACTTTTTGCCAAAGTAGCAAATATCATTGGTATTTTTATTTTGGTTAAAACGCAGCAGGACTACATAAAATATGTCTTTTTGCTATCGTTCATGACCTTTTTGGCATCGATTCTCGCCGTACCTCATCTTTGGAGTTACTTTGATATACGGCCTTCAAAAGTATCATTACATGCTATAAGAAAACATTTAAAAGGATCATTGGAATTATTCTGGCCACAAGTGGCTACCATGATTTACTTGTCTGTTGATAAAATCATGCTGGAACATTTTGTATCTTCGAGTGCAGTTGCATTTTATGATCAAGCTGAGAAGATTGTAAAAATTCCTCTGGCTTTTATTACGGTACTAAGTACTGTCATGATGCCACGATTGGCAAGCCAATTTGCGGACGATAATACAGTGCAGGTAAAGAGGTATCTTTCGCAAACAATTTTATTCTCTTCAATGTTGGCTTTTCCAATGATGTTTGGCATAGCAGGTATAGCAGCAAGTTTGATTCCATGGTATTTGGGACCTGAATTTATTCCGGTAGTTCAAGCTATTTGGGTGTTATCACCTATTGTTGTTTTATGTTCGCTTGTTGGAATATCTGGGGATCAGTATCTTGTGGCGACAAATCAAACACATGTGATGACAATTTCGTATTTTGTGGCGGCAATAGCCAATGTGCTTGTGGATGCAATGCTTATTCCGCAATATGGCATTGTTGGTGCCGCGATTGGTACTATCGTTGCATATGGGATAAGTCTGATAGTCCAGTATAAAGTTCTTTTTTAAAAAATATAGATTTAAAAAGTGATATGTTTAAATCAGGAAGATATTTTTAAAGGCGATTCCAATGTTCGTGGTGGTTGCTGTGATGGATTTAAAAATGCCTGCCACATGGACGACAACAATTTTGCAAATTGGTATAGGAACAGTTGTTTATGGAATGACTTTAATTTTTTGTAAAGATGAGATGCTTGCAATGCTATTGAAAAAATTGCAGCTTTTAGTATTACATGAGAAAACCGCAAATAGGAGGAAATAAAAATGTCTGCATTTGATAACGCCACCCTTATGATTACCGGCGGTACGGGTTCTTTTGGTTCCACCGTTCTGAAACACTTTCTGGATTCTGACCTGAAAGAGATCCGCATCTTCTCCCGCGACGAAAAAAAGCAGGATGATATGCGCCACGAGCTTCAAGCGAAGCACCCGGAAACTGCAAAGAAGGTCAAGTTCTACATCGGCGATGTCCGCAACCCCCAGTCCATCCAGGACGCCATGCCCGGCGTGGACTACATCTTCCACGCCGCCGCTCTGAAGCAGGTTCCTTCCTGCGAGTTCTTCCCCATGCAGGCCGTCCAGACCAACATCATCGGTACGGATAACGTCCTGCACGCCGCCATTGATGCCGGTGTCAAGCGTGTTGTCTGCCTGTCCACCGATAAGGCTGCCTATCCCATCAACGCTATGGGCATCTCCAAGGCCATGATGGAGCATGTCATCTACGCCAACGCCCGTGTGGCTGCTGAACGTGGCGGCACCACCATCTGCTGCACCCGTTACGGTAACGTGATGTGCAGCCGTGGCTCTGTCATCCCGCTGTTCATCGACCAGATCAAGGCTGGCAACCCCATCACCATCACTGACCCCAACATGACTCGCTTCCTGATGAACCTGGACGAGGCGGTAGATCTGGTCTTGTTCGCTTTCCAACATGCAAATCCCGGTGATTTGTTCATCCAGAAGGCTGATGCCTCTACCATCGGCGATCTGGCTAAGGCTGTCCAGCAGCTGTTCGGCGATACCGGTACGAACATCATCGGCACTCGTCACGGCGAGAAGCTGTTCGAGACGCTGATGACCCGGGAAGAACGCCTGCGCAGTCAGGATATGGGTCGCTACTTCCGGGTTGCGGCGGATAACCGTGACCTGAACTATGACAAGTTTGTGGTCAAGGGCGAAGTACATACCATGGCGGACGAGTCCTACACCAGCCATAACACTACTCGTTTGGATGTTGAGGGTACAGTAAAGAAGATTATGACGACTGAGTACGTTCAAAATGCATTGCTTGAAGAAAAGTAAATTGGATAAATGGGTGAAAAATGAATTTGATTTGTATTCCGTTTGCCTATGAAGAAAATATGAATTCAGGGGTCAATGTTTCTATAAAGGGAAAAGGCAAAATCGAAATATATTTAAAGAATGCTTGTGTGGCATTGATTTCGGCTAAATATTACAATCCTGATTCGGACGTTGCGCTAGTTACAAACCTTGGCAGAGGGAATATTCCTGAAGAATTTCTGTCTATTTTTGATAAATGGGAGATTAAAGTGATGGAAATCCCATTTGACCAATTTAGATTTCAAGGTAGTTATACATGGGCGCTTGCATTTTATAAGCTTTGCGTTCTTAAAAAGCTCTCTTGTATGAAGTATGAGTCAATTTGCTACATGGACACCGATGTCTACATTCAGGGAAGTTTTGATGCTATTTGGACAGAATGCAGGCAGAATATCATGCTATATGATATCAATCATGGTCTGAACACACGGGATTATGTTCTGCTGTGTGATGAGATTGAGAGTTACTGCGGACAAAGGAAACTGATTACACATTATGGCGGAGAATTTTTTGCAGCTTCTGCAGAGAATGCAAAAGCTTTTTGTTGACATATGCGAGCAGGTCTATTATGAAATGCTCCAGAAAAAATTTTATAACAACGAAAGGTGATGAGTTTATTTTATCTCTTGCAGCGAATGAGATGAGGGAAAGCATTAAGAATGCAGGAGCATATATTTATCGCTTTTGGACTGGCGCAGGATTCAGGCTGATTTCAACTTGTTATGAATATAATCGAATCACAATTCTACATCTTCCGGCAGAAAAAGAACGAGGAATGCTGAAAATGTATGATAAATACATAAAAATCGGAAAGATTCCAGTCGATGAAAAAGTTTGGAAAACTTTTCGACTTAATAGAATTCCATTTCTCGATAAGATTAAAAAGATGCTTAGAAACACTATTACGAAGAAATAATTTCACATGAAAAAGAAACTGTTGATCGTCGGTGCTGGTGGCTTCGGCCGGATAGTAGCCGAGCAGGCGATGCTCCAATACGACTGTGCTTTTGTGGATGATGGACAGCCTGTTGGCGTTGAGATTTGCGGCATTCCGGTGGTTGGCGGTCTTTCCGGTTTACCAGAGTTGCGGAAAAACTATGACCTGCTGGTGGTGGGCATCGGCAATAACCGGTTTCGGGCACAGGTGTATGAGAAAGCAAAAGCACTTGACTATGTGTTCCCCAACATCATTGCTCCCAGCGCCTACATCAGTCCATACGCAAAGTTGGGCTGTGGCTGCGTGGTGCTGCAAAATGCCTGCGTTCAGAACGGTGCATCCGTTGGCGACGGTGTTTTGCTGAATGTCGGAACGGAAGTTCACTGTGATGCAACGGTAGGGGACTACGCTTTGATTTACACCAACAGTGTTGTTCGCACCGGCGCAACGGTGGGGAACTTTGCCCGCATCGGCAGCAACTGCACCATCTGCAATCATGCAGCCGTGCTGGATGGCACAGACATTCCGGACTGCACCGCAGTCCATTAAAGAGGTGATAAGATGAACATTCTAGTCACAGGTGCCAAGGGCATGGTGGGAACCGCCCTGTGCAACAACCTGAAAAACATCCGGGAGGGGAAAAATAAGACCCGCCCGGCATTGAATATTGAAGAAATCTACGAGTATGACTTGAACTCCACCCCGGAGGAGCTGAATGAGTACTGCCGTAAGGCAGACTTCGTGTTCAATCTGGCTGGTGTGAACCGTCCGGAAAACCCGGAGGATTTCATGAAGGGCAACTTCGGCTTTGCATCCGACCTGCTGAACTGCCTGAAAAAGCACAACAATAAGGCAACCATCATGCTGTCTTCCTCCATTCAGGCCACCCTTGCAGGCCGTTTTGGCAACAGCGAGTATGGTCGTAGCAAGAAAGCGGGCGAGGAGCTGTTCTTCCGGTATGCTCAAGAGACCGGGGCAAAGGTTGCGGTCTATCGCTTCGTCAACCTGATGGGACACAGCCGCCCTAAATACAACAGTGCCGTCAGTACCTTCTGCTGGGCGGTTGCCAACGATGAACCTTTCACCGTCAACGACCGCAGTACCGAGTTGGAACTGCTGTACATCGACGATTTGGTAGAGGGAATGTTTGACCTGCTGGAAGGCAAGGAGCAGCACTGTGAATTTGACGGCGTGGAGACTGTTCTGCAAGCTGATGGTCGCTACTGCTGTGTTCCTGTGACTCACAAGGTCACGCTGGGCGAAATCGTGGATCTGCTGCAGGAGTTCAAGGCGCAACCGACCACGCTCATGATGCCGAAGATGCCGGACGGCTCCTTTGCAAAGAAACTGTATTCCCTGTATTTGACCTATCTGCCCACGGACAAGTTCAAGTATGCCCTGAAGATGAACGTGGACAACCGTGGCTCCTTCACCGAGTTGGTCCATACCGCCGACTGCGGACAGGTAAGCATCAATATCTCGAAGCCCGGCATTACCAAAGGGCAGCACTGGCACAACTCCAAGTGGGAGCTGTTCATTGTGGTGGCAGGTCACGGACTGATTCAGGAGCGAAACATCAACACTGGCGAAACGGTGGAGTTTGAGGTTTCCGGGGATAAGATTGAGGTTGTCCACATGATTCCCGGCTGGACTCACAATATCATCAACCTGTCTGAAACGGAGAATCTGGTGACGGTGATGACCTGCAACGAGATTTTCAACCCGAACCACCCGGACACCTTCTTCGAGCCGGTGTAAGTGAAGAATACTGGCTGTCAATAGGAGATTTTTATGGAACACAATTTTAAATGGAAAAACGACGGACGCACCAAGGTCATGATTGGCTGCGGCACCCGTCCGGAGATTATTCGGCTGGCGGCTGTTATCAAGCGCTGCCGTGAATACTTTGACTGCTGCGTGGTCTATTACAATCAAAACTGGGATAGAAATCTTTCCACCGTTTTCTGGGAGGATTTCGAGTTGAAAAACACTTTCGGGGAGTATGGCCCGGACATTTTGGTGCCAGTGGTTGGCGAGAATCTTGGTGTTACCTGCGGTAATATTCTGGGTCGCAGCTATGAGCTTCTGTCCGAATTGCAGCCGGAGGGCTATCTGGTGCTGGGCGATACCAACTCCTGCCTGTCCGCCATCTCTGCGAAGCGGCTGCACATCCCGCTGTTTCACATGGAGGCAGGCAACCGCTGCAAGGACGAGTGCCTGCCCGAGGAGACCAATCGCCGCATCGTGGATGTGATCTCCGACGTGAATATGTGCTATTCCGAGTTCGCCCGGAAGTATCTGGCGGACACTGGTCTGCCCAAGGAGCGCACCTACGTGACCGGCTCCCCGATGGCAGAAGTACTGCACATGAATCTGGAGAAAATCCAGAAAAGCGACGTGCTGGAGCGTCTGGGATTGGAAAAGGACAAGTACATTCTGCTGTCCGCCCACCGTGAGGAGAACATCGACTCCGAAAAGAACTTCCTGAGCCTGTTCACCGCCATCAATGCGCTGGCAGAAAAGTACGATCTGCCCATTCTCTACTCCTGCCATCCCAGAAGCAAGCACCGTCTGGAAAAGAGTGGCTTCCAGCTCGACCCTCGTGTCCGGGTCAATGAACCGCTGGGCTTCAACGACTACAACAAGCTGCAAATGAATGCTCTGGCGATCGTCTCCGACTCCGGCACTCTGCCAGAGGAGAGCAGCTTCTATCTGTCCATCGGTCACCCCATCGCCGCCGTGTGCATCCGTACCAGTACGGAACGTCCCGAGGCGCTGGAAGCCGGTGACTTCATCCTGGCTGGCATTACCACCCGAGAACTTCTCAACGCCACCGATATGGCTATTGAAATGAAGCAGAAGGGTGTCCTGGGCAAGCCATGCCCCGACTATGTGGACGAGACCGTGTCCATGAAGGTGGTTCGCATCATTCAGGGCTATGTAAACGTGGTTAATAAGATGGTGTGGAGGAAGTACTGATTTTTTACAGCACAGCCATGCGTCAGCATGGCTGTGCTGCTCAAGTGTGCTACCTCTCCGTGGTGAGCAGCAGGCAACGGGATTCTCGCCCGGCTAAAGCATATATTCGTCAATTCACTCTTTGGATGAGGGAAAAATTATAATGGGAAAGTATTTTGGGACCGATGGCTTCCGTGGCGAAGCCGGAATTACTCTGACTGCTGACCACGCCTACAAGGTTGGTCGTTTTCTGGGCTGGTACTACAACGCCCTGCGTGAGCGCAACGGTGATACGGAGCCTGCCCGCATCGTCATTGGCAAGGATACCCGTCGCAGCTCCTATATGTTCGAGTACAGCCTGGTCGCAGGCCTGACCGCCTCTGGCGCAGACGCCTATCTGCTGCACGTCACCACAACGCCCTCCGTGGCCTATATCGCCCGCGTGGATGACTTTGACTGTGGCATTATGATTTCTGCCAGTCATAATCCCTACTACGATAACGGCATCAAACTGATCGACTGCTATGGTGAGAAGATGCCGGAGGAAATTCTGCTGTTGGTGGAGGACTACATCGATGGCAAGCTCCATGTGTTCGACAAGGACTGGCCTGAGCTACCCTTTGCTCACCGTGAGCACATCGGCTGCACGGTGGACTATGTGTCCGGCCGCAACCGCTATATGGGCTACCTGATCAGCCTCGGAATCTACTCCTTCAAGGGTGTCAAGGTCGGTCTGGACTGCGCCAACGGTAGTTCCTGGAACATCGCTAAGTCTGTGTTTGATGCTCTGGGCGCAGATACCTATGTCATCAATGCACAGCCCAACGGACTGAATATCAACAACAATGCAGGTTCCACCCACATCGAGGGCTTGCAGAAGTTCGTGGTAGAGAAGGGGCTGGACATCGGTTTTGCCTATGACGGCGATGCTGATCGTTGCCTATGTGTGGATGAAAAGGGCAATGTTATCACTGGCGACCATATCCTGTACATCTACGGCTGCTACATGAAGGAGCGCGGCAAGCTGCTGACCAATACCGTCGTTACCACGGTCATGTCCAACTTTGGCCTGTATAAGGCTTTTTGATGAGCAGGGCATCGGCTACGCCAAGACCGCTGTGGGCGACAAATACGTCTATGAGTATATGGCTAAGAACGGCTGCCGTATCGGCGGTGAGCAGAGTGGTCATATCATTTTCAGCAAGTACGCCAGCACCGGTGACGGCATCCTGACCAGTCTGAAGATGATGGAAGTCATGCTGGCGAAGAAGATGCCTATGAGCAAGCTGGCAGAGCCGCTGAAGATCTACCCGCAGGTTCTGGAAAACGTCCGTGTGACCGATAAAAAGGCCGCGCAGAATGACCCGGCGGTGCAGGAGGCAGTTAAGGCTGTGGCAGAAGCGCTGGGCGATAGCGGTCGTATTCTGGTGCGTGAATCCGGTACTGAGCCGGTCGTGCGTGTGA
>VOFC01003958.1_pt1 | contig 38729 bp, 44 predicted proteins | sample 5384161 | NCBI WGS metagenome assembly VOFC01 (sample SAMN12384722, study PRJNA508395) | human gut metagenome | isolation source: healthy gut B | host: Homo sapiens
TTCGGTCATGAAAAATCCCCGGGTCTGGGGCGATCAGGGCCGTCAGGCCGTCAAGGCTGAAAATTTTCCCGAGTACTGCCGTCAGAACGGCCTGTTTTTCCTGAAAGCTGGCTTCATCATGGCGCTCATCGGTGCACTGGACGCGCTGGTAACGCTTTCGGGCCTGCTGTACGTCCTGCTGTACCTGTTCGGGCTGGCTTTCGCGTTCTATCCGCTCACCCGCTGGTGCAAAGAGAACGAAGGCTTCTCGTGGCCCTGGCCCCGCGTCGAGAGCGAGAAAAAGCGCATCAAGAAACTGCGCCGACAGCAGGAGGCCGAAAAGGCGGAACGAGAAGAAAAGTAAATAGCAAAAAATAAGAGGTCGCTGTAAAAGCAACCTCTCAGTCTCACTTCGTTCGACAGCTCCCCTACCGAGGGGAGCCTCTGGCGAAGAGATTGGGCTTTCTGCCATGCCAAAGCCTCCCCTCGATAGGGGAGGTGGCACGGCGAAGCCGTGACGGAGAGGTTGAACACAGCGGCCTCTTTTTGTTTTCTTAAATCAAACCATTTTCTTTGCAGTAGTGGTAAATACCATCCTCTGCACAGGGACGACAGACCTCGCTGGCGATGGCTTTCAAATCGGCAGAAGCGTTGCCCATGGCAACGCTGTGACCGACAGCCTGAAACATTTCTATATCGTTGTTGCCGTCACCGAAAGCCATTGCATCCTCGGGCGTCAGGCCGTAATAGGCCAGAACTTTCCGTATACCGGCGCCTTTTCCGCCGGAGATGGGGATGATGTCCACCGCCCTGTCCCACCAGGCGGCGATCTTTGCGCCGGTGGTGCCCTTGAGGATGGCAGGCCAGTCGCTTTCGCGGCAGCCCATCAGCAGCTGGAAGACTTCACCTCGGGAGACTTCATCGAACTTATCGGAAATGACCGGCGCTCGTCCGCCGATGGCGTAATATGCTGTTAAATCGTCATCCGTCCCGTTGGAGAGCAGCTGCGTCCGTCCTGCAACCGACACCGGACGACCAAGCGCTGCGGCGTTTTGGATCAGCGTCTGCACATCCTGCGGCGGGATGGGGCTGGCAAAAATATCTCCGCATGTTGTAGCAGTAGGAGCCGTTGTAGGTGAGAAAGACATCGAACTCTACGCCGTCGAATCTCGGCACGATGAGCGGAGAACGCCCGGTGGCGATGGCCAGCAGGATGCCGTTTTGCTGTAAGCGGCGCAGAGCGTCCAAAGTCGGCTTGGTGATGCGCTTTTTCTCCATGTCGATGAGAGTGCCGTCGATGTCGAAAAAGATGATGCGGGGCTTGTGCATGGTGCTGTACCTCCAATACAAAAAAAGAGGGGAGAGACTTACCTGCGGGTTTTGCGGTCAGGATACATCAGAATGCCTCCTTATAGTGCGTCGATGTCGGCCTGTAGTTTCTCGTAGAATTTCCCCAGATGGAGACCGTCGATGAAGCGGTGATTGACCTCCACCGACATCCCCAATTTCTTGCGGCCATTTTCCTCGCCATATCTGCCCCATGTGATGCGGGGGATGTTGTCGTCCCGGTCAAAATCCCGCTCGTTGGTGCAGCCGGTCAAATCAAACCACGGTGTGCAGGAGATATAGATGAGGTTGTCGTTCTCTTCGTCCTGGTCAAGAAGGGTCTTCTGGGCAGCGCTTCTCGCCTGTGCGGAGGCACAGAACTCCGCAATGCCACCGACTTTTGGCAGGGTGACGATGTGAAACTGCTCACTGCCGGGCTTCAGGTCGGTCAGGCTGGGGATGCGCTTATCCAGAAGCCAGACCTCGCCGTCCCGGATGGTATAGCGGAAATTCACCACGCTGTTCACGGCGTCGGTCACGAGATACCCCATCGCGTAATAAAACGACAAATGCCGCTCCTTGACATAGCGGTAAAGGTTTGTTACATCCACCCGGAAGGTGACGCTGTAAAAAGGGTGGGAAACAGCGGAGAAAAACTCGAACAATTCAGCCCGCTCCCAGTGAGTCCTATCGACTTTTTCCATCTTACTTCTCCTCGGCGGTGACCTGCTTATTTTTATCCAGTGTGTCAAACTGCTTTACGATCTGCGGGTCCTTCAGTTTGATGACCTTGCCGGAGAGGTAGTGGAGGGTATTTTCCTCGGGAATGTCGAGAAAGCTGATGCGGACGGCGCAGAGGGCCTGCGTCCGGGTGCCGGTGCGCTCATTCATCTTGCGGTTGCCGTACTTGATGTCGCCCAGCACGGGCTTGCCCAGATAGGCCAGATGGGCACGGATCTGATGGGTGCGGCCGGTGATGAGGCCGATGCGGCAGAGGGCGAAGGGGCCTGCCGTCCGCAGCACGTTCACATCGGTGATGATCTGCTTGCGGCGCTCGTCCTGGGACTGGTGAGCGTGGATGCTCACCTTATTGTTCTTCTCGTCGTGCTCCCACCATGCAGTGAAGCGCCCGCTCTGGGGGATGCCCACCGTGATGGTGTAGTACTCTTTTTGAGCAGGTCGGTGCGGATGATCTCGTTCATGTCCCGGAGGGCGGCGTAGCTCTTGGCCGCGATGACGAGGCCCTCGGTGCCCCGGTCGAGGCGGTTGCAGATGCCGGGCTTGAAGCGGTTCTCGCCCTGGCGGAGTCGTACTCGCCTTTTTGGGCCAGATACTGGGTAAAGGCGTCCACGAGATTTGCGTCGCCGGTGCGGTCGCTGTGGCAGAGCAGGTGGGTGGGCTTATAGAGGACGGCGATGTTCTCATCCTCGTAGATGACCGTCACCTTGGGCTGGTTCTGCTGCTTCTTGGGGGCGGGCTTGCGGGTCGGCTTTGCACCCTCAGGCGGGAAGAATTCGTCGTTGATGTAGAGCTCAATGAGGTCGCCGGCTTTGAGGCGGTCTTCGGGCACGCCCTTTTTGCCGTTGACCTTGATGCGCTTGTTGCGGAAGCTCTTGTATAAAAGGCTGGTAGGGAAGTCACGGGTCACGCTCTGGACAAAGCGGGAGAGGCGGACGCCCTCGTCGTTGGCGGTGGCAGTGTATTGTTTCATGTTCGTTTTCCTTATATAAAAAGTATCTGATACACCTATAATAATCTACTCTCCCCGCGAAGTCAACGCAGAATATTTTCTGTCGGCTCTTGTCTTTTGCCGAAAATGGGGTACTATAAAAGAAACGACTACAAACAAAGGAGCGCAGCTATGGCAGGACAGAACATAAGCCACGAGGGGCCACCGGCAGCGGATGCGCGCCCGTGTGGAGCAGTACGGGCTGGAAAGCCTCGCACCCCACGAGGCTCTGGAATATCTGCTCTACATCACCAACGCCCGCCGGGATACCAACGGCATCGCCCACGCGCTGCTGGAGCGGTTCGGCAGCTTTGCCGGTGTGCTGGAAGCCAGTGAAGAAGAACTCTGCCGTGTGCCGGGCGTCGGCCCGGCCAGCGCCCGGATGCTGCATCTTCTGCCCGAGGTGAGCCGGTACTACGAGCACAGCCGCACCAGCACCGAAGGTGCATTGACGACGACTGAGCGGCTGGCGGCTTACCTGAAACCCCGCTTCGCCGGGGCAAAACAGGAGAAAGCTCTGCTCCTTTCGCTGGACAGCCGCAGCCGGGTAAAGAGCGTGTACTGGCTCAAAGAGGGGAACAGCCGGATGGTGAGCCTCGAGGTGAAGGATGTCGTCTCGGCGGCGCTCCGGGGCGGGACGGAGAGCGTCGTGCTCTGCCACAACCACCCCAACGGTGTGCCGCTGCCCTCCCGGGAAGACCTTGCCGCCACCGAAAACATCGTCCGTGCGCTGGGGCTGGTGAAGATACGCCTGCGCGACCACATCATCCTCGCCGAAAACGACTACTTCTCCATGCGGGAATCCAACCGCCTGCCGTTCTACGACTTCGAGACCGGCGCAATGTTACGCCCATATGGAAGAGAATGATTTACATTATAAAATAATTGTGGTATAATGGCTGCAAGAGATACAACTAATCGTAGTTTTGAAAAAGGAGGGCTTTTTGTGGCAGAGGAAAAATTCCATCTGGTGTCGTCCTACGCCCCCACGGGCGACCAGCCGCAGGCCATCGCCCAGCTGGTGGAAGGGGTAGAGCGGGGCGACCGCTGCCAGACCTTGCTGGGCGTCACCGGCAGCGGCAAGACCTTCACGATGGCGAACGTCATCGCCCAGTGCAACCGTCCCACGCTGGTGCTGGCCCACAACAAGACGCTGGCCGCCCAGCTCTGCACCGAGTTCCGCTCGTTTTTCCCGGACAACGCCGTGGAATATTTCGTCTCCTACTACGACTACTACCAGCCGGAGGCCTATATCCCCAGCACCGATACCTATATCGAAAAGGACAGCGCCATCAACGACGAGATCGACCGCCTGCGCCACTCGGCCACGGCGGCACTGTCGGAGCGGCGGGACGTCATCATCGTGGCGTCGGTGTCCTGCATCTACTCGCTGGGCGACCCCATCGACTACCGCAGCATGGTCATCAGCCTGCGGCCCGGGATGCAGATGGAGCGGGACGAGCTGTGCGAAAAGCTGGTGACGCTGCAATATGAGCGCAATGACGTCAATTTCATCCGCAATAAGTTCCGCGTCCACGGCGACATCGTGGACATCTATCTGGCTTATATGAGCGAGCTGGCCATCCGGGTGGAGTTCTTCGGCGACGAGATCGACCGCATCACCGAGTTCAACCCCTCACGGGTGCAAAGCAGAACGTGGTCAAGCACGTTGCCATCTTCCCGGCCAGCCACTATATCGTCAGCGCCGACAAAAGGCTGCCGCCATTGAAAAGATTCGCGCCGAGTGCGACGCGCAGGTGAAGCAGTTCACCTCGGAAGGCAAGCTCATCGAGGCCCAGCGCATCCAGCAGCGGACGAACTACGACATTGAGATGCTGACGGAAGTGGGCATCTGCAAGGGCATCGAGAACTATTCTGCCGTTCTGTCGGGCCGTGCGCCGGGCAGTATGCCCACGACTCTGCTTGACTATTTCCCGGACGACTTCCTGCTCTTCGTAGACGAGAGCCATGTCACCCTGCCGCAGGTGCGGGCCATGTACGGTGGCGACTATGCCCGCAAGAAAACGTTGGTGGATTTCGGCTTCCGGCTGCCGTCGGCGTTTGACAACCGCCCCTCAAGTTCGAGGAAGTGGAATCCAAGCTCAACCAGATGATATTTGTCTCGGCCACCCCCGGCGAGTACGAGCGGAAGAACAGCACCCAGGTGGCCCAGCAGGTCATCCGGCCCACCGGTCTGCTGGACCCGCTCATCTCGGTGCGCCCGGTGGAGGGGCAGGTGACGGACCTTTTGGGCGAGATCAACGCCCGCATCCAGCGGCATGAGCGCGTCCTGGTCACGACGCTGACCAAGAAAATGGCCGAAGATCTGACGGATTACTTCACCGAGCAGGGGATAAAGGTCAAGTATATGCACCACGAGGTGGATACCTTCGAGCGGATGGAGATCATCAAAGACCTCCGCCTCGGCACCATCGACGTGGTGGTGGGCATCAACCTGCTGCGTGAGGGCCTCGACTTGCCCGAGGTCAGCCTTGTGGCCATCCTCGACGCCGACAAAGAGGGCTTCCTCCGCAGCGAGACGAGCCTGATTCAGACCATCGGCCGTGCCGCCCGCAATGCCGAAGGTCTGGTCATCATGTACGCCGACGAGGTGACGGACAGCATGGACCGCGCCATCACCGAGACAGAGCGCCGCCGTGCCATCCAGATGGCCTATAACGCTGAGCACGGCATCGTCCCGAAGACCATCGTCAAGGCCATCCCGGATTCGATTGAGATCAGCGACAAGGCTGAGAATGCCAGGATGAACACCCGGCGGATGGGCAAGCTCGAGCGCGAAGCCGCCATTGACCGCCTGACCCGGGAGATGAAGGAAGCTGCCAAGCTACTGGAATTTGAGCATGCGGCCTTCCTGCGCGACCAGATCGACCGCCTGCGCCGGGGCGAGAACCCCACTGTGGATTCCTCGGCAGAGACGGAGCGGAAGCAGAACCATGCACAGACACAGAGAAGAGGGAGAAAGTACCTTGGCAAACGATAAAATAGTCATCAAGGGTGCGCGGGAGCACAACCTGAAAAACGTAAATCTGACCCTCCCGCGTGAAAAATTCATCGTTATGACCGGCCTGTCCGGCTCGGGCAAGTCGAGCCTTGCTTTCGACACCATCTACGCCGACGGCCAGCGCCGCTATGTCGAGAGCCTGTCCAGCTACGCCCGGATGTTCCTTGGCCGGATGGACAAGCCCGACGTGGACGAGATCACCGGCCTGTCTCCGGCCATTTCCATCGACCAGAAGACCACCAGCCACAACCCCCGCTCCACCGTGGGTACAGTGACGGAAATTTACGATTATCTGCGCCTTTTGTACGCCCGCGTGGGCGTGCCGCACTGCCCGGTGTGTGGGCGGGTCATCAGCCAGCAGAGCGTGGATGAGATGGTGGACGCTGTGCTCAAGCTGGAAGAGGGGACGAAGTTCCAGGTCCTCGCGCCTGTCGTCCGCCAGCGCAAAGGCACCCAGCAGAAAGAGCTGGACGCTGCTCGCCGCGCCGGTTACGCCCGCGTAAAAATCGACGGTAACATGTACGACCTCGACGAGGAGATCGCGCTGGAAAAGAACATCAAGCACACCGTGGAGATCGTCGTTGACCGTCTTGCCATGCGCAAGGGCATCCGCGGTCGTCTGGCTGACTCGCTGGAAACGGCGCTTGCCCTCACCGGCGGCGTGGCTGAGGTGGATGTCATCGGTGGCGAATGTATGACCTTCAGCCAGAATTTCGCCTGCCCCGAGCACGGCATCTCCATCAGCGATCTGTCGCCCCGGCTCTTCTCCTTCAATAACCCTCTGGGTGCCTGCGAGAAGTGTACCGGCCTCGGCACCTTCATGCGGGTGGACGAAGAGCGCATCCTGCCCAACCGGGATCTCTCGATTCGGGAGGGGGCTATCAAGGCCAGCGGATGGTACTACGCCGAAGGCTCCGTAGCCGAGATGTATTATCTGGGTCTGGGAAAAAAGTACGGCTTTACGCTGGATACTCCCATCAAAGAAATGAGCACCGAGGCCGTCAACGCCCTGCTCTACGGCACCAACGGAGAAAAAATCGAGATGCACCGCACGAATGAGTTCGGCAGCGGCGTCTATTATAATACCTTTGAGGGCATCGTCGAGAACCTCGAGCGCCGCTTCCGCGAGACGAACAGCGAGTGGATGAAGGAGGAGATCGGCAGCTTCATGTCGGGCGTCGAGTGTCCCGACTGCCATGGCAAGCGCCTGAAACCGGTGGTGCTGGCTGTGACCATCGGCGGCAAAAACATCAGCGATTTCTGCGAAATGTCGATTCGGGACGAGTTGAAATTCATCGCCGACAATGAGCCGAACCTGACCGAAAAGCAGAAGCAGATCGGCGGCCAGATCATGAAGGAGATCAAGAACCGCCTGCAGTTTTTGCAGAGCGTGGGCCTCGATTACCTCACACTGGCCCGGTCGGCAGGCACCCTGTCCGGCGGCGAGGGCCAGCGCATCCGCCTGACCACCCAAATCGGAAGCGCGCTGTCGGGTGTGTTGTACGTGCTGGATGAGCCGTCTATCGGTCTGCACCAGCGCGACAACGATAAACTCATCGCAACGCTGAAAAATCTCCGCGACCTCGGCAATACGGTCATCGTGGTCGAGCACGACGAGGATACCATGCGCAGCGCCGATTATATCGTGGACGTCGGCCCGGGCGCGGGTGTCCATGGCGGCGAGATCGTGGCCGCAGGCTCCGTCAAGGACATCTGCAAGGCCAAGCGCAGCATCACCGGCGACTATCTGTCGGGCCGCAAGCGCATCGAGGTGCCGCAGACCCGCCGCCCCGGCAACGGCAATTTCCTCACGGTGAAGGGGGCGCGCGAAAACAATCTGCGCAACATCGACGTAAAATTCCCGCTGGGCGAGTTCATCTGCGTGACGGGCATCTCCGGCTCGGGCAAGTCGAGCCTCATCAACGAGATTTTGTATAAGACCCTCGCCTGTGAGCTGAACGGCGCCCGCTCCCGCGCTGGCAAGTGCGATGGGGTAGAGGGCCTCGAGTTCGTGGATAAGGTCATCGGCATCGACCAGCAGCCCATCGGCCGCACGCCCCGCTCCAACCCCGCCACCTACACGGGGGTGTTCAATGACATCCGTACCGTCTTCGCCCAGACGCAGGATGCCAAAATGCGCGGCTACGGCCCGGGACGGTTCAGCTTCAACGTCCGGGGCGGCCGCTGCGAGGCCTGCGAGGGCAACGGCATCCTCCAAATCGAGATGCACTTCCTGCCGGACGTCTACGTTCCCTGTGAGGTCTGCAAGGGCGCACGCTACAACCGCGAAACGCTGGAAGTCAAGTATAAGGAAAAGACCATCTCTGACGTGCTGAACATGACCGTGGAAGAGGCGGTCGTCTTCTTTGCCAACCAGCCGAAAATCGCCCGCAAGCTGCAGACGCTGTTGACGTGGGCTTGGGGTATGTCACGCTGGGGCAGAGTGCCACGACCCTTTCGGGCGGCGAGGCGCAGCGTGTCAAGCTGGCCAATGAGCTGGCCCGCCGCAGCACCGGCAAGACCGTGTATATCCTCGACGAGCCGACTACCGGCCTCCACATGGCTGATGTCCACCGCCTCATCGAGGTGCTGCAGAAGCTGGTGGATCAAATGGGAAGAGAGGGGAGAGCGTTTTGGCAAAGCAGGAACGAATCGAGCAGGCGGCAGTCTGCCGCGAGATAGGAGCCCGCACCGGCGGTGACATCCTCATTGGCGTGGTGGGGCCGGTGCGCACGGGCAAGAGCACCCTCATCAAGCAGTTTATGGAGAAGCTGGTGCTGCCCGCCATCGGGCCGGAGGACGCAAAGCTCCGCGCCCGCGACGAGCTGCCTCAGTCGGCGGCGGGGCGCACCATCATGACCACCGAGCCGAAGTTCATCCCGGAGTCGGCGGTGCCGCTGGCGCTGGAGGGCGGGGGAGAGTGCAGCATCCGGCTCATCGACTGCGTGGGCTACATGGTGGAGGGAGCGATGGGCCACGAGGAGAATGACAAGCCCCGGATGGTCAAAAGTCCGTGGTTCGACGAGGAGATCCCATTCGACCTCGCCGCCGAGACCGGCACCCGGAAGGTCATCCGGGACCACTCCACCATCGGCATCGTCGTCACCACCGACGGCACCATCAGCGAGATACCGCGGGAAAACTACGTCCCGGCGGAAAAACGGGTCATCGACGAGCTGGAAGCGCTGGGCAAGCCCTTCGTCATCCTGCTCAACAGCACCCATCCCGACGCCCCCGGGACAAGGGCGCTGGCGGCGGAGATGGAAGAAAGCTATGGCCGGACGGTGCTGCCTGTGAGCTGCCTCGACCTCGACGAGGCGCAGCTGGGCGAAATTTTGCAAAAAGTGCTCTACGAGTTTCCGGTGCGGGAGCTGGATTTCGCCCTGCCCCGCTGGGTGACGATGCTGGACAAAGGCCACTGGCTCCAGACCGAGGTATACACAGCGGCCATGCAGCTCTCCGAGAAAATTTCCCGGATGAAGGACGTCTCCGACTCCGGCCGGGCGGCGCTGGACTGCGAGGCGGTGGAAAACGCCGCTCTCAGCGGGATGAACCTCGCCGACGGTGTAGTCCGCATCACGGTGCTGCTCAAGCCCGAGGTGTTTTATAAGGTGCTCAGCGAGCAGACGGGCCTCGAGATCGGCGACGAAGCCGGGTTGATGCCCTGCATCATCGAGCTGGCCAAAGCCAAGCGTGCCTACGAGAAGATACGTAGCGCGATGGAGCAGGTGGAGGCCACCGGCTATGGTATCGTGATGCCGTCCATCGACGAGCTGTCGCTGGAACAGCCCGAGATCGTCCGGCAGGGCGGGCGGTACGGCGTCCGTCTCGAGGCCAGCGCGCCGTCCATCCACATGATGAAGGCGGTCATCCACACCGAGCTAAGCCCCATCGTGGGCACCGAAAAGCAGAGCGAAGACCTCGTGCAGAGCCTCTTGCAGGATTTCGAGGACGACCCCGTCCGCCTGTGGGAGTCGAACATCTTCGGCAAGAGCCTCCACGAGCTGGTCAACGACGGCCTGCAGAACAAGCTGCTCCATATGCCGCAGGAGGCCCGGGGCCGTTTGCAGGAGACGCTGGAACGGGTCATCAACGAGGGCTGTACCGGACTCATCTGTATCTTGATCTAACAAAAAGTCCGCTGCACGAAACCAATGTGCAGCGGGCTTTTTATGCTATTTCTCTTCTTCGGTCAATTTGGTAATGAGCATCTGATAAATCTCATTGCCCTTCAAAATGAACTGCTTTTTTACCATCTCAGCGCTCAGCCGGTCGGGAGTGCCGATGTCCAGACAGAACAGCTCACTGTCCAGAGCCTTCACCTGACAGCGCACCGAACAGTGGCCGTCGGCTTTTTCGCGGATGCGGGCGCTGTACTCGGCCTCCTTGCGCGTCCACGTCTGGCTGCGCAGCACAGCGGCCACCGCCTTTTCCCGCACGCTGCGGGGCAGGTCGTAGGCCAGCTCCTGCGCCACTTTCCGGCCCTTGTCGGTGATGGTGTACCGGTCGCCGTCCGCCGTCACGAGCTGCTGCTGGGCGATGTCGTCCAAGCAGGAGCCGATCTCAAAATAATTCACCAGAGCCTCTTCCATCAGGGCGTTTTCGATCTCCGCCCGGGTGATCGGCCCGGCATTCTTGACAAGATAACACAGCAGCAGTCGGATCTCGGTGCTGTTGGTCAGCCCACCGGGACGAACACCGGCGGTAAAAGCATCGTTGGCAGCCATTGTTATTCCCATCTCCCGTGTTCTATAGTATTAGCTATAGTATAAAGGGTTTCACGCCGGATTGCAAGCCATGACCGAAAAATCCGTCTCGATGCGCTTGTGGCTCTCGGGGGGTGGAGTAGAGCCAGTGGTCGAGGTGGCCCTCGGTGATGAAGTACCGCAGCTCGAAGCGGTGGCTCTGGCTGAGGGCGTGGTTGACGATGACGAGCTTTATCTTCATCTTCTCGGGCAGGATGTTTTTGATGTAGACGCTTACGGCCTGCCCGGGCTGCAGGTCGGGACAGCTCTCGGCGAGGCCCGCGAGGTTGGGCGCGATCTCGATGAAGGTGCCGTACTCCTCCACGCTCCGCACGATGCCCACCACCGTCTCGCCCACCGTAAAGGCGGCGGCGTTCTCGGCCCATGTGCCCAGAAGCTCCCGGATGGTCAGCACGAACCGCCCCTGCGCGTCCCGGCTCTTGATGGCGCAGAGGATCTGCTGCCCTACGCTGACCCGGTCGGCAGGGGGGAGGAGATACGGCTCACCGACATACAGTCGATGGGCAGAAGAGCGCTGATGCCACAGCCCACATCGCAGAACGCGCCGAAAGGCTCGATGTGGGTCACGACGCAGGGCAGGATGTCGCCGGGTTGGAGCTGGTCGAGGTATTCGGCCTTGCACATCCGCTGTGCTTCAGCGCGGGAGAGGCGGTAGACAGGCTGTCCGTTTTCGTCGGTGTCGATGCCCTCGATGACAAAGCAGGTGGGCCGACCTACCCGCGTCAGTACGGCGATGTCCCGTACGCTGCCGGTGTCGGCCCCGTCGGCGCACTGCCCGAAGGGCATTACAGCCCGGCAGCCGCCCAGCTCGAACCGGAGCTGACGCTGGGTGTCGAAGGCCAGCGCCGTGCTCTGCAAGATCTCGCGGCTGGCCATCGCGGCCCGCAGTTCGGCGGCGCTCAGGCGGGAAGCATTGCGGTAGTTGTTTTCGGTACGAAACGCTTGCATCATCTTTCATTCCTCTTTCTCTGTTTTTTGGGGTAGCATTGCAGCTATAAAACCATATGCAGCTGCATTTGCATTTTATACGAGTTTGGATTATACTATAGATGTGTGTCTCTCTTTTGGACACACGGCCTGTACTATAAATGTGCAGACAGGAGGGATTCAATATGGATATTGCAGTCGGCGATACCATCCTCACCCGCAAGCAGCACCCCTGCGGAGCGTCCAGCTTCGAGGTGCTGCGCGTGGGCATGGATTTCAGGATCCGCTGCACGGGCTGCGGCCGCGAGGTCATGCTGCCTCGGGCAAAGATCGAGAAGAACATCAAAAAAGTCATCAAACCGGGCCAGGAATAGCCCGGCGGCACAGCACATTCAGAAACTGTTTTGTAAGGAGAACTGCCTGATATGCCGAATCTGACTTCCCAAATGGAGGCCGTCTGCCGCCGGTTCGAAGAACTTTCTATCCGTCTCAATCAGCCCGAAACTGCCGCCGACCCGGCGCAGTTCCGCCGCCTGATGCAGGAGTACCATGAAGCACAGCCGGTGGTGGACGCTTACCACGCCCTCACCACTGCGCAGGACCACCTGGCACAGGCAAAAGCCCTGCTGGAAGGGGACGAGCCCCTCGACGCGGACTTTAAGGCTATGGTACAGCAGGAACTGAGCGAAAAAAAGTCAGGATGTGGCAGAGCTGGAAAATAATCTCAAAATTTTGCTGCTGCCGAAGGACGCAAACGACGAGAAAAAGCGTCATCATGGAGATACGCGCCGGTGCCGGCGGCGAGGAAGCTGCGCTGTTCGCCCACAGCCTCGTGCGGATGTACACCATGTACGTCCAGAGCCGGGGCTGGGAGATGGAGCTGCTGAACCTCAACGAGACGGAGCTCGGCGGAACCAAGGAAGCCGTCTTTGCGGTCAATGGCCGGGGCGCCTACAACCGCCTCAAGTACGAGAGCGGCGTCCACCGGGTGCAGCGTGTACCCGAGACGGAGACGCAGGGCCGCATCCACACTTCGACGGCTACCGTGGCCGTGATGCCGCAGGCCGAAGAGGTGGACTTTGCGCTGGACATGAAGGACCTGCGCATCGACACCTTCCGCTCCTCGGGCGCGGGCGGACAGCACATCAACAAGACGTCCAGCGCCATCCGCGTCACCCACATCCCCACCGGCACGGTGGTCGAGTGCCAGAACGAGCGCAGCCAGTTCCAGAACAAGGACAAGGCTCTGGAGATCCTACGCAGCCGCCTGCTGGCCCAGAAGCAGAAGGAGCAGCAGGATGCCATCAACGCCGACCGCGCCGGTCAGGTGGGAACAGGAGACCGCAGCGAGAAGATACGTACCTATAATTTCCCGCAGGACCGCTGCACCGACCACCGCATCGGCCTGACGGTGCACAACCTCGCTAAGATCATGGACGGCAATCTGGACGAGATCATCGACGCCCTCGCCACCCGTGAGCAGGCCGAGAAACTGCAAAAGCTAAACGCATAAACCTGCGCAAAATGCGCACGAAAAGCTGTAAAGAATGATTGCTTTACAGAAGAAAAAGAGCGATAATTCATATGAATATCAAAACTGAAGTCCGCCCGGCGGACGCGGAGGGCATTGCCCGCGCTGCCGAGCTTCTGCGGCGGGGCGAGCTGGTGGCTCTGCCCACCGAGACGGTCTACGGCATCGCGGCCGATGCCCGCAACGGCGAGGCCGTGAGCAAGATCTTCGTGGCGAAGGGACGCCCGCAGGACAATCCCCTCATCGTCCACGTCACCGGCCCTGAGATGCTGCACGGCCTCGTCAGCGAGGTGCCGGAACGCGCCCAGCTGCTGATGGCGGCGTTCTGTCCCGGCCCGCTGACCATCATCATGCCCCGCGGCCCCGAGGTGGCAGCGGAGTGCTGTGCCGGTCTGGACACCGTGGGCATCCGGATGCCCAGCCACCCGGTGGCACGGGCCGTCATCGAGGCCAGCGGCTGCGCCTTTGCGGCCCCGTCGGCCAACCTCTCCGGCAAGCCCAGCCCCACCAATGCGCAGGATGTCTTTACCGATATGGATGGCCGCCTGCCCCTCATCTTGGACGGCGGCGAGTGCGACTGGGGCGTGGAGTCTACCGTCGTGTCGGTGGTGGGTGAGAAGCCCACCCTCTTCCGCCCCGGACACATCACGCTGGAGGATCTCGAGCGTGCGCTGGGCGAGGAAGTGGAAGTCTCCAAGGCCATCCTCGAGAAGCTGCCGGAGGGCGCGGTCGTCCGCAGCCCCGGCATGAAGTATAAGCACTACGCTCCCAAGGCAGATGTGACCCTTCTGGATGGCACCTTCGAGCAGTTTAAGGCCTATGTGGACGCCCACGCCGCTGAGAATCCCAGCTGCCTCTGCTTTACCGGCGAGGCCGAAAAGCTGGGCGTACCCTGTGTGGAGTATGGCAGGGAGGGCGACGGAGCCGACCAGGCAAAGCACATCTTCCGCTCCCTGCGTGCGCTGGATGAGCAGGGGGATGCGGTAGTCTACGCCCGCTGCCCTCAGAAGGATGGCCTGTCGATGGCCGTCTATAACCGCCTCATCCGTGCGGCCGCGTTCCGGGTGATAAAGCTATGATGACGCTGGGCATCACCGGCCGCAGCGGCTGCGGCAAATCGACCGTCACGGCGGTTTTTGCGGCCCGGGACATCCTCGCTGGCAGACGCCGACCAGCTCTCCCGCGAGATCCTGCTTCCCGGCTCTCCGCTGCTGCCCCAGCTGGCTGAGCGCTTCGGGGCAGATATTATAAGGGCAGACGGCACCCTTGACCGCCGCCTGCTGGCCGACCGCGCCTTTGCAACGCCCGAGGGGAAAGCTGCGCTCGACGCGCTGACCCACCCGGAGATCGTCCGCCGCATCCGCGCCGCCAAACAGGCCGCGCAGCAGGCGGGGGCGAAGCTCTTTGTGCTGGACGGCGCGGTCATCGTCGGCACGGCGGCAGAAGCGGAGTGCGATAAGCTCTGTGTGGTCACGGCCCCTTTTGAGGTCAGCGTGGAGCGCATTGCGGCCCGGGACGGCATCTCGCCTGAGATGGCCGCCCGCCGCCTCAACGCCCAGACGCCAGAGGCTGTGCTGACCGCCAGGGCAGACTACATCCTGCCCAACACCTCCACCCGTGAGGCGCTGGCGAAGGCAGCAAACGAGCTCTGTGACGCTCTCATCGGGGAGGGAGGCTGCGCTTGAAAACACTGTTCCGACTGCTGCGCAGGCTGGTGGTGCTGGCCTGCGTCGCGGCAGTGATATTGATGGTGCTGCCGCCCCTCGCCCGGAAGGCCGACCAGCTGCTCTATCCCCGCAAATACAGCCGGCAGGTGGAGCAGTGGGCCGCCGAATACGGCCTCGACCCGCTGCTGGTCTATGCGTTTATCCGCACCGAGAGCGGCTTCGACCCTGCTGCTACTTCCAGCGTCGATGCCCGGGGGCTGATGCAGATGACGGAGGAGACCTTCATCTGGCTGCGCAGCAAGATCGCGTCCGACGAGAGCCTGACCTTCGATGACCTCTACGACCCTGCGGTCAGCATCCGTTTCGGCTGCTACTACCTTCATCTCTGCATGGAACGGTACGGCGGCGATGTGGCCACCGCTGCCGCCGCCTACCACAGCGGGTGGGGGACGGTGGATAATCTGCTGCGGATGGAGGAGCATTCCACGGACGGGCAGACGCTGAAGGGCTTTCCGTACAATCAGATGCACCACTACGTCGAAAAGATAACCGCCAGCTACGCCGTCTATACCCGGCTCTACGGCGGCTGAATCTCAACCAATGAAGAAGAACCGACAGGCCAAAACCTGCGGGTCTTTGATAGATAACAAGTGTAAGAAAACAGAAAGGCAGGAGAGATCCTATGGCAGAAAAAACTCCGAACCAGCAGCTGGCTGAAAAGCTGCTGTTTAAGCCCGCTTACGTCGGCGACAAGTCCGCCGCCGTCAAGCAGGAGGCCCACGCATTCGCTGAGGGCTACAAGAAATTCCTTGATGCAGGCAAGACCGAGCGCGAGGTGGCCGCTGAGAGCGAGCAGATGCTCAAGGAGGCAGGCTACCAGCAGTTCGACCCGAAGAAGACCTACGCCCCCGGCGACAAGGTCTACTTCAGCCAGCTGGGCAAGGCCATCGTGGCTTCCACCATCGGCACCCGCAGCTTCGAGGACGGCTTCCATCTGGTCATCGCTCACACCGACAGCCCCCGTCTGGACCTGCGCCCGACCCCGCTGTACGAGTCCGACCACTTCAGCTACTTCAAGACCCACTACTACGGCGGCATCCGCAAGTATCAGTGGGGTACTATGCCGCTGTCCATCCACGGCGTGTTCTCCCGCGCTGACGGCACCACCGTCTCTGTGAACGTGGGCGAGGACGAGAACGATCCCGTCTTCTGCATCACCGACCTGCTGCCCCATCTGGGCGCTGAGCAGGGCGAGCGCAAGCTGAGCGACGGCATCCGCGCCGAGGAACTGAACATCCTCATCGGCTCCGACGCTGTGGACGACGAGGAAGTGAAGGAAGCGGTCAAGCTGAATACTATGATCCTCCTCAACGAGAAGTACGGCATCACCGAAAAGGACTTTGCCCGCGCCGAGATCGAGATCGTCCCCGCTTATAAGTCCCGCGACGTTGGCTTCGACCGCTCCATGATCGGCAGCTACGGCCACGATGACCGCGTCGATGCATATCCCGCTCTGATGGCCGAGATCGCCACCAAGAATCCTGCCTTCACCACCGTCTGTGTCCTGACCGATAAGGAAGAGATCGGCTCCGACGGCGTCACCGGTATGCAGAGCATGTACGTCTTCCACTTCATGCAGGAACTCTGCCGCACCGCTGGTCAGGATGACATCATTGCTTTCCGCAACAGTGTCTGCCTGTCTGCCGACGTCACCGCTGCTTACGACCCGAGCTGGGCCAGCGCTTTCGAGCCGATGAACGGCACCTATGCAGGCCGCGGCATCGCGCTGTTCAAGTACACCGGCAGCCGCGGTAAGAGCGCTGCCAACGACGCTTCCGCCGAGCTGGTGGGCTATGTTACCCGCATGATGGACGCCGACGACGTTGCATGGCAGATCGGTGAGCTGGGCCGCCTCGACCTGGGCGGCGGCGGCACCATCGCAAAGTATGTTGCCAACCGCGGCATCCCCGTCATCGACATCGGTGTGCCTGTGCTGTCCATGCACTCTCCCTTCGAGGTCATCCACAAGACCGACCTTTACATGGCTTATCGCGCCTTCGTCCTGTTCAATCAGGCCGCTGAGTAAGCTGCTTCTACGCACCAAAGCCCCGGAAAGTCTGCCGTCTGGCAGGCCCTCCGGGGCTTTTTTTGCTATGTTGTGGGCAGGGGGACGGCCTGCTCTACGGTAAGGAAGGTGAAGCCGTTGTCCTTATACCACTGGATGATGTCGGGCAGGGCCTCGGCTGTGGTGTGGGTGGTGGCTGAGTCGTGCATCAGCACGATGCACTGGGTCTGCTCGCCGGTCTCCCGCACGATGTTGCGGAAGATGGTGCCTGCACTGGGCTTGCCGCCTACGGCGTCCTCGGCGCAGACATTCCAGTCTACATAGGCGTAGCCTTTTGCAGTGACTTCTTCTTTGAGCTGCTGCATCAGCCCGCGCCCGCCGTAGCGGCGGCTCACAGTGTTGGTGCTGCCGCCTGGGAAGCGCAGATACCGCAGGCCGTCGGCCCGGACGTAAGGGGAGAGGCGTTCCTTTAATAGGTCGATGTCCTTCCAGTAAGCGTCCGAACTTTGGTAGATGTCGCTGTACTCGTGGGAGGCAGAGTGGAGCGCGATCTGATGCCCGGCGGCAGCAGCCTCAGAGATGAGGGAAAGATATTTGTCGTTGTTGCCGGTGGCGACTACAAAGAAGGTCGCCTTTACTCCGGCACTTCAGTGCGGACAGAACGTCCGGTGTCGTCTTGCTGGGGCCGTCGTCGAAGGTCAGACAGACCCACTTCTCGGGCATCGGCTCCGGCTCCGGGGACATTTCTACGGAGGACGCCGAGGCAGGGGAGACGAAGCTTTCGTCCGGCACCGGGGTCAGGTCGCTCTCCCGGCAGCCTACGGGCGGCTCTGCACCGCAGAATATCCCCAGTCCGAACCCCGCCGCCGCCCCGACAGAAAGCAGCAAAAGGCTCCACAACAATCTTTGATGTTTGCTGGATTTGAAAAAAGTCATTTCCAAAAACCTCCTTCTTAAGTCATTTCTGCACGGAAACTCCATTTACAAGATATGAATGGCAAAAAAATCTATGAAAACGCTTGACATCGCCGGGGGAGTATGGTATTATACTTGAGCAGTCAGCTATACGGATTAAACCTCAAGGCCGAGAGAAATCAAGATTGCATCAAAACTTCATATGCGAGGGTGGCGGAACTGGCAGACGCGCACGTTTGAGGTGCGTGTGGTTTATCCTTGGGGGTTCAAATCCCTCCCTCGCACCAAGAAGTATCCACGAAATGTCGATGAAAAATCGATGCTTCGTGGATTTTTTTTGTTATCTGTGTCGGATACCAGATACTGTCTGCTTTTGCCGGGTACTTTGTAGTCAGAATCGTAGTCAGAAAAAGTAGGCCGCAGCAGGGTTTTTCCGGGGTTTCCCGGGAACAAAAAGTAGTCAAAAATAATGAATCAGGCCGCCGTCTCCGTAAAACAGAGACAGCGGCCTGATTCATTAAGGGGATTATTTGTCCATATCATGGTACGAACTGTCGGGCGGCCGTGCTGTTCGCCCCTCTTCTCCGCAAGATAAAAAATGACCCCAAGCCTGAGCTTGGGGCCATCAGCGGCTGCGGTCCCCGTAGACATTCCTGACTCGTGGGACCCGCGCACTAAGCAACAGCGACGGGTTGCGTTAGCTGATTTTTCCGCAGCCCCTTGGCAGGTGAAAAATCAGAACGCGGCCCCAACAGCTCCTCCCTGTTTCAGCCGCTGGCTGCGGTCGTCGCCGTTGCACCGAGCTGATTGCTTGCCGCCTGCGGGCGGCCGTGCTGTTCGCCCCCTCTTCTCCGCAAGATAAAAAATGACCCCAAGCCTGAGCTTGGGGTCATTTTTTATGCGGGAGAAGGGGGTCGAACCCTCACTCCGTTGGAACTGGTGCCTAAAACCAGCGCGTCTGCCATTCCGCCACTCCCGCACGGAAACTTTATTTATAGTAACAAGATTCGCGGCAAAAGTCAACTGCCGAAGGATAATTCCCTCGTTGCGTCCGCATAATAACCCCAAAAACAGCGAGGGAGGCCATGGGCGTGAAGAGAATGCAGCGGGCAGGGCTTGCGGCGGCGTATCTGCTGTTGGCCCTCGCTGCAGCTCTGGGCTGGCTGTACAGCAGCCTGCCGGACCGGGTCTATCTGGAACCGGGACAAGCCCTATATCTCCCCCGCTTTGCATGGGTCGAGCCACAGCGCGGCCATGGGAGCCAGAATGTCGCCAGCACCCGGGCGGTGGGCAGCTACCAGACCACGCTGACGCTGGGCGGGTGGCTCCCCATCAAGACCATCCGGGCGGTGGTGACAGAGCGGCCCAGAGTGACCGTCTGCGGCACCCCCTTCGGCGTCAAGATGTTCTCCGAAGGGGCACTCATCGTGGGGTTCTCCGAGATCGGGCAGGCCAACGGCGGCACATCGAATCCTGCCAAGGCAGCGGGGCTGCGCCTCGGTGACCGGGTCATCTGCATCGGGCAGACCCGCACCGAGAGCAATGAAGCCGTAAAGGAAGCCCTGGACGCTGCCGAGGGACAGGCCGTGGAGGTCGTGTATATCCGCAGCGGTGAGCAGAAGCTGACTGCCCTGACCCCAGTGTGGGACGGCGCCGCCGGGCAGTGGCGGGCCGGGATGTGGGTGCGGGACTCCTCCGCCGGCGTGGGTACACTGACTTTCGCCGACGAGGAGCTCGGCGTATTTGCGGGACTGGGCCACCCCATCAGCGACAGCGACACCGGCGAAAGCGTCGCCCTGCGAAGCGGCGAGATCGTTCCCTGCGAGATAACCGGTTGCAGTGCCGGAACGGCCGGAAGCCCCGGCGAGTTGAAGGGACATTTTCTGAGCGCCCACGCCATCGGCACCATCCGCATCAACGGTGAGAATGGCGTCTACGGCACGACCCGCACCCACTTCTCGGGCCAGCTGCGGGGAGATCGCGTTCGCGCAGGAAGTCGCCACCGGTCCCGCCGAGATATGGGCTACCACCGAGGGGGACACGCCCCGCACCTATCGCATCCAGATCGAGCGGGTCAGTGATGCCGACCCTCGCCGGAATCTGGTCATCCGGGTGACCGACCCTTCGCTTCTGTCTGCGACCGGCGGCATCGTGCAGGGCATGAGCGGAAGCCCTATCCTCCAAAATGGGCGCCTTGTGGGTGCTGTGACCCATGTTCTGGTCAATGACCCCACTCGAGGCTATGGGATTTTCGCCCAGACCATGCTGGAACAGGCAAAAAACGCCGTTCAAAACGGTACCGAAGCGCAGACCGCAGAATGAACAAGAAGATTTTTATGAAAATCCCAGAAATTGTAAAAATTTCCTGTTGCATTCCATGGTAAATTATGGTAAAATCTAGAGCGTAAAGGGAACTGCACACATTGGAGGATAGTACGATGGATAAAGTAAGATTTTTGATGTCGGATACCAGCGCGGATGTTACGGCAGCCTGCCGAGAGGCGCTGGAGCAAAAAGGCGTAGAAGTGACCGTCGTGGAAAAAGACGGCCTTCAGATCTTGCAGAAGATGCTTGTGGTGCGGCCGCAGGTGGTTTTGCTGGATGCCTTTATGCCCGGGCTGGATGCGCTGGCCGTCAAGCAGAAATATGTCGCCGCCGGCGAAACGCACACCTCGTTTTTCGTTACCGGCGCGTTCCAGAGCGAGGAAATGGTGCAGGAGCTGCTGGACGAGGGCTTTGCCTACTATTTTGTCAAGCCTTTCGACGAGAATGTCCTTGCCAGCCGGGTGCTCAAAGTCGCCCACGGCCACCAGAAGCGGCTTATCACGGCCAGCGTGGACAGCGACGAGCTGAAGGTCACGGACATTCTGCATCAGATCGGCGTCCCTGCCCACATCAAAGGCTACCAGTTCCTGCGGGATGCCATCCTGCTCACCATGAACGAGCCGGAGTACATCAACGCCGTCACCAAGCGCCTGTACCCGGAGATCGCCAAGAAAAACGGCACCACCGCCAGCCGGGTAGAGCGGGCCATCCGCCACGCCATCGAGGTGGCAACCGATCTGCCATGCAACGTTACCCTTGTCCAGCATCCGGGTCACATCGCTGACCAGCTCGGCGCAGGCATCGCTTGCGGAGCCCTTGCTGCCGCCGCCGGTGTACTTGAAGATCGCCACGCCGCGGCCTGCATAGGTGCCGTTCATAGGCTCGAATGCACTGGCCCAGGAGGGATCGTAGGCAGCGGTCACGTCAGCGGACAGGCAGACACTGTGACGGAAGGCCAGGATATCGTCCTGACCGGCGGCACGGCAGAGCTCCTGCATAAAGTGGAAGGCGTACATGCTCTGCATACCGGTCACGCCGTCGGAGCCGATCTCTTCCTTATCGGTCAGGACGCAGACAGTGGTGTAGGCGGGGTTCTTGGTCTCGATCTCGGCCATCAGTGCGGGATAAGCGTCCACACGGTCATCGTGGCCGTAGCCGCCCACCATGGAGCGGTCAAAACCGACGTCACGGCTCTTGTAAGCCGGGGTGATCTCGATCTCAGCACGCATGAACTCCTTCTCAGTGATGCCGTACTTCTCGTGGAGGAGGATCATGGTGTTCAGCTTGACGGCTTCCTTGACGTCCTCGTCCTCCACGGCATCGGAACCGATGAGGATGTTCAGCTCCTCGGCCTTGATGCCGTCCTTCAGGGGACGGGCGTTCTGCTCGGCACCCAGATGGGGCAACAGGTCGGTGATGCAGAAGACGGGATCGTTCTCGTCCTCGCCCACACGGACGGTGACGGTAGAGCCATCCTCGCGGGTGAACACGCCGTGGATGGACAGAGGGATAGTGCCCCACTGATACTTGCGGATACCACCGTAGTAATGGGTCTTGAAGTAGCTCAGGTGGTCAGACTCGTACAGGGGGTTGGGACGCAGGTCCAGACGGGGGCAGTCGATGTGGGCAATGACCAGATGGAAGCCGTCCTCAAAGCTGCGGGTGCCGATGGTGGCTGCCACGACAGCCTTGTGGAACTGGACGAAATAGACCTTGTCGCCGGGCTTGTAGGTTTTTTTGGGGTCGAACTCCACATAGCCTGCATCCTTGAGCATCTGCTCGCTCTCGGCGGCAACCTCGCGCTCGGTCTTGCCTGCGTCGAGGAACTTCTTGTAGCCCTCGGCGAAGTCGTGGGCCTTCTGCTTCACGTCAGCATCCTTATCGGCGACGTAAGCAGGCTTATAGAGCAGCTTTTCAGCCAGCTGCTGGTTCGGAGTTTTTTCTGCCATAGAATTTCTCCTGCCTTTCTCTTTCGGTATTCCTAAATATTTCAAACCGGCGCAAGCCGGTTCAAGCGGGTTTGCAGCCTGCTCAGGCTCCGTACAGCTCGGTGCACTTGGCATAGCAGGCGGTGATCTTTTCCACATAGTGGTGCATCTGGTTATAGGGGAAACCCGACAGGGTCAACCCGTCCTCCGAGTGTTCTTCCTTCTGGAGCAGGGCATCCACAGTGCCCCACCCGCTGTGGTAGGCTGCGGCGGCCGTGGAGATATCGCCGTTGTAACGCACCAGGCAGAGGTGGAGGTAATAGCATCCAAAGCGGATGCTCACATCCGGGTCGTACAGGTCGCCAAAGGAAACCTCCTCCCCCAGGCCCCTTACTGCGGAGCCAGAGGAAGGTCTCCTCTGTCATCTGCATCAAGCCGCGCGCATCGACACTGGAAGTTGCGCCCGGGTCAAAGCCGCTCTCGTGCGGATGAACGAATAGACCAGAAGCGGGTCAAGCTCATACTCTGCGGCATACTGCTCCACCAGTGCGGCGTATTTCCGCGGGTAGAGCCGCTGTTCCACCTGATCGCGGCGCAACGGCGGCAGCAGCCAGCAGGACCACAGAGCAGAAAGAGCAGAACCAGCGTTTTCAAAAACTTTTTCAAAGCGAAGTGTCCGCGCCCCCCTTTCCGTGCGCCCTCAGCCTGCAGCTGCTCACAGAGCGCCGCTGGCCGCCGCTTCCAGAAGCCTCAAGGTCAGCATCGTTGCGCAGAACAAGATCGGCCCTGGCAAGCAGGCTTCTTCCGGGGGTCTGGGCGTTCAGGCGGCGCTCCGCCATTTCCGGCGCGATGCCGTCCCGGGCGGCGATGCGGGCCACACTGGTCGCAAAGGGCGCAGTGACCACGCAGAGGTGGTCGCACTCTTTTTCCGCATCGGTGCCCACGATCACGGCTCCGTCTATCACAAAAAGCGGTGCTCCGGCTTCCCTGGGCGGCCTGTTTCGCTGCCCGGATGCGGCGGAGGATTTCCGGGTGGGTCAGCGCGTCCAGCGCCCGCTTGCCCTCCGGCGCTGCAAAGGCCCGGTCTGCCAGCAGGCGGCGGTCCAGCGTGCCATCTGCCCGGAGGATATCGTCCCCGAACCGCTCCGCCAGCCGGGGCAGCAATGGCGAGCCCGGGAGCAAGATCTCGCGGGAGATCTGATCGGCATCCACCAGCGGGACACCATGTGCAGCAAACATAGACGTGACCGTCGATTTGCCGCAGCCGCTGCGGCCGGTGATCCCAAGAGTGATCATAGCTGGATCACCCGGAACGCTGCTGCACGAATCAGGCGGTTGTACACAGCCATGGACAGGCCGTTCTTCTTGGGGCAGCGAGCATAGACCACGGAATCTCCCTGCTCATCCAGTGCACGCAGGCTCCGGAAGATGTGCTTGGCCTGGTCGGCACCGTCGCCCTCCCTGCCGTACTCCACACAGGGCCAGCCGAGCTTTTCGGACTCGCCGGTGAAGCAGAGGCAGCTGGGATTCTGGTCCGCATGGGCATCCACATAGGCTCTGAACTGCTCAAAAGTGCCGTCCAGCAGGGTGACATCTGCCTTGGGAGCATAATGCTTATACTTCATGCCCGGGCTGCGCACCACGGCACCCTCGGGCAGCTTCTCCAGAATGGCCTTGGAGACCTCGACTTCCTCACCCAGAGCGCGCTCCAGATCTTCCAGCGTGATGTGGCCGGGGCGGAACAAGGTGGGCTTTTCGCCTACCACAGAGATGACGGTATCTCCACACCAACATCGCACTCGCCGCCATCCAGGATCAGCGGCAGACGGCCATCCATATCGGTGAACACGTCCTGTGCGTTGGTGGGGCTGGGTTTGCCGGAAAGGTTCGCGCTGGGGGCCGCAAAGGCACAGCCGCTCTGCGCAATGACAGCCCGTGCCACCGGGTGGCTGGGCATCCGGATGCCCACCGTGTCCAGACCGGCACAGCACTCCGCTGCCACCTCCGGGCCGCGGGGCATGATGATGGTCAGAGGGCCGGGGCAGAACGCGGCCATCAGCAGCTGGGCACGCTCAGGGATCTCGCTGACAAGGCCGTGGAGCATCTCCGGCCCGGTGACGTGGACGATGAGGGGGTTGTCCTGCGGGCGTCCCTTTGCCACAAAGAGATTTTTTTTGACGGCTTCCCCGTTGCGTGCATCGGCTGCAATGCCGTACACCGTTTCCGTAGGGAGAGCCACCAGCTCTCCTCTGCGCAGAAGATCAGCCGCTTTGGCGATTGCTTCGCCCTCAGCAGGTAAAATTTCAGTTTTCATTTTCATGCGATTCATCGTTCTTTCTATCTGTAAAGTAAAAATTTTTTCAATCACCGTTTTCAACGCAAGCGTATTCTTTTCTATCGCTTTGCGTGTCCGCTGGCGCAGCTTTTCAGCCTGCTCGCGCATGGCAAGCGCATCGATGATCTCATCCAGATTGCCGTCCATGATCTTGTCCAGATTGTGGACGGTCAGCCCGATGCGGTGATCCGTGCAGCGATCCTGGGGGAAGTTGTAAGTCCGGATCTTCTCGCTGCGGTCACCGGTTCCCACCTGCCCCGCGCGGTTGGCATTGATGGCGTCCTGCTGCTCTTTCTGCTTCTGGGCCAGCAGGCGGCTGCGCAGAATCTCAAGGGCCTTATCCTTATTCTGGAACTGGCTGCGCTCGTTCTGGCACTCCACCACCATTCCGGGTGGGGATGATGCGTCACCCGGATGGCGCTGGACGTCTTGTTGATGTGCTGGCCGCCCGCACCCGAGGAGCGGAATGTATCGATGCGCAGGTCTTTCTTGGGGTCGATGACAAGATCCACTTCCTCGGCCTGCGGCATCACCGCTACGGTGGCCGTGGAGGTGTGGATGCGGCCCTGCGTCTCGGTCTCGGGCACTCGCTGCACTCGGTGCACTCCGCTCTCATACTTGAGCCGGTTATAGGCCCCTGCGCCGTTCACGGCAAGGATGGCTTCCTTGACACCGCCCAGCTCCGTCTCGTTGAGGTTGAGCACTTCCCACTCCCAGCCCCTGCTCTGAACGTACATGGCTGTACATCCGCATCAGGCTGTGGGCAAACAGCGCCGCCTCCTCGCCGCCGGCTCCGCCGCGCAGCTCCAAAATGACGCTTTTTTTCGTCATTTGCATCCCGCGGCAGCAACAGAATTTTGAGATTATTTTCCAGCTCTGCCACTTCCTGACTCTTTTCGCTGATCTCCTGCTGTACCATTTCCTTAAAGTCCGGATCAAGGGCCCCGCCTTCGAGCAGGGCTTTGGCCTGAGCAAGATGATCCTGCGCCGTGGTCAGGGCCTGATAGGCCTGCACCACAGGCTCTGCCTCGTGATACTCCTGCATCAAGCGGCGGAACAACGCCGGGATCTGCAGCTGTTTCCGGCTGGTTCAGGCGGATGGAAAGCTCCTCAAACCGGTGGCTGACAGCCTCCATTTGGGAAAGCAGTCTTGGCATACTGTGCAGTTCTCCTTACAACAATCCGAATGGACAGCTGCAAGGACACCGTGCCCGGTTTGATGACTTTTTGATGTTTCTTTTCAATTTTTGTGCGGGGCAGCATGACCTCACGGCCGCAGCCCGTGCAGCGGATCTTGAAATCCATACCGACCCGGAGCACCTCGAAGCTTGCAGCTCCGCAGGGGTGCTTTTTGCGGGTCTGGATGGTATCTCCCACTGCGATATCCATATGTCGTTCCCTCCTGCCGCCCCTTTGCGGGGCAGTACCCTGTGAGCAGGTTTCCATGCCGCACATACAGATATAGTATAAACCAAACTCGTATAAAATGCAAAATTGTGCCGCGCATAGAGTTTTAATGCCGACACCTGCTTTGGTGCCGACGTGCAGCGGAAAACGCTAAAATAACACAGAAAGAGGAATCAAACCATGATGCAGACATTTCGTACTGAAGGCAATTACCGCAGTGCGAACCGCCTCTCCCCCGCGGAGCTGCGGGCCGCCATGGCCAACCGCGAGATTTTACAGAGCACTGCCCTTGCCTTTGACACCCAGCGGCAGCTCCGGTTCGATCTGGGCGGGGTCACAGGCCGTGATGCCCTTTGGCCAGTGTGCCGATGGAGCTGAGAGCGGCACGGTGCGGGACATTGCAGTGCTGACGCGGGTGGGCCGCCCCACCTGCTTTGTGATTGAAGGGATGGAGACCGATGAGAGCGGCCAGCCCTGCTACCTGCTTTCCCGGGCTGAGGCACAGCGGATGTGCAAGACAGATTATCTCGATACCCTTTCTCCCGGGGATATCCTGCCCTGTGCCGTAACTCACATTGAGCCGCTTCGGCGCTTTCTGTGATGTGGGGTGCGGCATCAGCGCCCTGCTGCCCATTGACTGCATGTCGGTCTGCCGCATCTCCTCCCCCGCTGACCGGGTGAGCGTGAGGCCAGCAGATTCTGTGCGCCATCAAGAGCCGGGATGTACAGGGGCGATTCGTGCTGACCATCCGTGAGCTGCTGGGCACCTGGGAGGAGAACGCCGCCGGGTTCACCGTGGGCGAGACCGTGGTGGGCATTGTGCGGAGCGTGGAGGAATACGGCACCTTTGTGGAGATCGCCCCCAATCTGGCCGGCCTTGCCGAGAGCTGCCCCGACCTGCACCCCGGGCAGGCGGTGAGTGTCTACATCAAAAATATCCTGCCCGATAAAATGAAGATCAAGCTGGTCATCGTCAACCACAGCCTGGGCCAGAGCCACCGGTTCGACCTGCGGTATTTCATTACGGAGGGGCATATCGACCACTGGCTGTATTCCACCCCCGAAAGCCGCAAGCGCATTGAAACAGATTTTGCGGTTGCGGCTTGCAATCCTGTCTGAAACCCTTTATACTAGTGATTCTTTACGGGAATAGGCAGTGCCGGGCAATTTGAAAACAGGGGGATGTGCAGAACGATGGCCGCCAACGATGCTTTTACCGCCGGTGTTCGTCCCGGCGGACTGACCGACAGCACGGAGATCCGGTTGCTGTTGTGCTATCTGGTCAAGAATGCCGGGCCCATCACCCGGACGGAGATCGAGAACGCGCTGATGGAAGAAGCAGCTGGTCAACTATTTTGAGATCGGCTCCTGTCTGGATGATATCACCCGGCCAGCAGCTGGTCACGCTGAAGGAACGATTGCTATTCCATCACCGAAAAAGGACGCAAGGTCGCGCAGGAGCTTGCCTATGACCTACCCCGCAGTGTGCGGGAGCGCGCGGTGGCGGCGGTTCTGCGCAGCCAGAACTGGACCCGCAAGGAGGCCGAATACAGTGCGCATATCACCGAAAAGCCGGACGGTCACTGCTCCATCCGCTGTACCATCCGGGCGCTGGACCGGGAGCTGTTTTGCCTATTGGCGTTGAACCGCTCTTTAACGTCGTTGGTGCCCAGCATGATGATGAGCAAGTCGATGACCTCGTGGCTCTTGAGGAGCGAATAAGCCACGCTCAGAGCGTCCATCGACTCATGGATGGGGTCCACGAAAACGGTCGTCCGGCCCGAAAGGCCCTCTTCCGTCACAAGATACTCGCTGCCCAGCGCTGTTTGCAGCCGACAGGTCCAGCGCTCATCCTCGTTGAAGCGGATGCCGTGGTCGGCGCAGTCCGCCGGGTCGGCACAGTAGCCGTGGGTGTTGGAGTCGCCCAGACAAAGGATATGTTTTTTCATCGTCTCTTCCCCTCTCAAATCTCGCCCCGCGACTGGCGGAAATAGTAAACTGCGCCCACCATACCGGCGTCGTTGTGAAGCTGGGCGGCGCGGATCTCCAGTCCCTCTGCAAAGGCAGGCATGATGGAAGCCCTCACCTTTCTGGCGATGGGTTCGATGAGCAGCTCCTGCTGAGCGCTGACGCCGCCGCCGATGAGAATGAGCTGCGGGTTGAAGATGTGCACCATGCCCGCAAGGCCCTGGGCGATCTCATCCGTCCAGTCGTCCAGAAGCGCCAGGATGGTGGGGTCGCCTGCATGGGCCGACTCAAAGATAGCGCGGCCATCCTTCCACTTCGGATTCCGGGGCTGTGCGCCCCGCACCAGAGCGGTGGTTGCGGCGTACCGCTCCCAGCAGCCCGACGCGCCGCAGGTGCAGAACACACCATCCAGCGCGTGGGTGCGGAAGTGTCCCAGCTCACCGCCGAGACCCCGCGCACCTTCCAGCAGGCGGCCTCCGGTGAGGATGCCGCCGCCGACGCCGGTCCCCAGCGTGACGCCGATGACGTCCGTGTAGCCCTTTGCGCCGCCGACCCAGACCTCACCCAGCGTCATGCAGTTGGCGTCGTTGGCGACAGTGGTCGGCAGACCGAACTTCGCTTCCAGCTCCGCTTTAATGGGGCTTCCGATGTAGTTGGGCAGGCTGCCGCAGGTCCCGGCTACGATGCCCTTTCGGGTGTCGATCTGTCCTGCGGCGGAAACGCCGATGCCCGCAAGGCCCTGCGGTTCAACAGCCTGCTCCTTGAGAAACTGTTCGGCAGCAGACAGCACCGTAGTGAGGATGGGGGTCTCGTAGTTGTCGAAGCAGACGCTCTGCTCCGTTTTGGAGAGCACACGGCCCTCTTCGTCCACGATGCCCAGCTTGACGGCAGTGCCGCCAATATCAATGGCAAGATACTGTTTCATAGTCGTATCTCCGTATCATTTGTGCATGGCGTTGATGGCACCGGTGAAGCGGGCGGTGATCTCCGCCGGGCGGGTGATGGCACCGCCGACGACGAGGGCGAAAGCTCCGGCTTCCAGCGCCTTGACAGCCTGCTCAGGGTAATGGATATGACCCTCGGCAATGATCTTCGCCGGGCATTCCGCGGCCAGCTTGTGGACAAACTCAAAATCAATATCGTTGATCCCCTGCGTCTCGGGGGTGTAGCCGCGCATGGTGGTGCCTACGAAATCAGCACCGGCCTCGGCACAGAGCATGGCGTTCTCGAAATTGTCGCAGTCAGCCATGAGCAGCTGGTCGGGATATTTCGCCTTGATGGCACGGATGAACTGGGCCGAAGTAGAGCCGTCGGGGCGGAGAGCAGCAGTACCCTGCACGGCAAGGATGTCCACGCCGCAGGCCACGAGCTCGTCAACTTCCTGCATCGTGACGGTGATGTACATGGGAGTGCCGGGGTAATCCTTTTTGATGATGCCGATGACGGGCAGGTCCACCACCTGTTTGATCTGGGTGATGTCGCGGACGGTGTTGGCGCGGATGCCCACGGCTCCGCTCATGGCGGCGGCTTTCGCCATCAGGGGCATGACGCCGCCCTCTTTGGTGTAAAGAGGCTCTGTCTCAAGTGCCTGACAGGAGACGATGAGGCCGCCTTTGATCTGCTCAAACAGTTTTTCTTTCTCCATATCCATCAATCCTCCATCCTGATCTTGATGACCACTTTGCGCACATGCGCACAGCCGGGCCGTGCCACGCCGGGCTTGTGCAGCTCGCCGGGGAAAAACAGGACGAACCGCCCCTCTCCCAGCGTGCCGCTGACGGCATCCGGACTGGTCCTGAAGCCAATATCTCCCGTAAACTCCCCTGCCTCCTCGCCGGGCAGGTTGGTATAGCCCCAGCCCTCGCCGCCGGTCAGGTCGATCTGAAGGTCGGCGTACTTTTTGTGGTACTCGAGGCGGGCACTGTCGGGGTTCAGCCCAGCCTCCATCACGTTGATGAAGACGTTCTCACCGTCCACCTCGGTGCGGCCCAGCGGCAGATCGTACAAATCGCGGGCCACATGGTAGGCGGTGAGGTAGTCGATGGCGGTTTCAAGGTTCTGGTGGAGCCCGCGATAACGGTTCAGGTGCTCCAGTGCGTCGCAGATCATGGTGATTTTCTCCTAACCAAGTGTTTTTTTAACAGAAGCACAAAGAGCGCCTGCCCTCTCCCCCTCATTGAGAGACGGAGAGGGGGCGCTTTTGATTTTTCAGAGCTTTGCGATGGCAGCTTCGATCATGGCCTGTGCTTCGGCGACGATGGGTTCATCTTCCGGGATGAGGCCGGGCATCGGCTCGCGGACGCCGCCCAGCTCAAGGCCGTACATCCGGCGCAGGATCTCCTTCTGCACCGCGTAGAGGTTGCCGTGGGCCGAGCACATCTTATAAATGATGCGGTCGGCGTCGTACTGAATCGCGCGGGCAGCTTCGATCTCGCCCTTGTTGATGTGCTCGTTCATAGCAAGATACAGCTCCGGCATAACGGCATAGGTGCCGCCGATGCCGCCGTCTGCGCCGATGACGCGGCCGGAGACGAACTGCTCATCCGGGCCGTTGAAGACCACGAAATTGCCCTCGCCACGGGCGGCAATGCCGGCATCCTTGAACATCTGGATGTCCTGGGTGGGCATGGAGCTGTTCTTGACGGCAACGACGTTGGGGTTCTTGAGCATCTCGCGCAGCAGGCTCATGGTCAGGCCGGTGCCGGCCAGCTGGGGGATGTTGTAGATGACGAACTCGGTGTTGGGAGCCGCCGCCGACATATCGTTCCAATATTTGGCGATGGCGTACTCCGGCAGATGGAAGTAGATGGGCGGGATCGATGCAATGGCATCCACGCCCACGCTCTCGGCGTGGCGGGCCAGCTCGACGCTGTCGGCGGTGTTGTTGCAGCCGACGTGTGCGATGACGGTCAGTTTGCCTTTGGCTTCACTCATGACGGCTTCCAGCACGGCCTTGCGCTCATCGACGTGCTGATAGATGCACTCACCGGAGGAGCCGCCCACATACACGCCCTTGACGCCCTTTGCAATCAGATGGCGGGTCAGTGCCCTGACGCCCTCGGTGGAGATATTGCCCTCTGCGTCGTAGCAGGCATAGAAAGCCGGGATCACGCCCTGATACTTGGTAATGTCTTTCATTTGTCCATGTCCTTTCTGATAATTCAAGCCCTACACGCTCTCCGTTCAAAGGGGAAACGGCAGCAGCGCCCCTGCATCCGCTTCGGCCCTTGGGCGGGCCTCGCGTCTTGCTTGACCGCGGCGCCAAGCGGCTTTCCTCTTGCGGTTCCCAGCGTCCGCTTCGTGCCTTGGTGCGGCACTCGCGTCCTGCTGACCGCGGCGCCAAAAGTTGCTCCCTGTTTCGGCCACTGGCCGCGGTCGAAATTTTAGCCTTTAACAGCACCCATTGCGATGCCCTTGGTGAAATACTTCTGGAAGATCAGGAAGATGATGATGATCGGCACAGCGGCCAGAGCGGCGCCTGCCATGATAAGGCCGAAGTCGGTGCTGTTCTCCGCCTGCAGCTTTGCGATGCCCAGCGAGATCGTCAGGTTGCTGGTGCTGGACAGCATGATGAGCTGCATGAAGTAATCGTTCCAGCTGTTGATGAAGGTGAAGATAGCCAGCGCGCCGATGCCCGGCTTGACCATCGGGAGCACGACGCTGACGAAGGTACGCGCCTCGCTGGCACCGTCGATACGGGCCGCTTCCAGCATCTCGGTGGGGATGCCCTCACTGAACTGCTTCATCAAAAAAGACGCCGAAGGGCCAGCCCACGATGGGAAAAGAAAATGACGGCCCAGATGGTATTGTAAAGGTTCAGTGCGCTCATCTCACGCAGCAGCGGGATGAGGATGACCTGCTTAGGCAGGGCCATTGCGCAGACGATGAGGGTAAAGAGCAGTTTACGGCCGACAAAGCGCTTTTTGGCCAGCGCATAGCCTGCCATTGCTGCGGTGATGCAGGTGAGGATCATGGACATGACGGCCATGAACACGGTGTTTATCATCCAGCGCAGCGCGGCCGGAGCAGTTGGGCCGACGGAGAAATAGATTGGCTCTCCATCTGCGCTGAAAGAGTGGCTGAAGGGCACGGCCAGCTGCCACAGGGGTGCGCTCTTGCCTGCGAAAAGTTTCTGGTAGTTGGTCAGCACCCACTGGCTGGGCCACCACTCGGGGGTCGTGGAGTTGATGGCCGCGCCGGTCTTAAAGGAACCGGTGATGATCCAGTACAGCGGGAACGCGAACAGCACGGCCACGATGCTGATAAGAATGAGGGTCAGTATCATGTAAGCGCTCATCTTTTTCAGCTTGCTGGGGTGACGCTTCAACGGTTTCTGTTTTTTTGCAGTTGCAGTCATTGCCCGGCACCTCCTTTAATGATCCTGACTGCCAAACTTGAACTGGACAGCCGACAGGATGGCGATGATAACGGCCAGCACAACGCCCATTGCGTTGCCGTAACCATAGCGGTAGAGCTTGAATGCAGTGTAGTAGATGTAGTACATGATGGTATCGGTGCTGTGGTTGGGGCCGCCGGAGGTCAGAAGCTGGATCAGTGCGAAGCACTGGAAGGAGTTGATGGTCGTGATGACCAGGATGTACAGGGTGGTGGGCATGATGGCGGGCCACTTGATGCGCCAGAAGCACTGGAAATCAGTGGCACCGTCCACTTCAGCGGCTTCCACGATGGACTGGTCTACGTTGCCCAGTGCCGAAACGTACAGCACGATGGGCTGGCCGACAGAAGTAGTCAGCAGGATGAGGATGATGCAGCCCAGTGCGTATTTTTCATCGCCCAGCCAGTTGATGTTCTTGTCGATGAATCCCACAGCCTTGCCCAGATAGTTGAAGATGCCGTAGTAGTTGTTGTACATCCACTTCCACACGACGGTGACAGCCACCGAGCCGGTGACGACCGGCAGATAGAACACGCAGCGGAAGAGGCTCGTGGTCCACTCGGGCAGATCGACGATGGCTGAGCTGATCCACAGCGAGAACGCACAGGTCACAGGCACCGAAACGACCACGATGATGAAGGTGTTGCGCAAAGCGCCGCGGAAGATAGGGTCAGCGAACAGCTCTTCGTAGTTGGCAAAACCCACAAAGATGTCGGCACGGTTCATGGTCGAGTCAAAAAAACTCGTGACCACGCAGAGTATCATGGGGTAAATGACGAAGCCGAGAAAAAAGATGAGGCTGGGCAGAAGGAACAGGTAGGAAGCGATGGTCTCCTGCCGAACCAGTGCGCTGCTGCGCTTCGGCTCTTTGATGCTTGCAGTCTTTGCAGCCAAAGAAATCACCAGACCTTTCGTTCGGATTGGGTGCTTGTCTCACACAAAAAGCCCCTCCCTCGCCGGGATGTTCGAGGGAGGGGCAGTCATTACTTATTTGCCCTCAGGCGGAAAAGCTCAGGCTTCGGCGGCTGCGTTGGCGTTCTGGACAAAGGTTGCAACGGAAGTGGCAACGTCTTCGCCAGTGCCTACACGCTGAAGCATGTTCCACCACTCGGTGCGGGCAGTTGCCCAGCCCGGAGTGATCTGGTAGTAGTCGCCCAGATAGGCCATGAACTTGGTGTACTCGCTCATGATGGCATTGTCGGCGTAGATGTCGCCCACGCTGGCGCGGACCGGGAAGTAAGTGGAAGCCAGAACGCTGTCCTTCACCTGGTCAGGGTCAGCAGCGATGAACTCGATGAAGGTCTTGGCTGCCTTGATCTTTGCCTCATCGCCGTTGTCGAAGACGCCAAAGCCCCAGATGCCGCCGCAGAGCTTCGGGTCGCCGCTCTCGGTCGGGAATGCCATGGGCATGATCTCGTCGCCGTCATTGGTCAGGCCGGCGTCGTTGTTGTCGCTGTTCAGCTGCTGCGCGATGTTCCAGCAGAAAGCCATCTGCAGAGTGCCGTTGCGGAACAGGGTGATCTCGTCGCCGCCTGCGATGGAAGCGTCGAAGTTGATGCCATCGGTGTCGTACAGTGTCTGAATGGCCTTGATGTTCTCGGCGGAGTCTGCGGTGTACTTGGTGTGTGCATCGTCGGTGAAAGTGCCGCCGTACATATTGTTAATGATCGCACGGGTGCCCTGATCGCCGCCCTGACCGCCGCAGTAGACAGCCGCCACGTTCTCGTAGCCGCCCTTGTAGAGGGCGTCAACGGTGTTCAGGAAGCCCTCGGTGCTCCAAGTGTGCTTATCAGTGTCGATGTACTTGTCTGCGCCCACTTCCTTGACCTTGGTCATGTTGACGGCCATGCAGTGTGCCGTCATACACAGGGGGTACTCATAGTAGTCGCCCTTGTCGTTGTGGCAGGCGGAGTTGACGGACTCGTAGATGTCCTTCTTGGCATCATCGGTCCACAGGTCGTTCAGCGGGGCCATGACGCCCTTCGCGCCCCAGTTGGCCACCAGACGCTCGGGGCCTTCCATGATGAGGTCGGGTGCGCTGCCGCCCTCGATGGCGGTGTTGACCTGATCGTCGCCGTTGGTATAGTCGAGATACTCAACGGCCACTTTAATGTCAGGATACTTTGCGTTGAAGCTGGCGATGAGCTCCTGCACGGTCTCGTCCTTGCCCCAGCCGCCGATGGGGTATGTCCACAGCTTGATGCTTGCGCCGGATGCAGAGCCGGAAGCGGCAGTGGAAGCAGCAGTAGAAGCTGCCGTGCTGGTAGATGCGGACTTGCCGCCGCAGGCAGCCAGCGCACCCGCTGCGCTCATAATACCAACGGCCTTCAAGAAGGAGCGACGAGAAATAGCATTCTTCATAATAAGTTCTCCTTACCTATCATCATATCGGCGGCCCTTCATCCCTGACCGCTCTTGTTGGCCTTATTATAGAAAACTTCTTTCATTTTGTCCATCGGTCGCATACACAATTTTCAGAAAGTTTTCTTGTATATTCCGCACAAATATCTGGGATACCAGCCAGATTTTGGCCACTTTCACTAGTTTTGCCGCCAGCTGTAGCCGTTTTGTAATCATTTCTGCGCCGTTTGTCATTTTCGGTTTGAAAATCATTTTCGTTCTCCTTCCGCAGTTTTGAAATTTATTTTCAGTAATAAGTACTACTTTTCCTCGATTTTTAGATGCTCTGCACAGCTTTTTCTTCCGAATTATGGCGAAAAGCACACTTGTCAAGCGGCCAAACTTCTTTTATACTTTTTTTATAAAGATGCCCCCTTCCCTGTGCAGCGGAAGGGGCAAAAGAAGGTATAAGGAATAGTGCGGGCCTTGCGGCCCGCTCGAAGGAGCTTGACCATGGGTACAAATTTTTGGGAATTGCTGCATCAACGACAGGACCAGCTGACCAGATCCGGCCACGCGGTCGCTGACTACCTGCTGCAGCATGCGGACGAAGCGCAGTATCTTTCCATTTCCTCGCTGGCCCGGGAGTGCAACGTCGCCGAGGCGACAGTGTTCCGGTTCTGCCGGGCTTTGGGGTTCGACGGCTACCATGAGATGCGCATTGCGCTGGCGCAGGCCAACGCCACCGGCACACCCTCCAGCCAGAGGGAGCTTCAGCCCGGTGCTACCACCGCAGAACTCTGCGAGCACGCATACGCCCGTTTCCTCACCGCCATCAGCGGCACCCAGAACGCCCTCTCTACCGAGGCCGTGGACGAGGCCGTACACCTGATGCAGGAGGCCCGGCAGGTGTTCTGCCTCGGACAGGGCGGCAGTATGCTCCTGGCAAACGACATCTGCGCCCGCTTCGCCAGCCTTTCCACCAAGTTTCGCACCGCAGGCGACAGCCATTTACAGCTGCTGACTGCCAGTCTGATGAACGAGGCCGACGTTGTGCTCTTCGTCTCCTACTCCGGCGCGACCCGCGACATGATGGAGACACTGCGCACCGCCAAGGCCGCCGGGGCAAAAATCATCCTCCTGACCCATTACGAGGACTTCCTCCACTGTCATGTTCAGCACGTCGGAGATGGTCTTTTCCTTATATTTGACTTCCAGCGTCTCCCGGTTGTAACGTGCACCCTTGCAGACCTCGCAGGGGACGTAGACATCAGGCAGGAAGTGCATCTCGATCTGGAGGATACCGTTGCCCTCGCAGGCCTCGCAGCGGCCTCCCCGGACGTTAAAGCTGAACCGGCCCGGGCCATAGCCCCGCATCTTGGCGTCCTGTGTCTGCGAAAAGACGGTGCGGATGTCGTTGAAGACGCCGGTATAGGTGGCCGGGTTGGAGCGGGGTGTCCGGCCGATGGGCTGCTGGTCGATGCCGATGACCTTATCCACAAATTCGAGGCCCTCTACCCCATCGCATCTGCCTGCGCGGGAACGTGCGCCGTTCAACTCACAGGCCAGCGTCTTATACAGGATCTCATTGATGAGGCTCGATTTGCCCGAGCCGGAGATGCCCGTCACGCAGATAAACTCTCCCAGCGGGAACTTCACATCAATATTCCGCAGGTTGTTCTCCCGTGCCCCCTCACCGTGAGGAAATTGCCATTGCCGATGCGGCGGGTCTGGGGCACCTCGATGCGCTTGCGGCCCGACAGATAGTCGCCGGTAATGCTGCGCTTGGCCTTGCAGATGTCCTTCACCGAGCCGGCAGCCACGATCTCACCGCCGTGGACGCCTGCGCCGGGGCCGACGTCCACGATATAGTCCGCGCTGCGCATGGTATCTTCATCGTGCTCGACCACGATGACCGTGTTGCCGAGGTCGCGGAGATTTTTCAGCGTAGCGATGAGCTTATCATTGTCCCGCTGATGCAGGCCGATGGACGGCTCATCCAGCACATAGAGCACGCCGGAAAGCGCACTGCCGATCTGGGTCGTCAGGCGGATGCGCTGGCTCTCTCCGCCGGACAGAGTGCCTGCCGCCCGGGCCAGCGTGAGGTAGTCGAGTCCCACGCTCTGCAAGAACTGCAGGCGGTTCTTGATCTCCTTCATGATCTGGCCGCCGATCTGCTTCTGTTTTTCGGTCAGTTTCGGCTCATTGTCGGCGATGAACTTCAGCTCGTCCCGGATGGACAGCTCGCAGAAGTCGCTGATGTTCTTGTCTCCGATGGTCACCGCCAGCACCACCGGCTTGAGGCGTTTGCCGTGGCAGTCGGGGCACTCGACGCCTGACATAAAGCTGCCGATCTCCTCCTTCATCCACTCGCTGTTGGTCTCCCGGAAGCGGCGCTCAAGGTTCTCGACGATGCCCTCAAAGGTGTTGTAATAGACACCGCTGCCGAACTCGTTGGTGCGGTGCATCTCGATCTTTTTCGCCGTTGGTGCCGTAGAGCAGGGCGTTGACGGCTTCAGTGCTCATATCCTTGATCGGCGTATCCAGCGTGAAACCGTACTTTTTTCCCCAGACCCAGATAGTACATCTCCGACACAGAGCCTTCGGCGTAGTACCAGCCGCTGGCCTTGATGGCCCCTTCCCGGATGGAAAGATTCCGGTTGGGCAGGATGCGCTCCTCGTCCACCCGCATGAAGGTACCGAGGCCGGTGCACTTTTCGCAGGCGCCCAGCGGATTATTGAACGAGAAGAGCCGGGGCGACAGGTCGCTGATGGAGATGCCGTGCTCCGGACAGGCGAAATTCTGGCTGAAGGTCATGCACTCGCCGCCGATGACGTCCACCTCGGCCACGCCGTCGGTGAGGGCAAGGGCGGTCTCCAGCGAATCGGCCAGGCGGCCCCGGATGCCCTTGCGCAGGGCAAGGCGGTCCACCACCACCTCCACGGTGTGCTTGATGTTCTTTTCCAGCGCGATCTCTTCATCGAGATCGTACAGATTGCCGTCGATCTTCACGCGAGCGTAACCGGCACGGCGGGCGGCCTCCAGCTCCTTCTGCTGGGTGCCCTTGCGCTGGCGGACGACAGGGGCGAGGACCTGAAACTTCGTCCCCTCTTCCAGCTTGAGGACGGCGTCCACCATCTCGTCCACGGTCTGCTGGCTGATGACCCGCCCGCAGACCGGACAGTGTGGCACGCCCACACGGGCGTACAGAAGGCGCAGGTAATCGTAGATCTCGGTCACAGTGCCCACCGTAGAACGGGGGTTGTGGCTGGTGGTTTTCTGGTCGATGGAAATGGCCGGTGACAGGCCGGTGATCTCGTCCACATCCGGCTTGTCCATCCGGCCCAGGAACATGCGGGCGTAGCTGGACAGGCTCTCCACATAGCGGCGCTGGCCGTCGGCGTAGATGGTGTCAAAGGCAAGGCTCGACTTGCCCGGAGCCGGACAGGCCAGTCATCACGATGAGCTTTTCCCTCGGGAGGGTCAGGATTTACATTTTTCAGGTTGTGCTCCCGCGCACCCTTTATGACTATTTTATCGTTTGCCAAGGTACTTTCTCCCTCTTCTTTGTGTCTGTGCATGGTTCTGCTTCCGCTCTGTCTCCGCCGAGGAATCCACGGTGGGGTTCTCGCCCCGGCGCAGCCGGTCGATCTGGTCGCGCAGGAAGGCCGCGTGCTCAAATTCCAGCAGCTTCGCCGCCTCCTTCATCTCCCGGGTCAGGCGGTCGATGGCGGCCTCCCGCTCCAGCTTGCCCATCCGCCGAGTGTTCATCTTGGCGTTCTCGGCCTTGTCGCTGATCTCGATGCTGTCCGGGATGGCCTTCACGATGGTCTTGGGCACGATGCCGTGCGCGGCGTTGTAGGCCATCTGGATGGCGCGGCGGCGCTCCGTCTCAGTGATGGCGCGGTCCATGCTGTCCGTCACCTCGTCGGCGTACATGATGACCAGACCTTCGGCGTTGCGGGCCGCACGGCCGATGGTCTGGATCAGGCTGGTCTCACTGCGGAGGAAGCCTTCTTTATCGGCGTCGAGGATGGCCACAAGGCTCACCTCGGGCAGATCGAGGCCTCACGCAGCAGGTTGATGCCCACCACCACGTCGA
>VOFC01005220.1_pt1 | contig 38685 bp, 50 predicted proteins | sample 5384161 | NCBI WGS metagenome assembly VOFC01 (sample SAMN12384722, study PRJNA508395) | human gut metagenome | isolation source: healthy gut B | host: Homo sapiens
TTTAGTGCTTACTGCCCTTGCACATCAGGCTGTCAAGCCACTTGCAGAGATAGTATGCAACGACCTCTGCTGCAACAGTCTGGAAAAAGGTGATGAAATTTTCCACAGGGTTCACCTCCTTTCCGCGACAGAGGGATCGGAGAAGGGCCGCAGGCCCAGTATAACATAAGTCTCGACGCAATACAACAAAAAGCCCTCCCGGAGTTGCCGCCCGAGGGGGCTTTTTGCCCGAAAAGCCCCGCTGACAGAGGGAAAAGTGTCAACGGGGGTCGGGGGTGATGGTTGGAAGGATGTGCTTCGCAGGATGTGCTGCTGCGCGGCAATGGCGGACGCTCCTTTTTCACAGGAGGGCTTGTGCATTGCGGCGGAGCCCTCTCAGTTTCGCTGTGCAGCAGAGCGCGGTCAGAACAGGGAAATATCATCGAATTTGTTCAACTGATGAATGAAAAGGATTCGCGAAAAGTGGCGCGTCTATTCCGGAGACAGGCGCTGCCAAAAATATGATTTTACATTACAAAATTGCACAAAAAGTAACTGAGCATTACAATTCATGACAAATATGTGCATATAAAATGCTTTTTTAGTTACGTTTTGGCTTGTTGACTTTTTGCCGTTCTGTGGTAGGATGAAGGTGGCTCGACCACAGGACGGACGACAAGGAGATCTTTATGGAACAAAAAAAAACACAAGGCACAACGAGGACAGGCTGCTGGCACTGTTTCACGGGCCGGCCCTCAAAGCAATGCGGCAGACCATGGATACACGCAGGAGGCGTTCGCAGCCGCCAGCGGCATTGGCAGCAGGGCGTTCGTCAACCGGCTGGAACGGCCGGATGCAAAGCCGGATCGAGACACCATTCTGAGGATCATGGTCTTTGTAGATGACTTTCTGATCCGGTGCCCGGAGATGCGGGCACCGGTCTATCGCTGCATCCGGGACAACATGATCGACCCGGAAAACGACTGGGTGCTGTTCCAATACCCAACGCTGCAGGAGTGCTGGACGAGGCTTTTTACGGGCTGCAACTTCCGCCCAAGCCCGATCTGGAGCGGATGGCTTCGATGGCACCATCTCCTACCGGTTCTTTCTGGACGTGGAGTCGCTGCCTCCGCAGGCGTTTGAGACGCTGCACGGGCTGGAGCAGAGACTGCAGGATAACAACGATCAGCATCCGCTGAGTTTTCGATCGCACAGTGGCAGCAGCTGGTCGTTGCGCCGCAGCAGGTCACCGCGCTGGAACAGGACCCTAAAAAGAACGAGGCGGTGCTGACCTGCCTTGAGCGGCTGAAGAGGAAAAACCTGCTGTTTTACTATGAGAGCCCGGGCAAAAGGGCCAGAGCCTGCCGGAGGTTCTGGACGAGTACCAGAGCATCCGCCTGAGCAACTGGGCAGCCAACCAGAACGGCCCGGCTGCGCTGCTGACCGGCTCGGAGGAGCAGGCGCGGGTGGTTGCAGAGCTGAATGTGAAATGGCCGCTGGCGCAGGTGATCCGCATTTTGTATTTTGAAACGGACAAAAGGCTTTTTTGGAGTGGCAGCCGGAGACGGAGGAGTGAGCATGGACAAAAGAAAAAGATCGGTTGGAACAGGCGTATACGGACCGGGAAACGGAAACGGCGCAGTTTATCCTCATAGACACCAATCTGCCAATCAATCTGGGAGAGGACGGCGACAGGCGGCTTTTTGAGGGTGCCTGAAGGAAAGTCTGGAAAAAATGACCGGGAAATCCGCTTTTTGCCGGTCCTGCCTGCTGGAATTGAAAAAGCATCTGCAGAGCGCCGACCCGGAAATGGCGCGGAAGGCGGCGTGCGGGCTGCAATTCGTCATCGACCTGTATACGCAGGGGCATCTGGCTTTTTACGAGGATGGAGGCAGTGTGGACCGGTTGCAGGACGAGGGCTTTGCCGACCCGTTCAAAAGGACGCGGCGCTGGCGCTGTTTGAACATGGCAATGTGCTGGGTGATCACGAACGATGATGGTCTTGCATGGGACCTGCTGAGCCAGCGGTCGGTAAAATCCCGCTATCGTCTTCATGTTGCTGCGGTCAGCTCCCACGGCTGGCTGCGCAAGCCGAAGGCGTTCTATGAGCTGCAGGAATACAAGGCATGGCGTGCGGAACGCAACCGCCGACAGGAAGCCGAAAAGAACGAAGAACGGAGGGGACTTTGATGCAAACCGAAACTCACGACATGAAGCTGGTAGCCTGCGTAGACTCGACCATGGAGCCTGTCTGTCTTGCACGGACGATGATAGCGCTGGAAAGGCTGCGGCAGAAACTGGCCCGAACGTCCACCCTGCGTCACTGCATGGAACTGGCAGTGCTTGGCTTTTGACGAGATCGGCTTCACGATCCAGCCCCTTGCACCGCTGGAGCAGTGTGGGGCCGCTGCCCCCCTGCATGCCGTATGCGGGCAGATGGATCCGCTCCACCGTCATCCGCTATCCGACGTTCGGCTGCAGCCTGATGACAAATGCGATCCTGAAAACGGCGCTTGACGGCCTTCAGGGTGTGGATAGGCTCGAGGATGACAGGGCCGGCCTCGGGCATTGCGGCCTTATAAGCCAGCTTTGCAGCCATGATGAAGGCCATTTCGGAGCTGTCCACGGGGTGGTAGCTGCCGTCCAGCAGGGTGGCTTTCAGGCCCACCACAGGATAACCAGCCAGCACCCCTTCTCAGCGGCAAGGCGGACGCCCTTTTCAACAGCCGGGAAGAAGTTCTTCGGCACACTGCCGCCAAACACCTTCTCTTCGAAGACGACCTGCTCGCTGTCGCAGGGCTCGAAGTTGATGACGACATCGCCGAACTGGCCGTGGCCGCCGGTCTGCTTCTTATGACGGCCCTGCTTCTGGCAGGCCTTCCGGATGGACTCGCGGTAAGCGATACGCGGAGCCTCGAGGCCGATTTCGACGCCGAACTTATTCTTCAGCTTGGCCTTGACCACATCGAGGTGCTGCTCGCCCAGACCGCCGATGATCTGCTGGTGGGTCTCGGCGTTGTTGAGGTAGCTCAGGGTGGGATCTTCTTCCATCAGACGGGCCAAAGCCGCTGCTGATCTTGCCCTCGTCGCCCTTCTTGGCGACGGTGACAGCCATAAACAGGCTGGGCTTCGGGAAGACGGGAGCGGGCAGCTTGACCACGCGGGAAGGGTCGCAGAGGGTGTCGCCGGTCTTTGCGCTGATCAGCTTTGCCACAGCGCCGATGTCACCGGCACCGATGCCGTCGTTTTCCACCTGCTTTTGCCAAGGACGGTCAGGGGCTTGGTGATCTTTTCCACCTCGCCGGTGCGGGCGTTCGTCAACGGCTCGCCTGCCGTCACCTTGCCGCTGATGACGCGCAGGTAGCTCAGCTTGCCCACGAAGGGGTCAGCCACAGTCTTGAAGACGTAGGCCACGGTGGGGGCGGCCTCGGAGCAAGTCAGCTCGACGGGCTCACCGCTGGCATCCTCAGCCAGAACGCTGTTGTGCTCCGGGCTGGGCAGCAGCTTATGCATATTGTACAGCAGCATATCCAGAGCCTGCTGGTTGACAGCGCTGCCGCAGAAAACGGGGGTGATGAGGCCGTCCTTGACACGCCCTTGCGCATGCCTTCCACGATCTCCTCGGTGGTGAATGACTCACCGCCGAAGAACTTCTCCATCAGCTCGTCGTCGGTCTCGGCGATGGCCTCGCTCATGGCCTCGATCAGGCCCTGAAAGCGGTGGCCGATGTCGGGCAGATCCACCTGCACCTGCTTGCCGCCCTCGTACTTGAAAGGCTTTCTGGCTGAACAGGTTGATGTAAACGGGGGTGCCGTCATCCAGCTTGGCGGGCACGACACAGGGGCAGACGGTGGAGCCGAACTTGATCTTCATGTCCTCCAGGATCTTGAAGTAGTTGGCATTTTCCAGATCGCACTTGGAGACGAACACCATGGTGGCCTTGCCGTTCTTGCGGGCCAGCTGGAACGCTTTTTCCGCGCCGACGGTCACGCCGCTGCGGCCCGACACGCACACCAGCACACTCTCGGCTGCACGGATGCCCTCGTACTCGCCTGCCTCAAAGTCGAACAGGCCCGGAGCGTCGATGAGGTTGTACTTGATGCCCTCATACTCCACCGGCACGACCGATGCCGACAGACTGGCTTTCCGCTTTGCTTCTTCAGGGTCAAAGTCCGAAATCGTTGTACCGTCTTCCACACGGCCCATACGCTCGGCAGCGCCCGAAAAATAGACCAATGCCTCGGTCAGCGTCGTTTGCCGCTGCCGGCATGGCCCGCGATCAAGATATTGCGGATGTTGTTGCTTGCGTATTTCATATCGGTTTTTCCCTCATTTCCGCCGCACGGAGCGTTCTCTCCGTTTTTGTGGCATATTTTACAAAGATAATACCACATCCGAAACGATTTTTGAATATTTCGTTTGAAAAAAAATTTTCAAAAAACGCCTGCCAAATTCCGGGCCTGTTTTTGTGCAGCGATCAGGTCTTGGGTCTGCATTGCGGGATGGACATGCCCGAAGGAACCATTCCAAAAAATTCGATGAGCCGGACTTTTTGAAAAGAACTCCCGGTGCGTTTTACAGCATGCCGGAAAGCCTGACGGCGGGCGTTGCAAATTTCTCGTGGTACATTTTATGATATGCTTAGTTGCCGCTTTTCGGCGGTGAAAGGGCGTTGACCCAAAACGCAAAAGGCGGTGCTCTGTATCCTCACTGGTTCTGCATGTTCACCCCAGAGTGAAGCAGGTGTCAGGAGGGCAGCTTTTTGAAGTGATCTCTCCTGATGCTTTCGGCGGAAGGAGGGATGTTGGATGTCGATCTCCGAGATTCTGATGCTTCTGACGCTTGCATCGTCACCATCGTACATGTGACTCTTTGAAATCACATGGAAACTCGAGAGAGAGAAAAACACCATGACAACGACAAAAAAGAAAAAGTGACCGCCAGCGCTTCCCCAAGCGCGGTCACTCTTTTGGTCATCTGATCCATGAGGAGCGGAGCCGTTTTGCCGGGCAGCGCTCTTTCTATTCGTAGTATAGTGTATTTTACCGGGTTTGTCAAGCGGCGGGCCCGCTTGCCGGATCAGGAGGTTTTTCCGCGATGAAACGCGAGGATTATATCAACTGGGACGAATACTTCATGGGCATTGCCCTGCTTACGGCCATGCGCTCCAAGGACCCCAACAGTCAGGTGGGCGCATGCATCGTCAGCCCGGAAAACAAGATCCTCTCTCTGGGCTACAACGGTATGCCCATCGGCTGCGACGACGACGAGATGCCGTGGGAGCGGGAGGGTGAGCCGCTGAACACGAAATATATGTACGTCTGTCACGCCGAACTGAACGCCATCCTGAACAGCGCCCACAACAACCTCAAGGGCGCGCGGGGTATATGTGACCCTCTTCCCCTGCAACGAGTGTACCAAAGCCATCATCCAGTCCGGCATCGCCGAGGTCGTCTACTACAGCGACAAGTACCACGACACCGATTCCAGCGTCGCTGCACGGTTCATGTTCAAGAAGGCCGGCGTCCGCCTCACCCCCTACAAGCCCAGCGGACGCCGGGCCCTGGAGCTGGAGTTGAATTTTTTCATAATCTTGCCATAGCACCGGATTTTTTTGCGCCGTGACTCACAAAAGAGCCCTGGAACTGTGATGGTGGCGTTTTCCTCTTGACCCCACTTTGCTGCAACGGTACTATAATCAGGAGAAACTCACCTCCCTTCTTCGATCAGTATAACATATCCGAGGGTATAAATATTCACTGAATAAATATTCGCTTGCATAGAGAGGGAAATATACAATGGAACTGAAAAATCGCAGCTTTTTAAAGCTATTGGACTACACCCCTGCCGAGATGGAGCAGCTGCTGGACCTCGCCGCTGACCTCAAGGCTAAGAAGAAGGCCGACATCCGTCATGACCAGCTCCGGGGCAAAAACATTGCCCTGATCTTTGAAAAGACCTCCACCCGCACCCGCTGCAGCTTTGAGGTCGCCGCCCACGACCTGGGCATGGAAGTGACCTATCTGGATCCCTCCGGCAGCCAGATCGGCAAAAAGGAATCCATTGCGGATACCGCCCGGGTCCTGGGACGGATGTTTGACGGCATCGAGTACCGTGGCTACGGCCAGAGCATCGTGGAAGAGCTGGCGCGCTACGCCGGTGTGCCGGTGTGGAACGGCCTGACCAACGAGTTCCACCCCACCCAGATCTTAGCCGATTTCCTTACCATTCAGGAGCACTTCGGCCGCCTCAAGGGAATCAACTTCGTCTACTTCGGCGACGCCCGCTACAACATGGGCAACAGCCTTATGGTGGGCTGCGCCAAGATGGGCCTGAACTTTACCGCCTGCGCCCCCAAGAAGTACCAGCCGGACGCTGCACTGGTGGAGCGAGTGCAAGGCCATCGCCGCCGAGACGGGCGCGACCCTGACCTTCGAGGAAGACCCCGCCAAGGCCGCCAAAGGGTGCTGATGTCCTCTACACCGATGTGTGGGTCTCCATGGGCGAGCCGGTCGAGGTCTGGGCCGAACGCATCAACGACCTGGCACCCTATCAAATCAATCAGAAGCTGATGGACATTGCAGGCCCCCATGCTGTATTCATGCACTGCCTGCCCGCTGGCAGACATATTCCGGCATCTGCTCGCACAGCAGGGTCAGCGCCTGCTGGTACATCCCGTGCTTGGCGCACCAGCTCACCAGTGCAGGCAGCGCCTTTTCGCCGGAGGAAAGCAGCTCTGCAAACTCGGTGCTGAAACGGTCTTTCAGCAGCCGGAAGAACAGGTCGGTCAGGTTCTGGCTCTTCTTGGGCGTTTTTTCAGCGCCTGATCGATCTGGTTCAAATCGTCGTTCAGCTTCCGCACCCGGCACAGCGCCAGGTCATCCGAGAACTGGTTGATGCGGGTCAGCAGCGTGTGCAGCACCGGGTCTTTTTCGCCCTCGCTCCACAGATAGCGCTTCAGTTTTTGCGCGGTGCCGGTGGAGAAGAACTCGTCCATGGCGGTAACAAAGTCGAACAGATCATACAGCTGGGTGCGGTCATGCGCGACAGGCTCTTCCCCGCGCAGCTCCGCATAGATCACCCGGCGGGTCTCCACTTTGCGCAGGTCCCGCATACAGCGGGCAGCGGTCACCAGCAGCATGGCAGTGTCCCGCATGCCACCGGAAAGGTCGATGGAAAGAGTGTCCCCTTCGTTGATCTTTTCCAGCAGCTGCGAGATGGCCTGAAACTGCTTTTTTCTCGTCATCCATGCTGTCCGGCACTTCGATCACCACCAGCCGTTCTTCCGGGATGCCCACCCTGCGCAACGCATCGCGGAAATATTCCAGCGTGGTGCAGGCGCTGCCGTCCGGCATTTCCACCATAGCTTTTTTGCGCACCGTCTCGCTGCACAGTGCCAGAATGCAGTCCGGGGTCTCCTTTTCCTTTATCAGGTACCGCACCGCGCCCTCGTTGGTCTGGGTCTTGTAGTTCGGGTTTTTCGGGCTCATATATAAAAAGTAAAACATCGCGTCCCATCTTATCCATCCTCCTGTTCCGTTTTCATCTGCACCAGTTTTTGCTGCCATGTTTTGCGCCGCTGCGACGCCGCCGCCCGGCTCACACCAAGGAGTTCTGCCACGGTCTTATCCGGCGCCGGGTTGCGCTCCGAGTCCAGCAGGGCGTGGAGCGCGGCGCATTCCAGCGCTTTGGGTGCATAGGGCGGCTGAACGGTAAACTCCACATACCGGTGCAGCAGCAGGATATCCCACAGGCAGTTGTCCTGTTCCAGCGGACGCAGATCATCGCAGTTTGCCAGCCGCGCGGGTGCATCCTCTGCCGGAGGCAGCGCGTCATTGTTGCGCAGAAAGCCCATCAGCACGCTGCTCCACAACGGGCCAGCTGTCTTGCCGTATTTTTCCTTCTGCTGCAGGTTCATCAGCCCTATGCCGCGGTGCAGCCATGCCAGCATTTCACTGCTCTGCTCCACCTTTTCTTCCACGCTTTTTTCTTGGGAAACCACCCGGTCACCCAGCGCCGAATCCTCTCCTCCAGTGTCGTCCAGACTGAGCACCGACTGCTTATTGCGCAGTGCTTCCCGCAGAGTCTTTACACCCACCCCAACAATATCGGCGATCACCTGTTCTTTTTCCGGGTCACGGCAGAGCACACTCTCTGTAATTCCGTTCTTTTCCATGTACTCCAGCGCTTTTTTGATCTTGCGGTTCGTCTCGCGTCCGAAACCCGTCACAGCCATTTCTTCCTGCTGCTGGTCGTGTGCCTGTGCATGACGGACAGCGGTGCGCAGATACATACTGAAGGTCTGCCCCGGCTTTGCTTCCCAAAAATCAAACGCATCCAGAAACGCCTTGCAGAAATCCACGCTGTTCCATGCATCCTCTCCCCTTCCGGGAGTCTGTGCGGTCAGAAAGCATTCCGCCCAGAACGTGCGGAACCGTTCATCATTGGCATCGTGCAGCTTTTTGCGCTGTTCCGGCGGCAGCTGCAGCAGCGGCGAAGCATCAATGTCCGCCCATGTTTTCACGTCATTCATCGCAGCTCAGTCCTCCCGGTGTTCGTTCATCCAGATCAGCTGATGGAACACTTGTTCGGCGGTCTTGCTGTCACGCATGGTACCTACCAGCCCGGCAAGCTGATACAGCGCTGCCATATCGTAAAGCCGCGCGCTGAGCACCTGCCCGTTTTCCCGCTTGACCTCGCCATAATACACACCGCCTACTTCCAGCTCCGTATGGGTAGCTTCGGCGCAGGTCAATGCCGTCAGCGTGACCACCGGGATGCTCTTGGAGCCGTAAGTGATGCAGGCATACACCCGGGTGACCTGCGGCAGGGCATCCACCAGATCCCGGCACAGGCCGATCAGTGTTTCCGGACGCTGATCCTCCGGCAGGTCGATCTGCCGCACCTGATGTTCCGCAATGCCCAGCTGCGCCAGCTCTTCCAGCAGGCGCTGATAATTGCGGGCGGTGTCGGCATTTTCCTGCCGGATGGCCAGCAGCTGCACCGTGTCCCCGGGTTCAAGGGTATCCCGCATCACCTGCACGATGGGAAAACAGGTAGCCACTGGCGGGTTACATGGTCCCGCTGGTACAGCATAGGGTCCAGCTTTCCCTGCAAAGGCACGGTGGTGATATAAGTCTTCAGCACAGGGCAACACTCCTTTTTATAAGATCCATTATCTGCATCATACCATAAAAAAGACCGCTGCTACAATGGCTTAAAAAATTTATGCAGATTTATTTTTTTCTGCCTTAACTGCGCCCCTGCCATGGGCTTCTGGTAGGTGAAAGGAGGTGAAAAACATGTTTGAGCTGATCTCTACTCTGGGCTGCGCCGCAGCCGGTGCCGTCGCAGGCGCCGTGAAGGGTGCCTCCATCGGCATCGCCGTGGGCGGCCCTGTCGGTGCCATTGCCGGCACCATCCCCTGCGCCATCGTTGGCGGCGTTACCGGCGCTCTGGCCGGCAACAACGTTGGCCACCGCATCGACAAGCGGTGAGCCCCGCGCCAGCGCTCCCGTCCGTTTTGTGCGGACGGGAGCCTTTTTTAAAGAACCGGGAGGTACACGCTATGTTCATCAACTTTTCCAACCACCCCTACGCCCTGTGGAGCGCCGAGCAGCAGGCGGCGGCGCAGCGCTACGGCAAGGTGGTCGATCTCGTCTTCCCTGCCATCGACCCCGCCGCCGACGAGGCCGCACTGGACTCCCTTGCCACGGTATACGCCGACCACATCCTGCACCTTGACCCGGACGCCGTGCTCTGTCAGGGCGAGTGCACCTTTGTGTACCGGGTAGTCCAGCGTCTGGAAGCCGCAGGCATCCCCACGCTGGCCGCCTGCTCCCGCCGCAAGAGTCAGGAGACCACCTACCCGGACGGCAGCACCCTGAAGCGCAGCATTTTTGTGTTTGCCGGGTTCCGGCGATATGGCCCGATGCCCTGAAGTCAACAGTTCGGGGTGCGAACCGCCTTTTCTACCGCCTAGTTTTCCCCAATCTGGCACAGGGTTCGCACCACCAATTTCCAACTTTTATTCGGAAATATCTTTTATTTTTGCAGTCAATGTGCTATATTTATCTTGTGATTGCAGAACACGCCTTAAAAAACGCAGGAAAAGAGTTTCTTTTTGGGGCAGTTCTGCTATTGCAGCTTATCCCCGCAAGGGGACGATAACTTTCTTTTCGGTGGTCTTGCATCCGGCGCAAAGTGATTGCAGCTTATCCCCGCAAGGGGACGATAACTTCATATTCTGTTCCTCCATAATCTTACCGTTTTATTGCAGCTTATCCCCCCGCAAGGGGACGATAACTGCTTTTGCCAAAAATGCCATCAACGGGCAGACCAAGCATTGCAGCTTATCCCCGCAAGGGGACGATAACTATACCGTTGAGGCGGAGCAGACCAGCGCCACCATTGCAGCTTATCCCCGCAAGGGGACGATAACTCTTGACGCTCTTGCCTTCTTTCTTCCAATAGTATTGCAGCTTATCCCCGCAAGGGGACGATAACTTTGCGGTATCGGTGTCATAGCGAGAGCCGTTATTGCAGCTTATCCCCGCAAGGGGACGATAACATGGCCATCCACGTTCTTAATGTTCTGGCTATAGGATTGCAGCTTATCCCCGCAAGGGGACGATAACACCTGGTTCACGCTGCCGCAGTAATAGGCCGGAATTGCAGCTTATCCCCGCAAGGGGACGATAACCCTTCTGCTGCATTGCACAGTTCAACGTACTCATATTGCAGCTTATCCCCGCAAGGGGCAAAAAACTCCGCATCAAAAAAGATGCGGAGTTTTTCTTTGCAAACCTTAACTCTTTGGTTTCCGTGGGCTGTCCCTCTATGAACGGAACGATTGCAGCTGCTGTGATATTTTCTCTGCTGCGGCTTTTGCATAGCGACAAAATGTGTTATAATAAAGCCAATTCCAAGCATCTCTTACAAAATTGACAAACACGTTTTCCGTTTATTGTGCAATTCTTCCACAACCCGTAAAGGAGATGGTATTTTGAACGTTCTCACCCTGCAGTCCACCTATGGCGGGCTGCTGCACGACACCGGTAAAGCGGTGTACCGTGCCGGTGGGCAGCGCGGCAGCCACAGTGAACAGGGCTACCAGTTTTTGCACGGCGTTTTGCCCGGTGCAGGCTGGGCACCGGCGCTGGACTGTGTGCGCTACCACCACTCCGCCGCGCTGCGCGGTGCAGCAAAGGCGCTGCCGGCCGATTCCCCGGCCTATATCGTTTATCTGGCAGATGATCTTTCTGCCGCCGCAGACCGCCGGGAGGTCGAAGGCGAAAGCAGTTCCTTCCGGCGGGATCTTCCGCTGGACACGGTGTTCACCCACCTGAACGGTTCCCACCCCGGCTGGATGATGCCTGCACAGCCGCAGGACGGCAGCCTGAAGCTGCCACGGCAGCAGCAGCCGCTTTCCGCTTCCGTTTATGCAGATGCCGTGCGCAAGCTGAGCGAGTGCCTGCCGGATCTGCAGCCGCAGCCGGAGTGGATCAACTCGCTGCTGGGTCTGCTGGAAACGCAGTTCAGCTGTTTTCCGTCCAGCACCTTTACCGGCGAAAGCCCGGATGTTTCCCTGTTTGACCACGCCAAGACCACCGCAGCCATTGCGGCGTGCATCAGCGAATATGTGCAGGCAAACAACATCACCGACCTGCGCAAGGCACTTTTTGAGCAGGAGAAGGATTTTTGCCAGAAGGACGCTTTCCTGCTCTATACCGCTGATTTTTCCCGCATCCAGAAGTTTTTTTATACCGTCCATACCGAAAACGCCCTGCGCTCCCTGCGCAGCCGGTCGTTCTTTCTGGAGCTGCTCATGGAGCACTATCTGGACGAGCTTCTGGCCGGGTGCGGCGTGTCCCGCGCCAACCTGATTTACAGCGGCGGCGGGCACTGCTATGTGCTGCTGCCCAACACTGCCGCTGTGGCCGATACCCTGACCCGGTGGAATCGGCAGTTCAACCGCTGGCTGCAACAGCAGTTCGGCACCCAGCTGTTTCTGGCCAACGCATGGACGCCCTGCTCCGGCAACGACCTGACCAATACCCCGGCTGAAAAAAGCCCCTACAAAGAGCTGTTCCGCCGGGTGAACCTCTGCTGGAGCAGCACAAATTCCACCGCTATACCGCAGAGGATCTGCGGCAGCTGAACAGTACCGCTACTTACCCGGATGGCCGGGAATGCAAGGTGTGTGGCACCAGTGCCAACCTGAAGGATGATCTCTGCCCTTGGTGCAAACTGTTTGTAGATCTTTCCATTAAGATCCAGAACACGCGCGTTCTGGTGGTAAGCCGTCAGCCCTCGGCTGCCGATGACTGCACGCTGCCTGCACTGGACGGCGGCAGCGAATATCTGTCCCTGACGGATCAGCTCTCTGCCCGCAAACGGCTGGCTTCCGGCGAGCCTGTCGCGCGTGTATATACCAAAAATGCACCATTCACCGGCCTTACTTTACAGCACCAACCTGTATGTTGGCGATTACGCCGCCAGCAACAGCATGGAAGAACTGGCAGAGCAGTCCGAGGGCGTGCGCCGCATTGCGGTCTGCCGTATGGATGTGGACAACCTCGGGCACGCATTTATCTCCGGTTTCGAGCAGGAAAACGAGAAAGACCCGGTCAAACGGATGCACTATGTTACCCTGTCCCGCACCTCGGCGTTCTCCCGGCAGATGTCGCTGTTTTTCAAGTGCTACATCAACGGCATTCTCGAAGGGCTGCAAGTGAGCATTGTTTATGCCGGCGGCGATGATGTGTTCCTTGTGGGCTCATGGAACGATGTGCTGGAAGCAGCGCAGCGCATCCAGCGTAATTTCACCGCATTTTCCTGCGGCGCACTGACCCTCAGCGCAGGCATCGGCATCTTTGATGACCATTACCCCATCCGGCTTTCCGCCGAGGAAACTGCCGCGCTGGAAGAAGCCGCCAAGCATCTGCCCGGCAAAAATGCAGTGGCACTGTTTACGCCGGAGCGCAAAGCAGTCCGGGATGCAAAGGGCAATCTGCTGGTGCAGCCGGAGCAGGGACATATCTATGCGTGGGATACGTTTCGCACAAAGGTCCTGACCGAAAAGGTCGGCTGCCTGCAAAGCTTTTTTCGGCAAGGATAACGCCGAGCATGGAAACGCCATGCTCTACAATCTTCTGGCACTGCTGCGGGAAGCAGAAAACGACCGCATCAACCTCGCGCGGTATGCTTACCTGCTGGCGCGGCTTTCCCAAAAAAAGAATGCACCGGATTATAAACTTTACGAGCAATTCTCTCACAGCATGATGGATTGGGCCTTAGATGCCGTACAGCGTCACCAGCTCATCACCGCAATTTATATTTATGTCTATCAGAACAGAAAGGGTGGCGACACAGATGGCAGGATGGAATGATAATGGCCGCGGCTATGGCGGCGGTGGCTATAACAACAGCCGGAGCGGATATAGCAACAGCTACAACGGAAACCGCAGCAGTTCCGGCAGCTATAACAGCCGTAGCAGCTATGGGCAGCAGAAAGAGCTGCCGCCGGAGATCACGCCGAAAAAGGTGCCGGAAGATTATGTAGACGAAGCTGAGCGTATTATGCGCAGCCTCATGAGCGGCGGCAAGACCGTGACCACCAGCAAGATCCGCAACCTGTTGAGCCTTGTGACGGATATCTATAACGAGGAAAACATCCGTACCGAGGAAAAGCTGCGGCCAGAAAGCGTGGTCAAGCTCAACCTGATGCGGGTCCGGGTGGCTTATGAGTGCGGGCGCGATGATACCGTAAAAAGCTTTGTGGCGCAGACGAACCTGCTGGAATACCTCAAGGGCATTTCCACCGACCGTGCGGACCTGATCCGCTTTGCACACTACATGGAAGCGCTAGTCGCTTTCCACCGCTACTTCGGCGGCAAGGAGGGGTAATCATATGTATGGAAAAATTCTGATCCGGTGCGATCTGGAAGTGCGCACCGGTATGCACATCGGCGGTTCCTCTGCCTTTTCTGCCATTGGTGCTGTGGACAGCCCGGTGGTGCGTGACCCCTATACCGGTTATCCCATCGTACCCGGCAGCAGTCTGAAAGGCAAACTGCGCACCCTGCTGGCCCGCAGCACCTGTCAGGATATCGAACACATGCCTGTTTTCGACAAGGACGACGAGCGCATTCTGCGCCTGTTCGGTTCCTCGGAGCCGGTACGCCGTTCCCGCCTGCAGTTTGCGGATGCCTTTTTGTCCAATGCAAAAGAGCTTTCCAATGTGGGTGTGACCGAGGTCAAGACCGAAAACGCAATTTCCCGTGCCAACTCTGCGGCCAATCCTCGCCAGATCGAACGTGTGATCGCCGGTGCAAAGTTCGGTGTCAGCATCGTTTACGATGTAACCGACCCGGCACAGGTCGAGGAAGATCTTTCTCTTCTGGCCAAAGGCATGAAGCTGCTGCAGATGGATTATCTGGGCGGCCATGGTTCCCGCGGCAGCGGCCGTGTCAGCCTGAAAAACTTTGCGCTGGAAGGCTATGGCGCGCAGGCGGATCTCAGCCGCCTGAAATCCCTCTTTGATGAGGTGGATAGTTATGAACTATTTTCTGTTTAAGCTTCAGTTTGACACAGCTGTTCATTTCGGAGGGCCGACTCTGCATTGTCGCTTTATACCTCCGAAGAGACCCTGCGGGCAGATACCCTGTTTTCTGCCCTCTGCCATGAGACACTCGTCCAGCACGGGGAAGAAGCCCTAGAACAGCTTTGTGCGCAGGTCCGGCAGGGGGAAAATTCCTGCTCAGCGATACAATGCCCTGGTATGGCGAAACGTTTTACCTGCCAAAACCCATTGCCGCGTCAGAATCCACTGAGGAAGTGGAAACCACCCTGCGCAAAAAGGTAAAAAAGCTAACCTGGATCCCTGTGTTGGAATTTGACCGCTACGCCAGAAGTCTGCATGAAGGTCATTTTACCCCTGACGAGCAACCGGAAAGTTTTGGCACCCACTATGAGCAGACCAAGGCAGCCGTTCCCATGCAGGGGGATACCATGCCGTATCAGGTTGGACTGTTTCGTTTTGCGCCGGACTGCGGACTGTATTTCATCTGCGGATTTACCGAAGATGGTCAGGATGAAGATCTGGAGTATCTGCTGGATTGGCTGGGCGCTACCGGCATCGGCGGTAAAGTCAGCTCTGGTTACGGAAAGTTCCATGTAGTGCAAAAAGCTTTGTCTAAATACACCCTCTGACGCGCAGACCAAGTGGCTGCGCCGTGCACTTTCTGCCAACCGCGCACCCTATCTGCTGCTGACCACCAGCCTGCCGCAGGCAGATGAACTGGACAGCGCGCTGAAAGGACGCCTCTTTCCAGCTCGTACGCCGCAGCGGATTTATGGCATCCGATCGTGTGGAAACTCCGCTGAAGAAAAAAACGCAGTATGCCCTTTCGGCAGGTTCTGTCCTGCAAAATCGTTATCAGGGTGCTTTGTATGATGTTGGTTTGTCGGATGTGCATCCGGTATACCGCTATTCAAGCCAATCTTTATGGGGGTGACATTATGATTCAGCAGGATCATCTGCAGATCTTTGACCTTACTCTGAATGTATGGGCACCTCTTACAACACCCGCAATGGCAAAGTCTCCTTTCTGGACGAGCAAAAATTTTTCAGTTTTCTGGTCGAGCACGATCTGGTGGACAAGTACGGACAGTTTATGCTTAGCGAGCAGTCAATCTCTGGGCCTTTCTGACCAAAGACTGCGGCATTTCCGATGCAGAACTGAAAACGCTGACGCGCTATCAGATCGAGGTGGGAGATGCGCTGGATGCTGAGCACTCGCTGAAAGAGATCCATGCTTTTCAGCGTGATGCGCAGGGCCATGCCTACATTCCCGGCAGCAGCATCAAGGGTGCGCTGCGTACTGCATGGCTGCTGAGTGCGGTATTGGCTGACCGCAGCACCGGACACAGCCTTGCACAAAACCGCCGGGCCGCCTTTCCGGAAGATAAATATGTCAACCAGCTGCATCTGCGCACTCTGAAAGACGGAAGCATCGCTTCCGATGCTGTCAACAGCATTTTCCGCGGCATCCAGATTTCGGACAGTCTCTCTATCTCGGACAACTGCATGATGCTGGCCGGAAAGACAGACTCCGCAACAGATGGCGGAACCCACAGCATCAACCTCTGCCGGGAATGCGCCGCACCGGGCACAGCCATCCGGTTCAAGCTGACCCTTGATCAGTCTGTGCTGAAGGGCCGCATTACAAAAGACTCTCTGCTGGAAGCCATCCAACAGTTCGATGCATACTATCAGCAGACCTACGCTCGGCATTTTACCCTGCCGCGCGGTGCCGTCAACCTGCCGCAGCAGCCCTATCTGATCCTGGGCGGCGGCTCCGGGTTCTTTGCCAAGTCGCTGGCGTACCCCTATCTGGGTGAAGAAGAGGGACTGCGCTGGACGGCAGAACAAGTGAAACAAATGTTCCGCAACCACAAGCATGAGCGTGATGCCGAAAATGGCATTTCCCCGCACACCATGAAATATGCTCGCTTTCGTGGTCGGATTTATCCCTATGGATATTGCGGGGTGAATATTTTATGATCCAGCAGATTCAACTGGTTTTATCTCCGCCCAATGATGTGCGGATTCCCCAGTCGTGGTCTTATCGTCTGTATGGCTGGCTGATGTCACAGCTTTCTTCTGAATTCGGAGATCAACTGCATCTGCAAGGGGAGCATCCCATTGCGCATTTTCTATGTTTTTCGCCGGAAAAGCAGTCTTTGATCTGGACGGTCAATCTGCTGAATGACGCTGCTCGACAGGTAGTTTTCCCCGTTTTGGAATCTGCAAAGGAAATCCCTCTGCATGAATTCACACTCCCGGTTTCAGAGGTCCACACCTTTCCGGCAGTCTCCGCTGAAGAACTGATCCGTTCTGGGCGCTCCCGCAGCGAAACCCGTGCCAAAATTGCTTTTCTGTCGCCTTGCGCCTTCAAGCAGTCCGGCCGCTATACTATTTTCCCGCAGGAAACTCTGATTTTGCAAAGTCTGATTGCGCATTGGAACGCTGCCTTTCCAGAATATGCCCTTATCGATGCAATTTCCAGCGGTCTGGAATGGAACGTCACGGTGACCCGAAAGGCCCTGCCGGAGACCATCGAAAAGATCGCAGCCACCTTGAAAGCTACTGGAACTCCAGCGAGTTTGAATATTACGATGAAGGGCAGCGGGAGCGGCTGGCCCGCGCCCTGAAGGCTGAAAAAATACAGCGAGACCGACCACAGCGGAATCTACACCCTGGATATTCTGCCCTATTCCTACCAACAGGAAATCCTGGACCGGCTGGATGCCGAGCGCACCGTTCGGGGGTATAATCGCAACTTGGTAGTCGCCGCTACCGGCACCGGCAAAACTGTGATCTCCGCACTGGATTACAAGCGCTTCTGCAAACAGCATCCGGGGCAGCCCTGCCGTCTGCTGTTTGTGGCACACCGGGAGGAAATCCTGAAGCAGAGCCTGTACACCTTCCGGGCGGTACTGAAGGATGCCAATTTCGGCGAGCTGTATGTTGGCAACCACAAAGCCGACAGCATCGACCATCTGTTTGTTTCCATCCAGACCTTCAATTCTCAGGAGCTTGCCGCCAAAACGGCAGCAGATTTTTACGATTACATCGTTGTAGACGAGTTCCATCATGCAGCTGCACCCACTTATCAGAAGCTGCTGGAATATTACCAGCCGAAGATCCTGCTTGGGGACTGACTGCTACCCCGGAACGTATGGACGGCAAAAGCGTTCTGGACTATTTCGGCGGACGCATTGCCGCCGAGATCCGTCTGCCGGAGGCCATCGACCGGAAACTACTTTGTCCCTTCCAATATTTCGGCGTCACCGACACCGCAAATCTGAGCAGCCTGAAATGGCGTACCGGCGGCTACGACAAAAAACGAGTTGTCCGACCTGTACACCCTCAGCGGCATGGTGGCAGAGCGCCGCGCTGACCTTGTGGTGAACTCCATCCTGAAATATGTCACCGATATCGAAGAGGTGAAGGGTCTGGGCTTCTGCGTTTCCATCGCTCATGCCCAATTCATGGCACGCTACTTTAATACCCACGGCATTCCATCTATGGCACTGACCGGCGACTCTCCTGACGAGGAGCGCAACGCCGCCAAGCAGCGGCTGGTTTCCGGGGAGCTCCGTTTTCTCTTTGTGGTGGACATTTACAACGAGGGCGTGGATATCCCCGAGGTGAACACGGTGCTGTTCCTGCGTCCTACCGAGTCGCTGACCGTGTTTTTGCAGCAGTTGGGGCGCGGCTTACGTCTGGCAGAAAACAAGGATTGCCTGACCGTTCTGGATTTCATCGGACAGGCCAACAAAAAGTACAATTTTGAGGAGAAATTCGCAGCACTGCTTTCCAACACCACCCGCAGCGTCAGCCGGGAGCTCAAAGAGGGCTTTGTCTCTGCACCTAAAGGCTGCTATATTCAGTTGGAGAAATATGCCGCAAAGTATGTGCTGGACAATATCAGCGCCTCCTATGACCGCACCTCCGGGCTTGTGGCGCGGGCGGCTACCTTTACCGAGGATACCGGTCTGCCCCTGACACTGGGGAACTTCCTCGACTACTACCATCTTGACCCGCGTGCAATTTACAGCAAAAAAGGTCTGCTTCAGCAGGCTGTGCGTCCGCGCAGGGGCGGCATCCGATTTTACAGAACCTTTGGAAGAACCATGACCAAAGCCCTTGCACGCTTTGCAGTTGTGGATTCCCGCAGGTGGATCCGTTTTTTGCTGGGGCTTCTACCGAAATTGGATAACACCGACTTTGCAGCCCTGCCACCGGTAGAGAAGCGGATGCTGCAAATGTTCTATGTGACTCTCTGGGGCAAAACTGCAGAAAGCTGGGACGATGAGGAAGTTCTCGATAACCTGTATGCTCTCTCAGACAGTCCCGTTTTGCTGGGGGAGCTACAGGCACTTTTGCAGTATCAATATGACCGCATTGATTTTATCGACGAACCTGTGGATGTAGGCTTTGATTGTCCGCTGGACCTGCACTGCACCTATACCCGCGACCAGCTGCTGGTAGCACTGGACTTTTTGAAGCCCGCCACCGTCCGCGAAGGCGTGAAATGGCTGCCGGAAAAGCAGCTGGACGTATTCTTTGTGACCCTGAACAAGGCAGACAAGGATTACTCCCCTACCACCATGTACAAGGATTATTCCATTAACGAAAGCCTGTTCCACTGGCAGAGCCAGAGTACCACCGCCGAAAACTCTGCCACCGGGCAGCGCTATATCCATCACCGGGAAAAAGGAAGCCGCGTGCTGTTATTCGTGCGTGAGTTCAAGGCAGATGCCCGTTTTGGCGGTACAGGAGCGTATACCTATCTGGGCACGGTGAACTATGTGAAGCACGTGGGCTCCTGCCCCATGAATATCACATGGCGGCTGAACCGCCCAATCCCTGCAAAGTTTCTCAAAAGACCAACAAATTGATCGTGGGGTAACATACTATGGACGATATGCTGGCTCGCACCATAATTGAAACTCTCGCAAAAGGTATTAATCCTTTAACCGGTTGGATTCTGTCTGAAAATGATAGTTGTGCTCAGGAAGAAATTCAAGAAGCATTAAAAATCGTATTGGAACATTGCTCCATTGAATCTACCGCTGAATATCTGAAGTCTCTTCCTCGAAACAAAAAAGGCAGAGCGTTATTCTCGCGCTGGAACAGCATGGTCGCAAAAAAAGAAGAACGTGAATTATTGCGGCTCCACCAGCAGGGGAACAGCGTCAAACGAATTTCTTTGATTCTAAAACGTTCTACAGGAGCAATCGAATCCAAATTGAGAAAACTGGGTTGTCCACTCTATTATGAAAAATAATTCAGGAGATTTTCATGAAAATGATTCGCGTTGTTGCAGCCGTGATCTGCGACGATATTCAGACGAAACATAAAATTTATGCCACCGCCCGCGGCTACGGCGAGTACAAGGGCAGATGGGAATTCCCGGGCGGCAAAATCGAGCCGGGCGAAACCCCGCAGCAGGCACTGAAACGAGAAATCAGGGAAGAGCTGGATGCCGAGATCGCGGTAGGCGATTTGATTGGTACCATTGAATACGATTATCCGACCTTTCATCTTTCCATGGATTGCTTCTGGTGCGAGGTAGTTTCCGGCAAACTGGTGCTGAAAGAAGCCGAGGCTGCACGCACGCTGGCTGACTAGAGAAGAGCTTGATTCTGTTCCGTGGCTTCCGGCGGACCAACTTCTTTTAGCGCAAATTCGTCCTGAATTATAATTTTTTATGTCACCCAGATATAATAATCGTGATCCAAAGCCTCTGAGTCGAAAGACTCACGGGCTTTTTTATGTCTGGAGGTGAGCATTTTGTTATTTCGCACCATCACTATCATTATTACCATCGTATTTTTAAAGCGCAACAGCACAGAAAGGAGAAAGCCTTATGAACTTTTGGTCCGAAATCGTCAAAGAGGTTGGCACCGTCCTGGTGGAAGTCCTCGTCCGCATCGCTGAAGAAATGGAAAACAACGACTGAGCAAAATACACTGAAAAGGAGATTTTACTATGTCTGCAAATGTTGAAGCCATGTTCTCTGTCCGTGAGACCCCTTGGCACGGACTTGGCCGTATTGTGATGGATGCCCCTGCAAGCCGTGAGGCTTTGGAACTGGCTGGTCTGGATTGGCAGGTAGAGAGCCGTAATATCTATTCCGGCACGGGTGCTATGATCCCCGGCTATCGCGCAAATGTCCGCAGTACAGATGATGCTGTTCTCGGTGTGGTATCTGACCGCTACCGCATTGTGCAGAACGAAGAAGCATTTCAGTTCACGGATGACCTGTTGGGCGAGGGCGTTACTTATGAAACTGCCGGTTCCTTGCAGGGCGGCAAGAAGGTCTGGATGCTGGCAAGGCTTCCGAGGAAATATCTTATTGCTGGAGATCAGGTAGTACCATATCTTGTGATCTTCAACAGTCATGACGGCAGTTCTGGTGTGAAAGTGGCCATGACTCCGATCCGTGTGGTCTGCCAGAATACTCTGAACCTTGCGCTGAATACAGCAAAGCGCAGCTGGACTGCACGCCACACCGAAAATGTTCTGCTGCGGGTGCAGGATGCCCGTGAAACCCTGCAGCTAGCCAGCAACTATATGGTTGAACTCGGCAACCGTGGCGAAGAGCTGGCTCGCATCGATTTATCCGATCACAAGGTGCAGGAGTTCATCAATGAGTTTTTTTTCCCGATTTCTGAGGACCTGTCCGATTGCCAGAGGAAGAATAATCTGCGCCTGCAGGAAGAGCTGAAGGCTCGCTACTACAACGCACCGGATCTGGAATGGGTCGGCAAGAACGGTTGGCGCTTTATCAACGCAGTCTCTGATTTTGCTACCCACGCAGATCCTCTCCGCAAGACCAAAAACTACAACGAGAATCTGTTCCTGCGCATCGCAGAGGGTAACCCCATGATCGACAAAGCCTACAAGATGGTGCTGGCAGCAGCATAAAGGAGCAAGCCATGAATGATGTAAATAACCGCATTTTCAGGGAATTCACGGAATTTTTTGACAACGTTGAGAAGAGTGCTTCTGAAATCAGCGTTACCACGGCTTATGAGATCACGATGAAAAGTACCATCAGCACCGCCATTATTGTTTTGGAATCCGAGGGCAGACTAGAGGAGCGCTACTGGAACCATCTCAGGGTGCAAAATAATATTCTGGATTTTTTTCTTTATGACCTGTGGGTTGGCTCTTGCCATTCATTGGTCAGCGACTTTTCCACGATCATGAAAGACTTGGTGGAATATGACTTCATTCTTGCCGAATCTATTATGAGAGAAAGGATGCAAAGCGCATGAAAAGATTGATTTCAACTTTGAACCTGTCCAAAGAGGATTAGCTCCGCTACCGCAAGTGCGGTATTACCGGCACGGATGCCGGGGCTATCCTTGGTCTAAATCCCTACCGCTCGGCATTTCAGGTGTACCACGATAAAATCAGTGATACCTTTGAGAATATCGACAATGAGGCCATGCGTCAGGGCCGTGATCTGGAAGATTATGTGGCACAGCGCTTCACCGAGGCCACCGGTCTGAAAGTACGCCGTGCAAATGCCATTTACCAGAGCGAGGAACATCCGCTGCTTCTGGCAGATTTTGACCGCCTGATCGTTGGACAGAAAGGCCGGGCTGGAGTGCAAGACAGTCTCGCCGTTTTCTGCGGACAAATGGGCTGATGGCAAAATCCCTGCACATTACATGGCTCAGGTCAATCACTATCTGGCTGTCAGCGGTTTTGACTGCTGGTACATTGCTGCTCTGATTTTCGGGAAGGAGCTGGTGATTCACAAGATCACAACCGACAAAGAAGTTCTGAACAACCTCATTGCCAAGGAAGAGCACTTCTGGAAATACAACGTAATGCCCGAAATTCCGCCTGTACCTACCGGAAGCGAGGGGGATACACAGCAGATCAATCAGCTATACTCTGCAGATGATAGAAACAAAACTGCCGATCTGAATCCCATCCGCGACCTGTTGGATAAGCGGCAGGAGCTTTCTGATCAGATCGAACAGCTGGAGCAGGAAAAAGCCTCTCTTGAACAGCAGGTGAAGTTGGAGATGCAGGACGCTGCCTATGGCACAGCACCGGGCTATAAGGTGTCTTGGGTGTCCTCCGAAAGTAAACGTGTGGATTCCCAGCGGTTGAAGAAGGAACAGCCTGACATTTTTAATCAGTACAGTAAAAATGTGAGCAGTCGCAGGTTTACCATTATCCATGCAGCATAATTTTTGTACGCCTATAGGCACACAAAATTCGCGCTTCAGCTATTTTTATTTAATAGAAAAGCACAATACTGTTTACACAACAATAATTGTATGCTAAGATAAGAATATGAGGTGATGCACGATGGTTCTGCGCAAAAGTTATTTGGATAAGATCATTCCTTTTATCGATCAGGATCTGATCAAAGTTCTGGTTGGAATCCGGCGCTGTGGAAAAACAGTCCTTCTCGGTCAGATCAAGGACGTGCTCCTCCAGCGCAACATTCCCGCACAGAACATTATTCAGGCCAATTTTGAGTCCATGCGCTTCCGCAACACCCGTACTGCAGAAACGCTTTACGACTACATCGCAAAAAAGCGGAAGGCTGTACCGGCAAAATCTATATTCTTCTGGATGAGATTCAGGAGGTGGAGCGCTGGCAGGTTGCAATCAATTCCCTGCGGGTGGATTTCGACTGTGATATCTACCTGACAGGTTCCAATTCCAAGCTGCTTTCCGGTGAGCTGGCAACCTATCTTTCAGGCCGATACATCCAGATTCAGGTTTTCCCCTTTTCGCTGGCCGAAGCAAAACAGCAATGCATTGAAAACGGAACCTATACTTCGGATGAAAAGCTCTTCGCAGACTATTTGAAGTACGGCGGTTTTCCGCAGCGTTTCTTCCTCCCTGACGATCATTCAATCACCACCTATCTGGATGATCTTTACGAGGCTATCATTGTCCGTGACATCATGCTGCGCCACAATATTCGCGAACAGACCGCATTACGTAATGTCCTTGCATTCCTGCTGGACAATATCGGCAATCCGTTTTCTGCCCGTAATATCAGTGGAGGCATGGTTTCGGAAGGAATCAAGACAACCACTGCTACCGTACTGAACTACGTTGATTATTTCAAGGAAGCCTTTATCCTTCTGAATGCAAGCCGCTATGATATCAAAGGAAAAGCGCTCCTGTCCAGCACAGAAAAGTACTATGCAGTCGATCTTGGGCTGCGGAACGTTATCAAGAAAAGCGAAAAGCTTGACAGCAACAAGCTGTATGAGAACATCGTATATCTGGAAATGCGGAGCCGTGGCTATGAAGTTCAGGTCGGCAAGCTGGACGACACCGAAATTGATTTTATCTGCTACCGTGGAGATGAAAAGCTCTATATTCAGGTTGCCTATCTGATCACTCCCGCCGATGAAGAACGGGAGTTCGGTAATCTTGAGCGGCTGCACGACAACTATCCTAAGTATGTTATCAGTGGTGATTTGGTGAATTTAAGCCGAAACGGAATCATTCATCGAAACATCATTGATTTTCTGCTCAATCCGTAATTTTCACATCATGGGGCACAACAGTTGACGCTGTTGTGCCTTTTTTCTTTATCAGAATTGGAGGCATTCTTATGGAAAATCCATTCGTAAAATTATTTGCTATCGACTTCAAAGATCATCTGGAAGTCAAGAAGTCTGGCAATACCGAGCTGAAATATGTAAGCTGGGCGTATGCCTGGGCGGAGGTGAAAAAGCTGTATCCCGCTGCCAGCTACGAGGTCAAGAAATTCAACGGCCTGCCCTATGTTTATGACCCCATAACCGGCTTCATGGTGTATACCTCGGTCACGATTGAGGGCGTTTCGCACGAAATGTGGCTGCCTGTACTGGATGGCGCAAACAAAGCCATGAAAGCTGTGCCTTACACCTACACCACCCCGAAATGGGACTACAATCCGCAGACCCGCCGCCGTGAAAAGGTCGGCATGGAAGAGCGCACCGTAGAAGCAGCATCCATGTTCGATGTGAATAAGGCTATCATGCGGTGCTTGGTGAAGAACCTTGCTATGTTTGGCCTTGGCCTGTACGTTTATGCCGGAGAAGATTTGCCGGAAGATGCTGCACCGCAGCCTGAAGCAGAGCCGCAAAAGCAGCCGAAACCGAAATCCTCTGCCCCGAAGCAGGAACAGCCGCCTGTGCCCTGCATCTGCGCCCGGTGCATCAGCCCATCAAGAGGGTCAAGCTGAAAGATGGCTCCATCATGCAGGCGGCAGAGTTTGCAGCCACCCATGAGGGAATGTGCGCAGACTGCTATAAGGCAACCAGATTGAACGTAGCATAATAAAAACTGCTCTATTTCGATGTCACTTGATTCTTGTATGATTCTATATTTCATGGTACATTTACAGTAGTGAGTTCTTTTCTGTGAGCGGAAAGGAGCATTACATGAAAATTTGAAAGTATCCGATTGGAATCTCGAATTTTGAAAAGATTCGAGAACGGATATTATTATATCGACAAAAGACCAATCTGATTTGAACTTCTTATAAAGGTATCGGTTGAAGTAACATCAAATTACTCGCCCTCGCCGCTTCGGAAAATCTCTCGGTATGAGCACTCTCGCAAATTTTCTGGATATCCGCAAAGACAGCAAGCAACTGTTTAAGGGATTGGCGATTTCCAAAAATACAGAGCTTTGCAAAAAATGGATGAATCAGTGTCCTGTGGTTTCTTTTTCTCTTTCAAGGACACGGACGGTCTGACCTTTGAAAACGCCTATGGAATGCTGTGCATGAAACTGGCATTTGCATTTCAGGATTATCGATTTCTTTTGGATGACCCCGCTATTTCCGACGATGACAAAGGCATCTTTAAGCGAATTCTGGGACGCACTGCATCCATAGATGAAACCAAAAGCTGCTTTTTGCTATTGACCCGGATGCTGGAAATCCATTTCAAAAAATCGGCGGTCGTCATTCTGGATGAGTATGATGTTCCCATTGCAAAAGCCAGCAGCAACGGATATTATTCGCAGATGCTGGACGTGATGCGGGCTATGATGAGCACCACGCTCAAAGACAATACTTCGCTCGACTTTGCTGTTATTACCGGCTGCCTGAAAATTGCAAAAGAAAGCATCTTTACCGGGACGAACAATTTTGTTTCGGATACGATTCTTTCTCCCCGGTTGAGCGAATCCTTTGGTTTTACACAGGCAGATGTAGATCAAATGCTGAAAGATGCTGGTCTTGAATCGCAGTCTGCTGAAATCAAGGCATGGTACGACGGTTATCATTTTGGCGATGCAGACATTTATTGTCCGTGGGACGTAATCAGTTATCTGCGAGATTTCCAGTATGGTGTAGCACAGAAGCCGAAAAGCTATTGGAAAAACACCAGTGATAACGCCATCATCCGTTCTTTCATCGACTATGCAGGCGACAATATCACCATAAAGCTTGAAACTCTGATGGCTGGCGGCTCTATTGTTCAGCATATTGAAGAAAACCTGACCTACGATTATCTACACTCCTCTGAGGAAAATCTTTGGAGTGTGCTATATCTGACGGGCTATCTGACCAAGGTGCGGGATAAAGATTTGACGGATTCGCTGACGGATGGTTGCTCTGCGTTGATGATTCCCAATGCAGAGATTCGGGAAATTTTTGAAACCACTGTAAGCAAATGGTTTGATGACAGTGCAAAGGCGTGGAACCGCAGCCCGTTGTTTGATGCAGTCTGGAGCGGAAACAGCGAAGCTCTGACAAAAGAGATGACCAAGCTGCTGCGTATGACCATCAGCTACCATGACTATCGGGAGGATTTTTACCACGCTTTCCTTGCAGGCATCTTTACTGGTGCTGGCTATGTGGTGGAATCCAACAAAGAGCATGGCGAAGGGCGCAGCGATGTTATTGTAAAGGACATCCGCAATGGTCGTGTGGCAATTTTTGAAGCCAAGTATGCCAAAACTCTGGATGCTCTGCCGGATGCCTGCGATACTGCCATTCAGCAAATCAATGACCGGATGTATGCAGCGGACTTCCGGGATGACGGGCTGATCGAATGTATCACATTGAGTGACACCAGTTCAGAGGTCACACTGGTCTGCAATGATGAGGGCAAGCTGCTTGGCCTGCCGCTCAATCGTCCGCTGTGGGATGGAGCCGATGTTCTTGCCGGGCCGGGATTTCTGGCCGGATGCGACAGCGAAGGGAATCTGACTTCCCTGCCGCAGAGTGCAATGGATTTCTACAAAGAGAAATTCAGAGCTTTTATCATTGAAATTTAAGGAGGAACGCCTTATGACCTTTAATGCAATGACCGAACGTTACGAAGAAATCACGGTTTGCGGAAAGCCTGCGCTGTTCACCAGCATCCGCATCAAGAGAGATACCATCCCGGATGGTCTGTACGCCTACGATGTCCGGCACGACGATGAGTGCCGGGGCATCCCTTGTGAAATCACGCCCTTTGTGATGGTCAACCACTGGGGCACCATCATCCTTGCGGAACCGCTGGAACTGCCGGACGATGGGTGGCGATATATTGACGAGGGCACCGACTGGAATTATGCTCCGTTTGGAGGAGCAGAGAAAAATCAAAAGCCATGCGTCACAGTGGAAGAATTTATAAAGACCTATGTGAAGCAGAAATGACAGAAAACTTGTACCGGAAAGGTATTAAAAATGCCGTTCGTCATTTTAGCGTTATCAATCTGCTAAGATAAATTGCCCAATCTCGCTGTAATTGATACTTTTCTGCACCTACGGCATTTTTGATACAGAAAGAAAAAAGTTATGAGTATTTATGGCTATTGCAGAATTTCCACTGCAAAACAGAGTATCGACCGCCAGATCCGCAACATCAAGGCCGCGTACCCGACTGCCCACATTGTACAGGAAGCCTACACCGGCACATCCATTTTTCGCCCGGAATGGCTGAAGCTCTACCGGATTCTGAGAGCCGGAGATGTGGTAGTGTTCGATTCAGTGTCCCGGATGTCCAGAAATGCAGAAGAAGGTTTTGCTCTGTACGAAGACCTTTACCACAAGAGCATCCGACTGGTGTTTTTGAAAGAGCACCACATCGACACCGAAACCTACAAAAAAGCCCTGTCCGGCAGCATTGCCATGACAGGGACAAATGTGGACTTTATCTTGAAGGGTATCAACGAGTATCTGATGGCCTTGGCAAAGGAGCAGATCAAACTGGCCTTTGAGCAATCCGAAAAAGAAGTTGCCGATCTGCACCAGCGCACCCGTGAGGGACTGTTGACCGCCCGGCTGAACGGCAAGCAGGTTGGCCGTAAGAAAGGCATTGGCTTTGAAACCAAAAAGTCCAAAGCAGCCAAGGAGAAGATCCGTGCCCATTGTAAGGCGTTTGGTGGTTAGCTGGAGCGTTCTTCTTCAGATACGCAAGCATCTTATTGGCATAGATTTGATACTGCACATGCTGATTGGCTTCTTCCATCTCATCCGTCCAGTTAAAATCCAGTGGGTGCTCTTTGATCCATGCACATACAAAATCTATTCTTTCCTGAGACTTTTCTTTTTCCACCTTTGTATACAGGGAATAATATGTATTGTGATTTGTACTACCAATTATAGAAGCGAAGAGGAAGCGGAAAAACACTTGGGAACACCAATATATTCTCGTTTTTCAAAAATTGTAGTGTTTGATGCTATATCGATAGATGACAAGATTAAAATAGCCGAAAAATGCTATCAAAGTATTTTGTCGAAAATAAGCGAAGAAGAAAAAATGCTAATTGCAGACAATGACATTTTGAACAAATTTAACCAAGGCATAAGAAAAACGCATACGCAAATATGCGAATGCTAAATCACGACATAGAGGATGCAGTCTATTATGAAATATTAAAGGCGTGGCTTCATTTCCACCTACTGTATTTACGTAATATCCTTTCACCCAGAACACTCTCCTTCCGTATTTGTATTTTAGGTTTGCATGTCGCTCGAATATCATGAGCGTACTCTTCCCTTTGAGATACCCCATGAAATCTGCTACGGCAAGTTTGGGCGGTATCGACACAAGCATATGGATATGGTCTGGCATCGCGTGTGCTTCTATTCTACATGCTTGTAATCGCATAGTGTCCTTAGTATTTTTCCAATATCTTTTCTTAGCTTTCCGTATATCACTTTCCTGCGATATTTCGGTACTAGCACTATGTGATATTTGCAATTCCAGCTCGTATGTGATAAACTTTTGATAGATGATGTTGGAGGCCATGGTCATGATGACCGGTGCAATGCCGACGTATGCGATACCAAAGCCGTTGACGGCACCCATTAAGGCACCGACCAGCAGCACGGCGGGTACTGCGTAGATGAGCTTTGCGTTCTCACCGCCGGTGAGCATGGCACACAGATAGCCGCCGATGCAGAAGATCCAGGGGACTGAAAGATCCATGCCGCCGGTCAGGATGGAAAAGGTCTGGCCCAAGGCCGTAAAGCCCAATACCGCGACGGAGATGGAAAGCACTTTGAGATTAGCAGGGTTTGAATAACCCGGCTTTACGATGGAAACGAAGGCTAGCAGCGCTGCAGCTACCACAAAGGTCAGCAGGATAGAAGAATTTTGTTTCAGAATTTTTTTGCACTCATCAGCCAATGCCCTCCTTGCGCTTGCGCAACACGGTGCCGTATGCACTGAGCGCCACAGCCAGAATCAGCAGCACACCCTGCACTAGGCTAGACCAGTACGACGACACATTCATGAACACCAGAAGATCGGAAATGTAGCGCAGAACGAATGCGCCTACCACACTTCCCACGATGCCGCCTGCGCCGCCGGAAAGGGCGGTGCCGCCGATGACGGCTGCGGAGATCGAAGTCATGACGAAGTCTGCACCGGCAGTGGGAAATCCGGAAGCAACGGCTGCGGTGCGGAATATGCCGGACAGTGCTGCAAAGCCACCGGAGAGCGCATAGGCGATGATTCGGGTGCGCATGACCGAAATACCGTTGAGGTTGGCCGCTTTCTCTGAGCTGCCAATGGCATAGATGCTCTGGCATAGGGCGGTGCGCTTGAAGTAGAACCAGATGAGCAGCAGGATTGCCAGCAGAATGGCCGAGACGGGCACCGCACCAAAGCGGTGCATCAAATGAGTAATGTAGATGGAAGGCACGATGCCGCCGTCCACCTTCAGGATCAGCAGTGCAGCGCCCAGACAGATGGACTGGGTGGCCAGCGTGACGATGAAGGGCTGGAGCTTTGTTTTTTCAATGATGTAGCCATTGAAGCAGCCGATACCAATGCCGATGAGCAGGCTGATGGTGCACCACAGCAGAATGCTGCCCAACGTGTCGTGCATCTGGGTAACGGTGATGCAGTTGGTGATGCAGATGATGCCACCCACCGACAAATCGAAACCGCCGGTCAGCAGGACGAAGGTCTGGCCGATGGCGACCAGAACAAGCGTAAATGCAGAATCGCATTTGTTAGCAAAGTAGCGGGCACTGAACGTGTTGCTGTTCAGACAGCCCATAATCACGATGATCAGGATCAGCATGACATATGGAATCAGAGCAATCCAGTTATCTGCCAGCTTTTTGCGCAGCGAACTTTTTGTTTTCACGAATAACGCTCCTTCCGCTGGGGTCATGCACCGGCCTGCGCCTGCATACCGATGGATGCTCCGATAATATTCTCCTTGGTCAGGGCCGCACCCTTTAGGTCGGCACCAATTCGGCCGTCGTGCATGACTACCACGCGGTCACACACATGCACTCAGCTCCTCCACGTCAGTGGAGAAGAAAATGACTGCGCGGCCATCCTTCACGAAATCGCGCACCAGGCCGAACATTTCTTTCTTGGTGCCCACATCTACGCCTCGGGTGATATCATGCAGTAACAACAGATCCGGTTTGCAAGACATAATCTTGGCCATCAATACCTTCTGCTGGTTGCCGCCGGAAAGATCCTGCACCGGGGTTTCGGGACCATTGGCTTTCACGGCCAGCGTTTCCATGTACTGTTTGATGATAGCATTTTCCTTTTCCGGGCTGATGAAGATGCCCCTGGTCAGCATGTCGATGCTGGGCAGCGAGATGTTGTAGCCAATGCTCTTGGCAAGGAACAGACCCTGCACACCTCGTTCTTCGGGTACCAGTGCGATGCCCTGCCGCAGGGCGCTGCGGGGATCTTTCATCACCACAGGTTTTCCGTTCAAGACGACTTCACCCTTGGCTTGGTGCACGCCGAATAGCGAAAGCAGCAGCTCTGCCTGTCCCTGACCGGCCAAACCGCCCACGCCCAGCACCTCGCCGCGGTGCAGCTGCAAGTCTACTCCGTTCAGTGCGCGGTTGTAGCGCAGGTCTTTTACGTCCAGCATCACATCTTTTTCGGTGTGATCCACAATCTCCGGAAAGTAGCCGGACATCTTGCGGCCAAGCATCATGGCAATGACCTGATCCATGTCCAGATTCTCGTCCACTTTCACGTCACCGGCATAGGTGCCGTTACGCAGGATGGAGATGTTATCGCAGCCGTCCTGTATCTCGCTCATACGGTGAGAGATGAAGATCACAATCTTGCCTTCGTTGGCAAGGCGGCGGGCCAGTGCCAGAAGCCACTTGACACGGTTCTCGGTCAGGGCGCTGGTGGCCTCGTCCAAAATGATGATCTCGGGATCCTTGGAGAGAACTTTTAAGATCTCAATGATCTGCTTTTTGCGAGAGCGGGATGCGCCCGGCCTTGGCGTGAGGTCAATCTCGGTCACGTCGTACTTGGTGAACAGCTCTTCGCACATTTTGTTCAGCTTTTTGTAGTCGAACATGCCGAAGCGGTTTTTCGGAATGCGACCAATGAAGATGTTCTCTGCAACGGTCAGTTCCGGGATGAAACTCAGCTCCTGATACACGCATCCGATGCCATAGCGCATGGCGTCGGATGGGGTGCGAATCTGTGCGGTCTGGCCAAAGACCTTGATCTCGCCGGAGTCGGGCCGATAAGCACCGGCCAGCACCTTGAGCAGGGTGCTTTTTGCCCGCTCCGTTCTCACCCAGCAGGGCGTGTACTTCGCCGCGGTTGCAGGAAAAGGTTACGTCCTGCAGTGCATAGTTGCCGTTGAATGATTTCGAAATATGATTCAGTTCCAGATCTGCCATTTCATGCACTCCCTTTGCTCTGTGAACAAGGCGTTTTCTGTTAAAAATGTCGGCTAGCACTGCTCTGCGCATGTGTGGCCGACATTTCTCATATCTATCGCGCAGGAAACTCAGGCGGTGTAGTTGCTAATCTCGTCAATGGTGAGGGTGATGGTATTAAAATCGGCGGGCAGTGCGGGCCAGTCCATGCCATCGGGCACATCCTCCCAGACATTCTCGCCCAACTTCACCACGGTGGAAGGCAGGCCTACATCAATGTCGGCGTCCTTCTCATTCACGAAGATGCCCGGGGTGACAAGAGTATCCTGATCGACGGTCTCACCGTCCAGCACGCGGACGGCAACATCCAGAGCGATGACCGACAGTCCCGGGCAATTGTTACCGATGATGGCATCCAGATCGTTGTTCAGCATGGTCTTCATACCGAGGTTGGTATCAAAGGCAGAGATGGGAATCATGTCCATGCCGGCCTGAGTCAGGGCAGAGTAGCAGGACTCTACATAAGCCTGACAGAAGATACCGTCCAGATCGGGGTTGGCAGCCAGAACGCTGGCCAGCTGCTCCTGGCACACGCCGTCAGCATACTGGGAAGCGAACTCGGAGACGATATTCATGTTAGCGTCCTGGAAGACGGACATGGCAGCTTCGTAGATGGTGTTGCCGTTGGTGGAGCCGGGCATGCCGGTATCAACGGCGATTTTGGCACCTTCACCGCATTTGTTGCACAGGTACTTTGCCCATGCCTCAACCATGGAGATGAAGTCGGTCTGCACGGTGTAGACGCCATCGGCTATCACGACCGAGTCAAAGGAAACAACGACGATGCCGGCATCCTGTGCGCGCTTGATGGAAGGCAGCAGTGCGCTGGAAGAGGAAGCATCCACTAGAATGGCGTTGTAACCCTGTTCGACCATAGCATCGATAGCGGCAGACTGTGCCTCGGCGGAGTTCTCACTGTTGATGATGGTCAGATCCAGCTTGCTGGCATAAGGCTCCTTGGTGGCGGCCACTTCAGCACACTTGATCATGATCTGACGCCAGTCATTGCCCATGAAGGCGTTGCTCAGCGCAATCTTGTACTTGCCGCCCGCGGCAGCGGTGGAACCGGAAGCAACAGCGGAAGTAGAAGCAGAAGAACCACCACCGCAGGCAGTCAGGGTGCCTGCAACCGTCACGATGCTGGCAGCTTTCAGGAAATCACGGCGGGAAATCTTTTTTCATAGACATGTCAAATACTCCTTTTTAATAAATGTGTGTTTTTTACAGCATGTCCGGGGTGTAACCGGACGTTCATTTATAAGCTTGTGTGCAAAAGTTCAGCGAGGATAGGTGAGTCGCTCACCCTGACACATTGTGTAGGCTGGCACCTCCGGCGCGATGGCGCGCATGGCATCCTGAAAATGACCCGGGTCACCGTGGTGGTGTGCAAATGTCCAGAAGTGACAGGGAATGGTCAGCCGGGGGCTGTGCCTGCTGGGCCAGCATGGCGGCGTCACGCTCGTTCATGTTGCCGAATTCGCCGTTGATGGGCGCGATTAGCAGATCCATTTCGCGGTTGGTGACCGGTTGCATCCGGCAGGACTGGTAGCTAGTGTCGCCAGTGAAATAGATACGAACACCTTCGGTCACGATCCAGAAACCCAGCGCATCGGGTGCGGAGTCGCCGTGGTCGGCCCAGACGGCTTCTACCGAGAAACCGTCCTGTTGCACCTTGTCGCCGATTTGCATTCCGGTGACTTGTGCTGGGTCAAAGCCCGCTTCCATACAGATACGGTGCGAAGCCTTGCAGCAGTACAGATGTGCGCTGTCTGCCATCAGGGCTGGCAGACTGTCCATATCTAAATGATCGGCGTGCTCGTGACTGGCAAGGATCACGTTCGGGTGGAGCTCCTCCGGCTCGGCAACGGCCATCATCAGGCGGTGGTTGCCATCGGTCTTTTTCCACATAATCAGAAAGATATGCATCGATCAGTATGACCTTACCGATGCTGTTTTTGATGAGAAAGCCTGCCTGACCGAGCCAATATAAATGAATGTGGCCGGGCGCAGGGACAGCTTCCAGCATTTTCACAAATTTCATGTGGCAGCTCCTTTCTACTGTACGGAGTGAAAATTAAAACGATATTGGTTTGCCGCTCGATGTGATACAAGTTCGATGATGCAATTATTGCAAATTAAACGATGAAAGTCAAGACTCTGTAGCGAATCTAACCAAAAATCGTCGAGTTCAATATGTTTTTGTATCAAAACAAGTATTCTTGCACAAAAACGAAAAAGATACAAGATAAAATCCCGCTTCGTATAGGTGACAGGATGGATAAAGGAAGAAGAACGAAGGACAGCGAGGGGTCGTAAAAGCAGCAGGGATGGCAATGTATGATTGATATATCCATGATTTTATTCGTTGACACAACAACAGTCCAGTTTTTGCGACGGAAGGTGACAGAGAACGGCGAATTATAATTTGTATCAAAGAAGCTGCCGAGAAAAAAATATGAAAAAGGTCTTGCATTTTATCTTGTATTGTGTATACTTGTCTTATCGCAAGATGTAATACAAGCTCTGCCGAACAACATGCTTTTGACCGGTGCCACGACCAGCACCTGCTGGGCTGAGAATTGCTGTACCGGATATTGGAGGAAAAAAGCGATGAAATCTTGTGTCGTGACGGAACCGTTCCACTATGAGATCCGCGAGGTACCCATTCCGGAACCTCAGGCGGGCCAGATCCAGATCAAAATGATGGCTGCCGGTGTCTGCGGCAGTGATATCCACATCTTCCGGGGCGAGAACCCCAACTCCCGCTACCCGCTGATCCCCGGCCACGAGAATGTTGGTATCGTGACCAAGGTGGGTGAGGGATGCAGCCGTATTCAGGTCGGCGACCATGTGGTCGTGGACTACGTGATCCGCTGCGGCGAGTGCTACCAGTGCAAGCATGGCCGCGGCAATGTCTGCGAGCACGTTCTGGTGCGCGGCAGCGGCACCAACGGCGGCTGGCGGCAGTACTGGTGCGTGGAGGAACCCTATGTTTACAAGATCGAGGAATCCATCCCATGGAAGGACGCTGCCTTGATCGAGCCGCTCACCATCGGTGAACACTGCACCAAGCGCGGCCGCGTATGCGAGGACGATGTGGTGTTCATTCTGGGCACCGGCACCATCGGCACCATCATTGCACAGGCCTGCAAGCTCAAGGGCGCTAAAACCGTCATCTGCTGCGACATCAGCGACAGCAGTCTGGAGCGCAGCAAGGCATTTGGCGCGGATTATACCATTAACAGCAAGACGCAGGACATTGTAGCCGAGATTCAGAAGATCACCGATGGTCACGGCTGCACAATCGCTTTTTGATTCTGCTTGCTTCCCCGGCAGTCTGACCATGATCATGCAGCCCGGCATCGTGTGCAACGCAGGCCGCGTGGTCCCCATGGGTTTCTGCACCGTGCCCGAAAAGATCACCCAGCAGATGATCAATGGCCGCGAGCTGGAGATTATCGGTACCCGCATGAGTCTGGATCAGTGGGTACCCACAGCCCAGAAGATGGCCGAGGGCAAATACCACATGGAAGGTCTTGCAACCACCTTCGTCAAGTTCAGTGAAATTGACAAAGTGTTCCAGAATATTGTTCACCCGGATCCGGAGATCAAAAAAGACCGTCATTCTTTTTGACGAGGAATAAGCTGGATGCCATACCAGACAGGAGCAACGATATGACGAAAAAAAACGCGAAGAGCTTCATGGAGCTCGTGCGGGAAGAGGGTGTTTCGGAAGAGGAACTGGACACAGCGGTGGAACGTCTGCTGGCCCAGTACGGCTCCCTGAAAAAGGTGCTCATCATCCCGCCGGATTACACCCGCTGCTACTCCTGCGCAGGTATCATCACTCAGATGCTCTACCGCCGTCTGACAGCGGCAGGCGCAGTGGTACATGTGATGCCTGCCCTTGGCACCCACATGCCGATGGAGAGTGCTGAGAAAAAGGCTTTCTTTGGAGATGTGGTGCCGGACGACGCCATTCTCATCCACCGCTGGCAGACCGACACTGTCACGCTGGGCTATGTGCCAGAAGAATATGTGGCCGAGATCAGCGGCGGGCTCTACTGCGAGCAGGTCGAGGTGGAAGTGAATCATCTTCTGGTGGACGGCGGCTATGACCGGATCTTCTCAGTGGGGCAGGTGGTCCCGCACGAGGTCGTGGGCATGGCCAACTACTCCAAGAACCTGTTCGTGGGTCTGGGCGGCCGCGCCATGATCAACAAGAGCCACATGCTCTCCGCCATCTGCGGAATGGAGAAGGCGCTGGGCAATCGCGAGGCTCCGGCCCGTAAGCTGTATGACTACGCACAGCAGCACTTTGTGGACGGCAGGCTCCCGGTGACATTTCTGCTTACTGTTACCACGGTTCAACGGGAGCAGATTACCCTGCACGGCTTTTTTGTCGGGGAGACCCGCGAAGCCTTTGAGGCTGCCTGTACCCTAAGCCAGAAAAAAAACATCGTCTATCTGCCCCGACGGGCCAAAAGGTAGTGGCTTACCTGAATCCGGAGGAACTGAAAAGTACTTGGGTGGGCAACAAGGGTGTTTACCGTACCCGCATGATCGTGGCCGACGGCGGCGAGTTGCTGCTGCTGGCCCCGGGTCTTGCTGCTTTTGGCGAAAACCCGGAAGCAGATGAAATGATCCGCTGCTACGGCTACACCGACACAGAGACCATCATGAAGCTGTATCACAAAGGTGCTTTCGAGGGTCGCAGCATGTGTGCGGCACATCTGCTGCAAGGCGTTACCGACGGGCGCTTTACCATCACCTATGCCACGAAGCCAGAGAAGGTTTCCCGGCAGGAAGTGGAGAGCGTGGGCTATCAGTGGGCAGATTACCGTGAGATGTGCAAACGGTACAATCCGTCCACGCTCACCGACGGCTGGCATACCACGCCGGATGGCGAAGAATTCTACTATGTATCGGCACCTGCTGCAGGGCTGTGGAAGTGTCAGGAAGCAAAGGCTTGACCGCCCTGTGCAGATGAAACAAAAGGCAACAACGAAACAAAAAAAAGGAGCGTTTAATTATGGCTGCACTTACTAAGTTTGATATTGCAAGCATGCGATCGTTACCGGTGGCGCACAGGGTCTGTCCCGCGGCATGGCCGAAGGTCTGCTGGAGGCAGGCTGCAAGGTCGTCATCATCGACGTACAGAAGGAAAAGGTCGAGAAGGTGTGCGAGGAGTACCGCGCCAAGGGTCTGGAAGCCTACCCCGTCATCGGCAATCTGGCCGACCGTGAGGACCTGAACCGTGCCTTCGACAAAGCACTGCAGATTTTGGACGGCCGTCTGGACGTTCTGATCCCCGCTGCAGGCATCCAGCGCCGCTATCTGCCCGAGGAGTTCCCCGCAGAGCAGTGGGATCTGGTCATGAAGATCAATCTGGACCACGTCTGGTTCATGATCCAGCGTTCTCTGCAGGTCATGCTCAAGCAGCCCACCGGCGGCAAGATCATCACCATCGGCTCCATGGCTTCCTACTTCGGCTGCACCACCGTGCCTGCCTACACCGCAACCAAGGGCGCTGTTGCTCAGCTGACCAAGAGCGTTGCTGTTGACTGCGCCGGCCGCGGCATCAACATCAACTGCATCTGCCCGGGCTACATGGACACCGAGATGTGCGCCAACATGACGCAGGAGCGCAAGGACGAGTGCACCAAGCGCATCCCCGCTGGCCGCTGGGGTCTGCCCGAGGATATGAAGGGCCCCGTCGTCTTCCTGGCTTCCGCTGCATCCGACTACCTGAACGGCGCCCTGATCCCCGTTGACGGCGGCTATCTGGTCAAGTAATCAACACATAAAAAGGGAGGAACCCTGTCATGGCCCCTACCATACGCGATATTAAAGTGATCTGCACCGCCCCCGAGGGCATCAATCTGGTGGTGGTGAAGGTGGAGACCAGCGAGCCGGGCCTGTACGGTCTGGGCTGTGCCACCTTCGCTTACCGCCACCTGACCGTGCAGCATCTCATTGAGACCTATCTGCGTCCGCTGCTGATCGGCAAGGATGTGCGCAACATCTCCGACCTGTGGCAGCTGATGCACCAGAACGCCTACTGGCGCTGCGGCCCCATCGTCAACAATGCCATCTCCGGTGTGGATATGGCCCCTGTGGGACATCAAGGGCAAAATGGCCAACATGCCTGTGTACGACCTGTTCGGCGGCAAAATGCGCGCCGGTGTGCCGGTGTACCGCCATGTGGACGGTGCCAATGTGGACGAGATCTGCGAGAACATCGAGAAGTATCGTTCCATCGGTGTCAAGCACATCCGCTGCCAGTGCGGCGGCTACGGCGGCGGCGGCTTTGGCCCTGCTCCGGAGTGGGCAGCCAAAGGGCGCAGAGCCGGGCGTGTATCTGGACAGCAAGAAGTATATGCGCGACACCCTGAAGCTGTTCGACGGCATCCGTGCCAAGGAAGGCTTCGACATTGATCTGGTGCACGATGTGCACGAGCGCATCCACCCCACCGAGGCTGTTACCTTCGTCAAGGAGATGGAGCCTTACAAGCTGTTCTTCATGGAGGACGTTGTGCCTCTGGAACAGGTGGAATGGCTGGATAAGATCAAGCAGACCAGCGTGACCCCGCTGAGCCAGGGCGAGCTGTTCAACAACCCTGCCGAGTACAAGAAGCTGGTGCAGAACCGCAGCATCGACTACATGCGCGTGCATCTGAGTCAGGTAGGCGGTATCACCCCGGCCCGCAAGCTCCAGATGTTCTGCGAGCAGTATGGCGTGCGCATCTGCTGGCACGGCCCCGGCGACATGAGCCCGTTGGCCCATGCAGCCAACATCCACATCGATCTGGCCGCTCAGAATCTGGGCCTGCAGGAGTGGAGCGGCATCGAGCCCCCCAACTTCGTCATCCAGAAGCTGAAGGACAACCACGGCGCTCTGCTGGAAGTGTTCCCCGGTATGCCCGAGTACGGCAACGACGGCTTTGTTTACGCCAACGACAAGCCCGGTCTCGGCGTAGACCTGAAT
>VOFC01004860.1_pt1 | contig 38678 bp, 53 predicted proteins | sample 5384161 | NCBI WGS metagenome assembly VOFC01 (sample SAMN12384722, study PRJNA508395) | human gut metagenome | isolation source: healthy gut B | host: Homo sapiens
GGTTGGTATCGAAGATTTTAAGGAAATTCGCCGACAGGGTTTTTACTATATTGACAAAACAAAGCTTATTGAGCAGCTTCTTGATAATTGGGGAAAGGTAAACCTTTTTACTAGACCACGCCGATTTGGAAAAACTTTGAACATGAGTATGCTTCGCTGTTTTTTTGATATTGGAGCAGATAAGACACTGTTTGAAGGGCTTTATATTTCACAGAATGAGCAAGCCTGCGAAGAATACATGGGTAAGTTTCCGGTTTTGTTTCTTACATTTAAAAGGTGTGGAAGGAACCACGTTTGAAGAGGCTAGGCTTAGCCTTGCAGAATTGATTGCAGCAGAAGCAAGACGATTCAAGTTTCTGCAAGAAAGCGATAAGTCTGGATGCGGACGATAAAGAAATGTATCGTGAGTTGATTTCTTTAAACAAAGAACAAAGCCCGGTAACATCTGATGGATAAAACTCAGATTTTCCCTTAAAAATCTATCAGAATTACTGTATAAGCATTATGGGCAGAAAACAATCGTATTGATGGATGAATATGATGTGCCCCTCGACAAAGCCTTTCAGGATGGATACTATGGAAAAATGGTATCGTTAATTCGTGGATTGTTGGGAGAAACGCTTAAGACAAATGATTTCTTGCAATTTGCTGTTTTAACCGGATGCTTGCGAGTATCTAAAGAAAGTATTTTTACGGGTCTTAACAATTTTAAGATTTTGTCAATTACGGATGTTCGTTTTGATGAACAATTTGGATTTTTACAGAGAGTGAGGTTAAAGAGCTGCTGAATGCGTATCACATGGAATCACATTTGCCAGAGATGAAAGAGTGGTATGACGGATATCATTTTGGTGATGCAGATATCTATTGTCCCTGGGATGTGATCAATCATGTGGAGTTACTTTGCAAAGACTCAAAAGCAGAACCAAAGTGTTATTGGATCAATAGTAGTGGAAATTCACTTGTGAAACGCTTCATTTCTAAAGCAAATAAAACAACGCGAGATGAGATTGAACGCCTGATTGCAGGAGAGCCAATAGAAAAGTCTGTTCGCCTTGAATTGACTTATGATGAAATAGACAATAGTATTGATAATATTTGGAGCGTGTTGTTTACAACAGGATACCTGACGCAGGTTGGAATGACGGAACAGGGAGCATATAAACTGGTCATTCCCAATAAAGAAGTGCGAGAGGTATACAAACTTCAGATACAGGACTGGTTTGATAAAAAACTGCGGGATAATACGGAACAGCTCACTGCTTTTTTGGAATTCAATTGAAGAAGGAAAGACAGAGGCAATAGAACAGTATTTGAACCGAACTCTCAGCAATTCGATTAGTGTTTTCGACACGAAAGCACCAGAGAAAGAAAAGGAGAGTTCCTATCATACGCTTTTGGTTGGTCTGTTAACAGGAAATACAGACTGGGTGGTCAGGTCAAATGTGGAAGCAGGAGGGGTTTGCTGATATTATTATTGAACCGGAAGACCCGGATGCAGGTATTATCCTTGAACTCAAATATTCAAAAGAAGCGAATGGATTGGAGAAAGCCTGTGAAAAGGCAATAGAACAAATCAAAGACCGAAGATATTCTGAATATCTGAAAAATGATGGCCGCCACAATATGACGCTTTTATGGTATCGCTTTAAAAAAGAGAAGCAAGGTTGTAGTTGAAAAATTGGCAGCTGAGATGAGAATAAAACATTAACCATGATGACCGTCCGACAAAAATGCCGCGAAAAAGCAGGCACCATCGGATGTCCCGGCATAAATAAGATAAGAAGCCTCTGCAGAAAAGGAATGATCTGCCATGGAATCAGAAAAGCTGGAGGATCTGCTGCTGTTGAGCCTGTCGGCAAGTAAAGGACAAGAGGGAACGCTCGGAGGTTCTGGATGTGGGAGTGACCAGGGACAAAACCTGCGGGAGGTCATCGTCAAATATAGTGGGGACATCGACGGATTGCAGGTGATACCCGGAATGGAGATACAAAAGCTTCTGGCTGGGCTATGCAATTGTAAAGCTTCCGGAGGATTCAGATCGTGGAGCGCTCGTGGCTGCCCGGGAGATCGAATATGTGGAGATGCCGAAAAATCTGCAGACCGGTTTGTATGAGGCGAAGCGTGTCAGCTGTATTTTGCCTCTTCTTTCGCAGGGGGATGAGGGCGCACCCTGGATGGAAAAGGCGTGTTGATCGCTGTTTTGGATTCCGGGATCGATTATCGGATGCCGGATTTTCGAAAGGAAGATGGCAGCAGCCGGATTCTGGCTTTGTGGGATCAGGAACTGGAACGGGAGTTTTCACAGGAACAGATTGACGAGGCACTGCAGGCCAGCGAGAAAGCCGGGACGGGGCGCTGGAGTTGTGCCGAGCATCGACCGCCCGGACATGGAACGGCGGTGGCGGCGATTAAGCTGCCGGGGGCAAATCCGGCTGAGGGGCTGCGCCGAGGCGCAAATCGGTTGGTCGTGAAGCTTTCCCAAAAACAGAATGGCTATCCACATACGACGCAGCTGATGAGCGCAGTGTCTGGTCGCTTTCCAAAGCTGCCAAAAATTCGGGCAGCCACTCGTCATCAACATCAGCTACGAAACTAGTTACGGACCGCGCACCGGTTTCCTCCCTGCTGTCGTTTTCTGGACAATGCAGCGGAAAGCGGGCGGACGGCAATCTGTGTAGCTGCGGAAACGAGGGTGCGGCAGGGCGGTCATGCGTCCGGACAACTGGAAAAAAATGTAGCGGACGTTAGTTCCCGTGCTGACGGATTGTCCGGCAATCTGCAGAGGGAAAGGGAAACGCTTGAGCTGATCATCGGGGAATATGAGCGGACGCTGAATATACAGCTGTGGAAAACTATGCCGATGTGTTCACAGTGATTTTGCAGACACCATCCGGACAGGAAATCATCGTACAGCCAGATAAAAACGGACGGCAGGATGTGCTGACAAACGGGACGGAGGTATTGGTTTATGCCGGGCAGCCGTCGCCGTACTCTGTCTGGCAGGAGATTTTTTTTGACCTGCTCCCACGGGATCGTTATATTGAGTCCGGAATCTGGACCTTTCACCTGATTCCGGAAAAATCGTGCTCGGCAGCTATCAGTTGTATTTACCGACCCAGCAGAGCCGTTCTGCAGATACGCGGTTTGTACGGCCCGATCCGCTTTTGACGATGACGATTCCTTCGACGGCGCAAAAGGTGATTTCGGTCGGAGCAATCCACTCATATTATGAAGCGTATGCGGATTTTTCGGGAAGAGGCGAGAAAATAAACAGGGAAAACCGCCTGATGTTTGCGGACTCCAAGCCGGATCTGGCAGCGCCGGGGGTCGATCTTTTGGTTCCGACATCGGAGGGAGCACAGCGCGTAAGCGGCCTTCCTTTGCGACCCGCTCGTTTCCGGCGCAGCGGCACTTTTGATGGAGTGGGAATTGAAAAGGGAAATGATCCGTATCTGTACGGGGAGAAACTAAAGGCATATCTGCGAAAAGCGCGAAGAAGCTGCAGGGGGCAGAGACGGACTATCCGAATGAGCGGGTGGGGTATGGACACTTATGTATGCAAGCAAGTTTACCAAAGTGAAAAAAAGATGTAACTTATGAAATTGGACACTCGGTGAAAAGGAAAACGCAAAAACATGAGTAAATATAAGGGATGCGGGACCTGTTTTGAAAATCAAACGTGTCGTTGAACAGCTCAAAAGACTCTGATAAAATATAATTATGTTAGCGCTGATAAATACTGATAAACAGAGGAAGGATTATGAATTATAAAAAGGCATACAGGTGTAAAGCGGACTTGAAGATGCTAAGAGAAGATGAATTTATCAAGGAGTTTGTTTGCCAATGAGATTGGATATTCTGTTAGAAATTTAGAACGAATTGAAAAAAAATAATGCAGTTGCTAGCAAAGAAGCAGCGTGTAGAATATGTACCCACTTTATAAATTTAAATATGAAACTTTTTGTAATATATGATGACAGGAATCAAACAGCATGAGGACAGTATAGAAGCCTATAAGACGGAAAGTGCAGATTGTGAAAAAACGTCAAGAACAAATAAAAATTCAGAACCGCCAGAACTATGAGAAGTATCACGAGGGACAGATGAACCAGAACCAGTTCATGGAAGCCAAAGAAGCAGTTGGAAGAAGAAAGAGAACGACTGCAGAAACGTGTACAGGAAACTGGAAGAACTGATAAACGCGAGAAAAGAAATCCTGATGAAAAAGAATGTTCCGGTGGAGCAGATGTTGAAGTATTTAGGCTATGAGAAGCTGACACGAGAGATGCTGGAAGAATATGTGCAGGGAATATATGTGTATGATGAATCCGGGTTGGATTTTTTTACCGTGGAAAAATGAAAAATAAGATAAGTTATGTATTAAAATGAACTCGATAATATGAATGAATTTGAACATATTTCATTCACAGATCAATGGTAAAACTATATGTATGAATATGTAAAAGTTTATGGATATCGCAGGAAGACCGATTCTTTCTCAGGTAGTGGATCAGTTTTTTGAATGTATTGGAAAAAAAAAAAGGGGATGAACTAGTTGACAGTTTTTGGAACAGAAAATTAGAATACAAAGAACAAGTAATATATTTGCATCTCTTACGTTCTTATAGAGAGTTGGCAGAATGGGGGAAAAGTATGAAGCATGTCATGAGAAAAAATAAAAGATGCATATTTAGACTATGATAATAAGCAATTTTTATATGCGTGCGATTGTCGGAAAACAGCTATTTAGATTTCAAGCTGAAAAAAAAATTAGCGGGAATGCTGGATTCGTGGAATTTGGTAAACGGTGATATGTACTGGTTTGGTTAAAAAGCCAATATGTATGCACTTATTGGAGAAATATCAAAGCGGATGCAGAAATCTATCGGATGTACTTACATTGGTGAGAAACAGTTGGTCAAAGCAAGTGGAAACGAATATTTGTCTTCGATAGAAGAAAGTATTGTATCATTAATTAATTTTATCAGACAAGGAAATATTGTAGATGAGACAAAAAGAATGTATACATGAAAGTGATGATGTATCTTGGTGGAATGAAAATGATAAGTATTGTTTATATTTAAATACAGAAGAAAAAGGTAATAAGAGTTTTGAAACAAAGATAATTTCTGGATTTGTCCTCTACATATACAATGCATATGGGAAGGGATAATTCAAATGTGTTTTATGCACTGGAATATTTGAGGTTTCTAGAACAAAACAGGTCATCCATTTCGGTTGCAGAATATTTACTAATACTAAAGGATTACACAGCACAGTAAAAACTATTAGCACCATATTATCCACACTGGTGCCTTATGCAAATTTTAATAGCACAGGATAATAAACATATAGATTTAATGTTTGGACGAGTTAAGTTGTATGGAGTTATCAACAAAAAGAAGTTGATGATATTGCGAAAGAATATTTAAGAATATTTCAGATTGTGATGAAAAATGTTAAGCCAGAGAACTTTTTTGCAAAGTATATATGAGCAGTCAGCAGTAGTTCTTCCAGATATTATAGCGAGATTATGTTATAAATGTTCAATTAATATATTGGATGAAATTTTTCGATTCAATTCTTGATTTGTGCTTAAGTAATGTTCGAACAAATTTCAAGGGTATTCGAAAAATATTTAAAGGATTGTTTGAAGCATTTTCACTTCAAGATCAAGAAAATCGAATCGAGAAAATACTTACTACAATTTCCGGTGGATGTAGATCGAATGAGTGATTATTGCGATCCAATAGTATTTATATCAAAACCGAGAGAAAAATATGTGCTTGATATTGAAATATATAACAGGATACTTTTTTCCAAATTAAACAAACAATAAAAGAAGCAGAAAAATGAAAAAAAAGACAAGCTGCAGTGAATCGTTTGGTTATACTTGCACAAGTTATTATACTAAATGAGGAGGATTTGAGATATTTATGTAAGGTATTAGAAAAAAGAAGAAACACTAGAAAATAAGTCTATATTATATGTGTTGGATAAACAAAAGTATGAGAAAATAAAAAGAAATATTTGAAGATACATTAAAAAGAATGAAATCAGATTCAAATACGCAAATGTTTTCGGCTGGAGGAAATAATTATAGAGACTTAATAGGAATTTTAATGATATAGATATTAGTAAAAATTAATTTGAAGAAGCGTTGGAAGTGCTGGACGAATTTAGTGAAAAACTAACCAATCATGGGTTGAGAGAAAATCAACCAAATGCTAGTGAAAAAGAATTCGTCAGAGCTTTTTTAATTGTCATGGGATTGATTATTTTACGTGAGAGTAAAATATTGATTTATCCGAGACAGAAAAAAAAAGGTATGCATTATTTTGAAGCTTTTAAGCGAGCTGTATAAAAAATTCCATTGCAATTGACATGATAGAAGCATGTTTTGTTGATGATAGCAAAATTTTATTTTTGAAGATTTTCAAAATAAAATTTGGTTAAGTAATGAGCAAGAGTTGGGGTTGATTAAAGATTTTATGATGTACTTTATATAAATGATTTTAAGTTACAAAACAATGACATGTTGTTGAAGTGTTCAAATATGCTTTTGGATTTCGATATATAGAGTGATAAGTAGTGAAATACTTCACAATATGGCTGCATTGAAATTTGTTATGCAATAATAAAATGAAATTGTTTTAAAAACAGAAATACAGACTTTACTTGTATGTTTGCTAAAGCTTCAAGATGAGACGGTAATAAAACAAACAGATTCTGAACAAGAAGCTTTGTATAAATTAAGATGTCGAATAATATCTTGCAAGATTGCGAAAGAACTGTATGTAAGAGGAATAAAATCTGATATTGTAGATGGGTGGAAAAGAATTAGTGAGAATAAAAATGAATTTATAGAAATAAGAAAATGTTGTTTTTTGATACTACAGGAGATGAGTAAATATTATTGTTGAGCTCTTATACTGTATGACAATGACATGACATCCTAGAGACAATTAAGTATTGTTGAGAGCATACCATACGCTACTTGAAGAGAATGTGATAAGTGGAGTTGTTGAAAAAGAAAAGTGTATATGTTACTATTAAAATGGATATAATTCATGAGAAACAAAAAAGAATAATTAGTATAAAAAGCGGGGAAATAAGAAGCAATATGTACGAGAAGCGAGACTGAATGACAAAAAATGGACACTCCAGCGTTGAAAATTTTAAAAATAAAAAGTAAAGGTGGATGTTACTATTGCAATCAAGTTGATGTGTTTTGTGGGTGATAATAGTGGAAAAGTTATTTAATGAGCATATTATGGGGGATTTTAACATTAGAAAAGATATTTTTCCCAAGAAGCTCTTCAGAAGCTGTAGAGTATAAAACAGTGAAGATTGGTTAAAAGCAATATAAACAATACAGAGATTGGAATTATTCGGAGAATGAGATATGGAACTATATATAAATTGGTTTAATGAATTATTAAATACTCAAAAAAAGTCTTTAGTTAGAAAGATTTTAATTACGATGTTGAGGTTGAAAATTAAAAGATTACTAATTATGAAAGAACTAAACCTATTAAAATTGTTCGAAAATCAGGATCTAGATATTCTGTAACAAACAATTATATATTAAATTCGGAAGTAGATTTACCTAATAGGATGAAAGTTAAGTTTCGGATGAAATGCGTATATTTGTTGGAATTTATTAATGGAGGGTATTGCTGCTCCAACTATATACACACCACCAATTGGAAGAAGAATTGGCGAGCCAATTTATCTTCCGGCTTCGAGAACAGGTTTATGCTTACTAATACTGCAGCTGATTGAAAATTCGTTACAAATTAGTTTTTCGGCAGAATTACAAATACAAGTACTCTTATCACTTCCATATGTAGATTTCTTACAGCTGATAACGAAGTTTGGTACCAATAAAAAAAGATACAAAAAAGTATTCAGGCATAATTGAATATATTAAAAAATATGACAAAAGGAAATTTGTCAGTAAAAAAAGATATGTTACCAGTTATCCAATATCAGCCGGGAGGGAAGTGATAAAGAAATCATTGTATGTTGCATCATCTATTGTTTCCCTGAAATTTCACCATTACTTTTGGTACTGAAATCGGCATTAATTTTAAAGCAATGATTATTGAAGAACCATAAGCACATTTGCATCCAGAGTTACAACAAAAATGGCTAGACTGATTAATATGATGAATTTGGGTATACCGGTATGGATTACTACTCATAGCGATACCATTTTGCAACATATAAATAATATGATGAAATTAAAAAATCATGTACGAAGCAATGAGTTGCAGCAGGAATATGGATATAAAAAGGAAGATCTTCTTTCTCAGAGAAGATATTCAAATGTATCAGTTTGTTACGGAAAATAGTGGGAAACAAGATTGATACCATTGAGGCAACAAAAATATGGATTTGTTCCTAACATTTAATAATGCTCTTTGAAAAAATAGTTGAGGAAGTATACGCATTTCAGGAGGACTGATAAATGATTGAAGAACGGATACAGTATGGAATTATAATTTTTTTAGAAGATAATTTTTTCCTGCCCTTTAGCAATTCCTATTGTTTAGAGAAAAAAGTGAGACAGGAAGAAGCAAATTGCACGTAGATGTAACGAGGGATAATTTTATGTAGTGAGGATTATGACCATAAAGGAAAGTGCAATTTTTCTTAAGAAAGAAAGTCCATTTAAATTAAGAAGAGTGTTGATAATGGTTTTGCTTCAAAAATGGATATTGCATCTTATTGAAATGAAGAGTAAGGTTTGATAACAAAAAATGGCATGAAATAAAACAAAAAATACGTGCTAGTTATTTTAATGTTCGTGCATTGGAAGGGGTATTGGGAATACATATTGATGAGATTAGGGACATATACAACGCTATGAGAGTACTGGATTTTGAATACAGATAGAAGTGAAGATCCTAAAATAATGGTTGCACCTTTAGGAAAACCAATGCCACCAGCACTTCAGAGAAAGAATGGAAAATAATATTATTAGCGTAGATGTTGGCGCTGTGATGAAGTTTCAACATGTTGCAGTTAAGATGCAGAGAACAGAAGAGGAGATAAGCTAATAGGAAATTTGCGTATTTGCTGATTTGAGAATTCTCTGTACTGTTGCTTGCATAGAATGGATAATATTAAGTTTTGTGACAATAACGTTACATCCTCCCCACCCACTTTGTGACAATTATATAACGTCCTCTATACAGAGATATGCGGTTTTAAGCCATTTTCGTGGCAAAAAGCCGCATATTTTTGTACTTGACATCCTCGGGTGCGCTGTGCGCAAAATCCTGCAGGAGGAAGATTGAAAAAATAAATTTTTCAATCGCGAGATTTGTATCTGCGCGCACTTGACACAAACTCGACATGCGAAAAAAAAGCGTGTGCAGAAATGAGCAGAAAAATGAAGTGAATGCACTCAAGAAAAAATGAAGTGAATGCACTCAGAAAAATGGTGATGGGTATAAACCGTTGACGTTTACGGAAGAAAGTCAAAGGCTCACTGTGCGGCAGATTTGGCATGACGCCTTCCCCACCCGGCGTTCCAACGCCTTGTAAAAGCTGCTCAGGCAGAGCGTGAGTAAAAATACGGTCAGGGTCCAGACCACAGGATGTGCCGTAAGACCAAGCTTGTTTGCAGCAAGCTCCATATACCGGATCAGTACCTGATGAATCAGAAAGCCGTAAGGCGACAGCCCGGCCAGCCACAAAAAAGGCTTTGCGGAAAGCAGCCGGGAAATCACTCCCTTGCCGATGGCGAGCAGCCAGACCAGCAGCACCGCAGAGGGAGTGAACAGCACGTTGTACCGGAAGGCTACCGCGCCCAAAGCTCCTACCTGTCTGGCAGCGATGAAAAAGCAGCCGCCCGAAAACAGCACAGCTGCCAGCTCCAGAAGGAGAACAGGCACCGTGCGGCGTGCGCTCCTCCTTGCGGCTGCGGTAAAGACAGCCCATACAGCAGCTGATGGCAAAATCTCCTGCCCGGAAAAGAGGACACAGATAGGTCAGGTAAAATATGGACTTTCCACTGAGTCCGGCTTTCCAGATTGCAAGGGAGAAAAGGAATTGTGCGCAGAAAATCGCGGCAGCGATGCAGCGCAGCCTGCGAGTATCGACTTTTCAGCAGGGCGAGCAGACCGGGAAAAATAGCATACAGAAAAGCCTGCACCGAAAGATACCACGCGACTCCGTTTAAGCAGAACCAGAAACGGCTGGAGGGGATCCATGTTTGCAGCAGGAAAATGCTTATCCCAAGCTGCTGCTGCACTAGGACAGCACTCCACGGGCAGAGGGCTGCGCCAAAGCCCCTTCAGCACAAAGGAGCAGGGCAGCAGCCATCATAATAAGGTGCAGCGGATACAACTTGCGTATTTTTTGAAAGGAAAAGACCATGGCAGACCGCAGACCCGGTGCTGTGCGCGGGCGGTCGTAATAGTTGCAGGTCATCAGAAAACCGGACAGCGCCACGAATACGGAAATTGCCCACGGCCCCAGCCACGGTGCCCCGCAATGGGACAGGACCACGCTCAGAAATGCAACTGCCCGCAGCCCCTGTAAAGATGAAATCAGCTTTTTGTCTGTCACAATATCCTCCGTTCTGCCGCAAGGCGTGATTCATGACAATAGAATGTTCGCGGGCGTGCATTCTATTATTGCAAAAGCGTGGGTGAACAGTAACGTTTTACAAGTGCTATAAGTATAAAAGGCGGCTTGTTCTTGTCAAGAAGTATGCGGAAGAGTTTTCCGATCCGGCGATCGACGGCGTGCGCTCCGCTGTCAACGGCTCGGACAGCTCTGCCGTCAAAAAGGTTCACTGTGCGGCAGCTTTGGCATTTCGTGGCAAAAATCAAATATTATTTGCGGACTTGGAATCATTTTCCAACCGCCCCCCTTCTGTACTCACTGGGTGTCACGTCATAATATTTCTTAAAGAACCGGATATAGCTCCGGACGTCGGAGTAGCCGACTTTCTGGCTGATCGACTGGATCGTATCAGCAGTGTCGGTCAGCAGCGCGAGGGAACATTCCGTGCGGTAGCAGTTTAAGTACTCGGAGAGCGTTTTTCCGGTGTCGAGCTTGAAGAGCCTGGAAAGATAGACCGGGTTTAAGCTGACGACGTCCGCGATCTGAGGGACGGAAAGCTCCTCCCTGTAGTGCTGCTGGATATAGGAAATTGCCTGGCAGATATAAGTGTGGGCTTCCATGGAGGTTTTGTTTTGGTATTTAAAAGTCCCTGGATGCAGGAAAAGAAGATGCGGCTGCATTCGGAAGGATCTACAGCATTTTCGAGCTTTTTGAGGTAGGACTCAGCTGGGTGTCCGGAATGTCATCCCCGAAATCAAGCAGTGCCACATAGACCTCGCACAGGAGGATCGTTGTAAGCTTCCGGGCTTCCTGGGTATTTGCTGTTTCCAGGTAGCGGGAAAAAAAGCTGTCGGCGATTTTACGGGCAGCAGCCTGGTCGCGGTCGATCAGCGCACGGGAAAGCTGGATGGATAGGTTGGGATCAGGGATGAGGTCAGATCCTCCTGATGACCAATGATCATAAAATCCGCTGTTTCCGGAGAAGTGAACAAAAGGTTTCTGCGTGCCGCTGCCAGGATTTCTGGTAGGAGGGAGATGCCTGTTCACACAATACAATCGAAAAGAAGGGATCGATGGAAAGCGTCTGCTGCATGCGTTGGGAAATAGCGCTGCAGAGGCGCTTTAATTCTGCCGTCAGCTCTGCTTCTGCGATGGAGGTATTGAGCAAGATGCAGATATTCTGCCCGTTTGTATGGATGCCGTAGGCTTTGCCGAGGACGGAAAATGCCTCGAAGCGCTGGAGAGGACAACGAGACGCAGTTGCTCCTTTTTTGCGAAATCCTCCATGCTTTCGAGGGCAGGCATGTGGATGAGGATCAGGGAAAAGAAGCGGTACGGAAAGACCAGACCGTATTTCATATATTCCTGAGGCAGGGCAGTGACATCGACAGAGGCATGGAGGATACCAAGCAGCAGACGCTCCCGGACGAGCTGTTCCTTTTCGTGCAGGACGGAATGCACCTCTGAGACCTGGGCAGTCAGACTGTCCAGGGCAGAGTTTAAGCGGAAAAATTCATCATGATCGTCGGACAGACCGAGGGTGTGGCGATGCCGAGTTTTTCCATAATGTCATCCACGGGTTTTAACAAAACCATGCTGTAGATAGCAGAAAGTAAAAAGCAACAGAATAGTATAAAAAGTATTCGCAAAAAACGTCTTAAAAGAAAGGGAGTAACTGCTTTGAACTGCTCTGTGGTGGACACATAGTAGGTACACTGCAGCGTATTGGAGTTCTGAACGGCAGGATAGGCATTATAATCGGGAAAAAGCAGGGCTTCATTTTCATCAGCGGACAGAGAAGAATCCCAGCGCTCGTACAGAGCTGCATCCGTGGCATAGATAAGCTGGATCGCAAAAGGTAACGACAGCATGATAGCTGTTGTCGTTGTCGGAAAGAAGGGCAGCAGCATCCCTGCGCAGCTCCCGCATGGCATAGGAAATTGTGATATAGCCCTTCGGATTGGAGGAATACAAAGGCAGACTGTGGGCATAGACCACAACCGGCACAGCAGGACGCGGGCTGTAGTAGCGCTCATAAGGAATGTTTACAACCCAGGCCTCCTCCGTGTCCATTTCCGAAAGGATCTGGAGAAAATCCGGGTTATAAAAATCACTGTAGGTGTACATGCCTCCGCTGGAATCGAAAACCCGTTCACTGCGGTCAAAATACAGGCAGATCGTTTCAAAGGAGTACAGCTGAGTGTAAGGAGAAATATCACTGATCATACGGGAAAAATAATCGATGGTAGGATCCGGTGAAACGAGGATGTGATTTACGGAGGCAAGCTTTGCGATAAAAACAGAGCCTACCTTCATAACGGAAAAAGTATTTTCCATATTGGAATAGGCAGCGTCTGCCTTTGCCTCCAGCTGCTCTAACTGGCTAGGTTGTTCTGCCAGATGCTTAAGAGCGTGGAAACAAAAAACAGGATCGTGGATAACAGTGTCAGAATAAAAAAACAGGAAGAAAAGTGTCTCGAGCGAATGATATTTTTCAGCTTTTTCTTTTGCATGGAACGATCGAATGATATCAAAACAATTGCCTCCCTTTGATTTGTTCTGACGCCATTATACCGAAAAAAAATGCACAAAGCAAAAGAAAGGGAGTGAAAAAATGGATAGCAAAAATCCGATGAATCTGCAAAAAATAAAGTCAAAAAGTTGCAAAAAGTCAATAAAGGGGTGATAGATCAAGGCTTTTTTGAAATCGTTATAAATGTAACAAAATAGGTCGGATTTTTTAATTTTTAACAGAGCTGTGTTTTTATATAATGACCTCAGAAACGGAAACAAAAAAACGCAAAGGGGCTGCAGCCACCAGGCGGGCAGCATTTACGGAACAGGACTGTTTCAGAAAAAAAGAGAGGGAGGAAGGTACATGACGGGAAAGAGGGAAAAAACCGCAGCACTTTCAAAGGGCAGCAGGGCCTGCAGAAGGCAGCACTGTATTTCTGGAAGCATAAATATCTGTATCTGATGCTGCTTCCGGCGATTCTGTATTACATCATTTTCTGTTACGTTCCGATGTACGGCGTAACAATTGCATTCAAGGATTTCAATCCGATGCTTGGAATCTGGAAAAGTCCGTGGGCGGGGACGGAAATGTTCCAAAAGCTGTTTGGAATGGAAAAGTTTTATTCCGTTTTCTGGAACACGATCCGGATCAGCCTGATCCGACTGATTTTCGGATTTCCGTTTCCGATTATCATTGCGCTGCTTTTAAATGAGCTGCGGATTGGAAAGGTAAAACGGGTCATCCAGACAGCGATTTACATTCCGAATTTTATTTCCTGGGTCGTTCTGGGCGGTATTCTGACAAGCCTGTTATCGATGGATTCGGGTATTGTCAACGGCGTCATCAAGGCGCTCGGCTTTGCACCGATCGGATTTTTTGACAGATGAAAAGTATTTCGTCGGCACGATGGTCGTTTCGATGATCTGGAAAACGTTCGGCTGGAACACGATTATCTATCTGGCGGCGATCACCGGAATCGATCCGCAGCTGTACGAGGCGGCGACCGTGGACGGGGCGAACCGGTGGCAGAAGCTGTTACATATCACATTGCCGTGTATCCGTTCTATTATTATCGTTGTGCTGATTACGAGAATCGGCGGACTGATGCAGGCGGGCTTTGAACAGATTTTCGTATTGTATCATCCAGGCGTATACGGGACGGCGGATATCATCGATACCTATGTATACCGGATGGGCTTGCAGGAAGGCAAATTTGAGCTGGCGACAGCGGTGGGCTTGTTTAAATCCGTGATCAACTTTGCACTGGTTGTCATTGCAAACAAGACAGCACGCATGGCAGGAGAGGAGGGAATTTACTGATGAGCAGGGAAAAGCCGAAAAAAATCAAGGTTTCTGTCGGCAGCAGGATTTTTGACACAGTAAATCTGATTTTTCTGATTCTGCTGGGGCTGACAACCTTTTACCCGTTCTGGGACTGCCTGGTTGTTTCGTTTTCCTCGCTGAAAAGCTATCTGGCGACGAACATCCATTTATGGCCGGACGAATGGTCGTTAGAAGGCTATGCCTATATGTTAAAAAGCTTCGATCTGTGGAGATCGTATGCGAACTCGATTTTTATCACGGTTGTCGGCACGCTGATCAACATGCTGATTACGACGATGGCGGCGTATGTGCTGTCGAAAAGGATTTAAAGGGACAGCGGTTCTTCATGTTTCTGGCAGTGTTTACGATGATGTTTACCGGCGGAATTATTCCGACCTACATCGTTGTAAAGGATCTGCATCTGATGAATTCGCTGTGGGCGATGATCCTGCCGTCGGCGGTCAACACCTACAACCTGATTATTTTTAAGAAACTTCTTCTTGGAGCTTCCGATGGAGCTGGAGGAAGCGGCGCTTTTGGACGGATGTACGGAGATCGGCGTATTGTTTAGGATCATGCTTCCGATTTCCAAACCGGCGCTGACGACGGTGACGCTGTTTTATGCAGTCGATCACTGGAACGACTTTTTCTCGGCGATTATGTATATCAATAAGAAAGAAGCATGGCCGCTGCAGCTGTTTTTACGGTCGATGCTGTTTCAGAATGATGCAGCATATTCCAGCGGCGGAGAAAGCCTGTTTTTATTAGGACAGCCGATGAAGATGGCGGCTGTGATGCTGGCAATTATTCCGATCATGTGCGCATATCCGTTTTTTCAAAAATATTTCACAGCAGGGATGACGGCAGGCGCAGTGAAGGGGTAAAATATAAAAGGGGAAAGAAAGAGGGAACAAAATGAGAAAAAGAAGTAAGTGTGCATTTCTGGCAACAGCGATGGCAGCGACAACGATTCTGGCAGCAGGCTGCGGCAACAGCGCTTCGGGTGGTCAGAACACTGCGGATTCTGCAGAGCGGGTTCCGATCCGTTGGCTGACGACCGGCGACGCTGCGGCAGAAGCAATTCAGGATAACGACCGCATTATTGAAGCGATCAACGAAAAACTCGGCATAGACCTGACGGTTGAAATCGTTCCGGAAGCCAATACGGAAAAGGTCAACGTTGCGATGGCGTCCGGCGATTTCCCGGATGTGGTAACCGGTGCATACGGGACGAGCGCAACCCAGCAGTGGATTGATGATGGAATGGTTATTCCGCTGAATGATTACATGGATTCCTTCCCGAGCATGAAGGCATGGCTGGAAAATTACGAGTGGTCGGCACAAAATGGAAAATATTACGGCATGCCGTTTATTACACAGTACAGTGTGGCCAATACCCTGATCGTGATGCGTCAGGACTGGCTGGATAATTTGGGATTGTCCTATCCGCAGACGCTGGATGAAATGAAAGACGTCATGCTCGCTTTCACAAACGACGATCCGGACGGCGACGGACAGAACAATACATACGGCTACACGGCAGAAAAGCCGGGACAGTTTGACTGGGTATTTTTCGCATACGGACTGCCCTATGCGGACTATTCGCTGGATGAAAACGATCAGGTAATCCCCGTTTTTGAAGATCCTGCGTTTGTAAAGGGCATGACCTACATCAAAGAGCTGTGGGATGCAGGTACGATCGATCCGGAGCTGATGTTGAATGATATGTCTAAAAAAGAAGAAAAGTTCTATCAGGGCAAAGCCGGCATGATGCCTGCACCCCTGTTCCGTCATGTGACCCGTCATGAAAACAGCGTCAGAGAGCTGTTCCCGGACGCTTCGATCTGCTATGATCTTTCCCCCGCAGGTCCGGACGGCGCGAGAGGCTTAAGCAAGCAGGGCAAGAGCGGTATGATGACCTGTATCACCGCAGCCTGCAAGAACCCTGACAAAGCGGCAGCATTTGTGGACTTCATGGTTTCGGAGGAAGGAAATAACCTGCTGCGTCTTGGTATCGAAGGTATTCATTACACCAAGGATGGCGACGAAATCGTCTTCAACGAAGAAGAGCGTGCAAAGGATGCTTTCTCGCCCAATGGCTGGGCGCACGCGCTGGCGTGGGGCTCCTTCTACTGGCCGCTGGAGAGCAACTACATCCCTGTAACCGATCCGAACCGGGCGTGCGCTGCATACCGTTGATCTTGCGACCCAGTGCCAGGTTCCGAACCTGATTAAGCAGAAAACGCAGGTTGAGATCGAAAACGGCGCCGCAGTGGACGATATTTACACCCAGTACTTTTCGGATATGCTGCAGGGTAAGCTTTCCATCGAAGAGGGCGTAGAGCAGCTGAGCAAGTCCTGGAGAAGTCAGGGCGGTGAAGAGATCCTTGAGGCAGTCAATGCAGAGTATCAGAAAACAAAAGCAAAGCAGTAAAAAGGAAAATGTAATAATATGGAAAAAACAGAGAAAAAACCGAATATTATCATGATTCTGGCAGACGATCAGGGCCCCTGGGCGATGCACTGCGCCGGGACACCGGGCTTTATACGCCCAACCTGGACAGAATTGCAGAACAGGGAATGCGGTTTGACAGCTTCTTCTGTGCCTCGCCGGTATGCTCTCCGGCGAGGGCATCCATCTGACCGGGAAAATGCCTTCCGCTCACGGCGTACAGGACTGGCTCAGAAGCGGAAACTTAGACGGCGAGAAATTTGCCGCCCAGGGAAAGGAAAATCCTTATTTCGAGGGCTATAAGCAGGAACGGAAGCCGATTTCCTATCTGGAAGGTCAGCCCACCTACACGGACATTCTGGCACAGAACGGCTATCATTGTGCACTCTCCGGAAAATGGCACCTGGGCAACAGCATCGAACCGCAGCAGGGCTTTCAGGAGTGGTACACCATCGGCATGGGCGGCTGCTGCTATTACCACCCGGACATGGTGGACCATGGAGAAATCACCGTGCATCATGGGGAATATGTGACAGATCTGATCACGGATCGTGCACTGGAATATTTAAAAGAGCTGGGCGAAGGGGACGACCCGTTCTATCTGTCTGTCCACTATACTGCGCCCCATTCTCCATGGGGAAAAGAGCACCATCCCGCAAAGTGGATCGATTACTACGATGGCTGCACGTTTCCCAGCATTCCCAACGTGCCGGATCATCCCGATCTGCGCACCGGCGCGGTATATGGAACCGGTAAGCGGGAAGAAAACCTGCGGGGCTATTTTGCAGCGATCAGTGCGATGGATGAACAGATCGGCAGACTGCTGGATGCAGTAGAAGAACAGGGGGCTGGCAGATAATACAGTGATCCTCTTTACAGCGGACAACGGAATGAGCATGGGACAGCACGGTGTCTGGGGCAAGGGCAACGGGACATTTCCGATGAATATGTATGATTCCGCAGTTAAGGTGCCGTTTCTGATTTCCTGGCCGGGGCACATTCCTGCCAATACCGTCTGCAGCGAAATGATAAGCGCCTGCGATCTGCTCCCGACGATCCTGGAGCTGACGGGACTATCCGACAGGCAGCCTACGGGACTTCCCGGAAGAAGCTTTACAGAGCTTTTAAAAGGCGAGCAGAGGGAGCACCGCGACGAGGTCGTGATCTTCGACGAATACGGGCCTGTCCGCATGATCCGGACGAAAGAATGGAAATATGTGCACCGGTATCCCTATGGAAAACACGAACTGTATCACCTCGTGGATGACCCGGGAGAAGAGAAGAATCTGTACGGTTTACCGGAATATAAAAAAACTGGTAACCCAATTAAAAAGCGGGCAGGATGGAAAAATGGTTCTGCACCTATTCCGATCCGGCGATCGACGGCGTGCGCTCCGCAGTCAACGGCTCCGGACAGCTCTGCCGTCCGGGGGTGTATGCAATTATGAGGATCCCTTTTCACCAAATGGCGTGGAATGATTACGAGTTGTTTGTCAAAGAATAAGATTGAGCAAGGCCGGTCGGGAAAGATTCTCTGACCGGCCTTTGCAAGCTCGTTCATCAGTCGGATGGTTGCCTGTGTCTTTTCAAAATCCTGCATATCGAGAATTGCATAGAATATGGTGGCATAAACAATGTTGCATATTTGCTTGCTGATGAAAAAATGAGTATCTATTAAGGTTGCCAAATATGCTGGAAGCGATAAAGTGGATCTGATTGAGAATGAAGAATATGGTTATTGCTCTTTAATCAAAGCAACGCATCAAGTGCTGGAAAAGTTAAAAAATTGAAAATATAACCAGAGCAAAAAGTAACGAATACCAAGAGAGTAGAAAAAAATTTAATTGCACCTATTCCAATGCGAGAAGCTGTGATAAACGCAATTGTACATTCTGATTTTTTCGAGGAGATACCACCTGTTTTTGAAATTTTTAATGACAAAATGATTTTTACATCTTATGGTGGATTACTTGGGCAAAGCAAGGAAGATTTTTTTAGTTGTAGTAGTATGCCGAGAAATCGTGAATTGATGCGTGTATTTAAAGATGTGGGTCTTGTAGAACAATTAGGATCAGGAATGAGTAGAATTTTAAAAAGAGTATGATAAAAAGTATTTTTCATATATCAGAACATTTTATAAAAGTTGAGTTCCCATTTTCATTGCCAAAGATAATACTATCATTGCCAATGGCGATGATAATGGCAATGAAATTGGCGATGATGATTCAGAAATGATGAAAGTTCTGGGATTATTGAGGAAAATGCTTCCATTACAGCAAAGCAAATGTCAGAACAAATGGATATAAGTGCAAGAAAGGTAAGCCGTCTTATAAAAGCTCTAAAAGAAAATGGAAAAAATTATCAGAGTAGGATCTGACCGAAAGGGGTACTGGAAAATCACTCAGTAGAGTATAATAGTCTCTTAAAGGAGAAGGTTATCAATGATAAAATCCGCATGTAATCACGGCGGGCATAGAGAATACGGTCAATGTAAACTTCGTTGCCGTAAGCACGGTAAAAGCTGATGTAGTTGCCGCTTACAATAAATCGATAATCACTCTCTATATCTGCAATCGAAGATAGCAAAGCTCCGATCTGTGCATAGTTCTGTAAAATACGGGGACTTTTTGTAATTTTGCTTACGGTTGCCAATGCTGCGGATGGATTTAATAACTCTTCCTCAATATAGGTTTGATTTCTAAGAGATCATTTTGGGCTTCTTCGGATAAATGCAACTTATTCATGATCAATCGAGGTTCTTCTCCACGGCTTCTAATGTCAGCCAGCCTTTCTCTTCACCGGATTTGCGGCCTTTTGCAAGTTCATTCATCAGCCGGAGGGTTGCTTGTGTCTTTTCAAAGTCCTGCATATCGAGAATTACATATCTGCCGCGCCCGTTCTTTGTCAGAAAAACCGGAGCGCCAACAGCTACATCATGCAGCACATCGCTGTAATTCCGCAAATCGGAAATAGGTTTGATATTTGGCATATTTTCCTCGCGTTTTCTGCGCACGTTTTTGGCGCATGTCGAGTTTGTGTCAAGTGCGCGCAGACACAAATCTTGCGATTGAAAAATTTTGTTTTTCAATCTTCGCAACTCTTTTTCGCTCATAGCATATCCCAAACTGCTGTAAAATTCAACGGCAGTTTTTACAACATATAAATTTTATGGAATCTGAACGCAGAAGGGGACGAGTGAACTGTAATGAAGTTTATCCCACGCAGCACAATTATGCAGACTGTCAGCGGTTGGAATTGCAGGTACAGCAAAATTCACAAAAATCCCTGAAAACAATATAAAAACGTGATATACAATAAAAAAAATATTATCTTTAACATATTAGGATGATTGGAAATATATGAAATACAAAAAAAATAATTGATAAAACGAATATATATAAATTTAATAATGACATTTGTGAAAAGTTCTTAAATTTTTAATATAAATCTGAAATATTCAATATGCCTATGGTATTGCTTTTGCACAAAAAAATCCTACAATTTAGATAAAGTGAAAATGTGGCATAAAAACCATTGTGAAACAGAAGGAACAAAACAGGGGAAAGGAAAATCGGTATGTGGAAAGCGACAATATCACCGGAGAAACGGAAAAAAAGATAAGAAGATCTGTCAGCTTTTTTCTGAGCTTACTTTTGATACTGGAAATGGTATCGGGAACTGGCATGTTTGCAGAAGGAAACAGAGTCAAAGCGAAGGAAGAAACTCCATATGCCGTATACCTGGATCTTTCAGGAAGCAGCACGGCAGAGGCACTGGCATCCAAAGGGATCTATGCATACGCTTATGACGATGCAGCAGAGGCAGAAGCTGCAGAGCCGGTGAAGCTGGAAAAGACAGAGGGACAGCAGGAGATCTGGCAGCTGGAGTCTGACCCGGAAATATGAGCATGTGGTATTTTGCCAGGGACAGAAAAAAAGAAAACAAAAACACCACATGGGAGCTTACGATAGACTGGTCCTTACAGGCACCCTGCTACCGGCTTCAGGGAGAAGACCTGACCGGGGCAGGCAGCTTTTACGGATTGTATACCGTATATTTTGATGGAAGCCAGTACAGTGAGTTCTGTAAAAACGGCGTCAGCGTCTATGCATATGATTCGGAAGAAAGCAGTGCAGAGGACGCACCTGTTGAGATGAAGCCCTCTGATAAGGGGAATGGAATTTACGAATACTGTCTGGACAGACCTTATGAATATATTGCATTTATGGCCGGGACAGATGGATGGGATTATACGGAAGCGACCACACCGGTTTATACGGAATGGGACTTCCGGGAACCCTGCTTTGTACTGGAGCAAGTGGACGGAGAAGAATCCACAGGCAGCTGGGTAAACCTTCATTATATGATTTATTTTGATGCATCGAAGATCAAAGAGGATCCGGAGTTCTTAAAGTCTGGCGTATCCCTTTATGCCTGGACAGAGCAGGAGGGCGGCAGACAGGAGCTTTCTGCAGAGCCGGTTCGGATGATTGCGTCTACGAAAGGCGAGGATATTTATCAGTACACCCTGGATCAGGCATATGACCATGTGCAGTTTTTCCTGGGTACCTCCTTTGATGCAACCATCCAAACAGATGTCATTGAAATTGACTGGAACAGTCTGGCAGCACCCTGCTATCAGATGACCATCGAAAGAATCGAAACAGAAACCGAGACGGAAACAGAGACCGAGACGGAAACGGAAACCGAGACGGAAACGGAAACCGAAAACACAGACGGAAACCGAAACACAGACGGAAACCGAAACACAGACGAAGACAGAAAACGAGTCTGAAACAGAAAGCAGACCTCAGACGGAAACTGCTGCAGAAACACATACCACGGTAGAAACCGAGACCAAAGCAGATTTCAAACCGGAAACAGAGACTGGTACAGAGACAAGCTATGAAACGGAAAACAATGTGCCCTCTGCACCGGAAACAGAAAACGATGCTGCAGGTTCGAAGGAAACACTCTGGACAGCGATCCGACAGCAGAAGCAGCCTGGGAGCAGGGAAGCGAGGTGCGAGACCCGTTTTTTTCACCTGGAGGTGCTGAGCGAAACGGTTGAGGCGAAAACCGTTGAAACCCTGGAACGGGGAACCGAGCCTGCCACAGAAGGATCCAAACAGGAAAATACAGAAGAAAACAACGGAGAAACTGCATCGGAAAGCAAACAAACGGAAGAAGAGACCAAACAGACCGAAGCAGAAACCGGCACAGAGGAGAGCAGTAAAAGAGCAAGCTCCTTCCAAGGAAGCTGTCAAAAGGAAGCAACAGAAGAAATCCAGCAGGACGGAAACCTGTACGACATGGGCGGCGAAATGAGAAAAGCCAGCCGTGTGGCGAAGGTTGCACTCAGAAAGGCAGCAGGAGGACTGGATTCTAACTATGTATATCTGGATACGACAGGGATGAAGTTGAATGGAGGACCGAATTGGACTACAAAAACTCCTATATATCTTTTTTTAAGAATGGTGTGGACGGTTTTATATCGGGTCAAAAAGTCACCGTTTATGGCAAAGACTATTGGAGATGGCCAATTGACAGCAACAATGGTAATAAGGAATTTGCCTTTACCTATGTAAATGATTGGAACGGTAGTGGTGGGATTAATGCGAAAGATTATTATAGAACACAATTAGCAGGTAAGAGTTCTTTCTTCTGCTGGTATAAGTTTTTCTGCTGCTGGCGGAAAGGTGTTTGCAAGAGATACTGAAGCATCAGGAATGATCGGTAATAGAAAAGGTTTACATTGTCAAAGACATTACTGCAGAAATCGCGAATAAGTTTATGTCTTTGTATTTCTATGACTTTACTGGTAATGTCACAACCCCGGTAAAGGTAGTCTATTCCTCGGACAGCGAGTTCTCTGCGGGAACAACGGAATCCGTCGTGATGAATGGTGTTACTGATTTTTCGAACCTCTTTACAGCAGAACTAGAAAAAGGAGAAAAATTGAAGCAAAACCCTATGTGAAGTTTACAACAGATGAAACAGATGGATCCGAAAAACAGCTGGGAGGGATTTACTATTTCGGACAAGACAATACCAATGCAGACCCTGATGTAGTTCCTGTAACCTATAAAGCTGGTTCTGTGGATACCTTCCTGTATGGAGCTACCGAGCTGAAGAACGATGACGGCACAACAACTACTATAAGCGGTTGGGGCACAACACCGGACAACGAGAGTCTGAAAGACAAAATCCTCTATTTTGATAATCAGCATTTTCCGGTAGAAGAGAGAAGCCAGAAGGTAACTCTGCAGATTGGATCAAAAACAGGAGAGGAGCTGAAACCAGATCCAAAGTTTCATGAGAGCTTGTACAGCTATACGTTTACGGACGAAGCAACAACCCAGCAGACCGTTCTCACAGTAAAGGATCCCAAGGGCAATATCTATCATTTTTCTGGACAGATCGTGGACTGTAACCTGCTTCAGGTGACGGACAACATAGCAAATGTCATAGGCGAATATGGAACGGGAATAAGATTTATTTTGACGCAACCTATTCAAAGCTGAATACGCCGGATGGAGGAAATGGTGGACAAAATTCCATCCCGAAAAATGACAATGCGAAGGTTTATTTTTGTGCATGGAACGAAAAACTAATAAGTACCGGCGTGGAGAGATGATAAAAGCAAAGTCCCACAAAAAGGATGGACAGACCTGGGACAATGTGTGGTATGTGCGGATTCCGGAAGAAGATGAAATTGATCAGATTATTTTCTCTGCTGATGCGATAGAAAATAAGGATAGCTGGTCTGGCGACTTCTGTGGCAGAAGAACAGCTATTCTGACGATTCCGGAAGACGGGAACGTATGGAGGAAAACCCTGTTTCTATGCGGATGCCGGTGATACTGCGGTATACGATAATGAATATAGAGGCGGTTACTGGGCTGAAGTATATACGGTTCGGGATGCAGAGAAGTATAAGAAAACCGATGCTGGTGAGAAAGTCGATGTAGTTGATATTACGGAAAGTGATTTTTCAGCAAATTCGAATATCCTGTATGTAGATTCCACCTTCTATGACTACTACACGGATTATGAATTGAACGGTAATAATCGGGATACCTATCCGGGTGAGAAGGGAATGTCTCATCGCAACTGGGTCACTTTCCGACAGTTTGATCAGGCGTTGAGTGATTATTATAAAAAGAATCAGGTTTCCATTCCGATCTATACGGGGCATTTTCAGCCGAGTATTGACAAATGGGACTGTCGGTTCAACAGTGATAATATCGGGGAGCACATTGAATCTATATGGAAGTGATGACTATAACAAATTCTTTTCCACAAACAACTCTGCGATAGATGCGGGTGGAAATCAGGTTGATTATACATGTGCAGCACAGGCCTTGTAAATGCGGCACTTTTCAATGGAACGCTGATGACTGCAGATGGCGAGAGTGCAGAACCCCATTTTGACGAAGCATTTTTATTGGGAAAAACAGCAAAAATGCGGTCTTGGGTAAGGTTTATCATAATGTATTATTCCCGTTTAAACAGAAACCGACGAATGGAGTAGCATACTGGTGCTTTGACAGCAGCGAAACGACACTTGCGATGCAGAAGGATTCTGCAACCGGGAAATATTATCTGAAGGATACAGAGAATAAGGACTGGGCGAAGAATGTTGAGGCTAGTGGAGCCGTAAAGAATGATTCATATGGATTTTTCCCATTTAATGAAACCACTGGCGGATCGATCGCAACAAAATATAATTTTGGATTTGGCACAAAATTGAGATTAAATTTCGCCTGACAGAGAATGGAACGGTTAAAGGAAATAATAATGAAGACGTGCCGATTATCTTTGAGTTTGCCGGAGATGATGATGTATGGGTATTTATTGATGGGAAGCTGGCACTGGATGTTGGCGGAGATCATGGAAGGGTAGAAGGAACGCTGAACTTCGCTGAAAATAAGGCAACCGTGAGTGCGGTAAAGAAAAGTGCGGCAGACGCAACGGTAACTCCTCGTAAAACAACAGGCTTCACGTTGGAGGGGGATAGATTAGCCGAGCATACCCCTTACCATGTTCTATATGGAACGCGGTATGTGGGAATCTAATATGAAGATTACCTTCAACTTCCCGGATGATAACGAGTTTGCAGTAGAAAAGCAGGTAGATAAAAAGTGAGGTAAATGAGCTGTTTAAGGATTCCTTTGAGGATGCCTCCGTATTCCCCTTTACGATCCAAAATCAGGCGACACACTATGGAACAACCGCAGCAGGAAGTGGAACATCAGTAGTAACAAAGCCATTTAACAGGTTTGACCGCGGTTCATCAGTATTAAAGCCTGAAAACTCGGATATTACATTTAAGCGAGAGGATGGTAAAGAGGGTCAAAACGGTGTAGCGCACTGGTATGCACCGATAGAGGATACGACTGGAGTGTACAAAGACTCGAGATTTGGTATTATCCCATATCAATCAGGTGAAACTCTGGATGCGTTTGCGGCGAATAAGTATCTGGATTTCAAGCTGTATTATGATTATGACGACAATCCAACAGCGAAATGTATTTATCTGGAGCTGGAGGATGCAAAAGGGAACAAGATCGGAGACTTGTTATCCGGAAAGCTATACGGAAACACAACCCTTAAGAAAAATGCATGGAATACTCTGACGGTTGACTTAAGCAAATTAAAAGGAAGCCCTGATTTTGACTATAGCCATATACGATTCATCAAATTTAATTACAGCTATCCCAGAAACATATATCTGGATGACTTTGTATTCCGTTCCGGCGTGCAGGTAACGCAGCATATCGGATTCAAGGTGAATCAGGAAGCCATTCCGGATTATGATTCTGTTGCATCCGGAAACCTGAAGAAGCCAAAGGGTGCAGTCTATTCTCTGAGCAATTCCTCCAGTACAGATACCGGCGTGATTAGAGAAGATGGAACCTTTGTACTGGCGGATGGTCAGACGGCAACCTTCCGAAATCAGTTCCGCCGCGGCAGCTACATTTCCGTGAAGGAGGAAATAGATTCTCCTGCATTTGAAACAAGCTGGAGCCTGTATGAAAACGGACATATAGTAGACAAGGTAACCAAAACGGAAAACATAAAGACGGTAGAGATTCCATCAGAGCAAAAAAGGTTTCAACGTACGCGGAACGCAGATCAAGGATGGCAGAAAAGAGGTATTTACGGATGAGAATAAAAACACCGGATATACTTCAACGCAGTTTGCGAAAGAAGCGGGTGTAGAAACTCAAGATACCATCGTGTTCCGTTCCTACGATAATCCGGATAATGAAAACGGTGTTACAAAATTAAAAGCGGTATTTGTAAATAAAGTCAAGGTTGGTTCCCTTAAGATCAAAAAAAGGAGAAGACGGAGGATTCGGATAATCTGACCGGAACCTATACCTTTCAAATTAAATTTACAAATGTCGCAGGAATGTCATTGGAAAAAGGAGACTCCATTACAACAGAAATTCGCTTAAAGCAGGAAAAAATCCCATACGATTACAGGAATTCCCATCGGAACAGATTATGAGATTATAGAAGAAAAACCGACAGATGGCACTTCCCTGAAGGAGGTTCTGATCAATAACGAGAAAGCATCATCCTTTAATGCAAAGAAGGGCTCCGTAAACGGTACCATTACAGCAGAAAACAGATATGACAAAAAATCCTGTCGTGGTATTTCGAAATAATAACAAACCGACCGGCAACATCGCTGTAACTAAACAATGGGTAAAAGACAGATGGCACGCCGATTACGGATCTGAAACAGCTTCCGAAGAGTATTTATTTGCAGCTGCAGAGAAAAGCGAAGGATAATCTAACTGCGACGTGGGAAGCGGTTGACTATTCCGGCAATATCTCAAGGAAAAAATGGGTTGAAGTTACTCCCAAGTATAGTGGTTCATCCTACGTTTGGTCTTATACCTTTACGAATCTGGAGCAATATGTGGACAGCGCAGCAGAAGCAGAATCTAAAGTCCCGTGGATCTATCGGGTTATGGAGGTGGATGTCGATGGAAACGAGATTGCTTCCGACGGGAGATACACTGTGGATGGAAAACCTATCGAGTAGCCTATTCCATGGAAACTTCGGCAGCCACAACAACAGGTTCCACGGCAGATCCGACCACAACATCAGCAACAGATCCGACAGAAGCAGGCATTGACTTTTCAAGGGAAACCGACAAACAGCCGACGGTGAATATGACAGTGACCAATACCTATTTGGAAGAGCTGAATCTGAAAATTACGAAAAAGGGTAAAAACACAACGGAAGAATTACTTTCCGGAGTAGAGTTTAAGCTGGAAAAGAAGGATTCGACTGAAAAGTGGTTTTGAACAAGCCGGTAGCCCGCAAATTACTGACGATAAAGGCATTGCTACCTTTGAAAAACTCGGTCAGGGAACCTACAGACTGACAGAAACAAAGGCTGCAGAGGGCTACAACCTGCTGAGTGATTCGATCTTAATTGAAATTGATGCATGAATCAGGTGAAATGGAAGATGGAGAAGGAACCAGGATGAACCTGGACTCAATATCTCTACAGGAAAAAATGAAATCCCTCATCATCTACAACAACAAAGCAGCTGATCCTTCCTGCAACAGGAGGATCCGGGTTTGGATTGGTTACTATGGGCGGCATTGCGCTGATGGCGCAGGCAATCCTTATGGGTACATACTTCACGCTGCAATGCAGAAAGGGGGACGATAAGCTTCGGAAGAAGAGATAATACCCCCAGAGGTATGAAACACCGGCTGTTGGAGCAGGGGCTTATGTCCGGCAGCTGCATAAGGCGAAAACCTTAGAAACAAAGTACGGAGCAAAAAAACGTACAAAAGCAGGAGAAGAAAATTCGGCTGTCCCAAACATAAAAGGACAGCCGGACAAAAAAAGGAGAATGGAAACAATGAAGAGAATGAAAAAGCTTCTGACAGGGCTCCTGACCCTGGGAATGACATTGTCGATGATGACAATGACGGCATTTGCGGCTGAACCTTCCGCAAAAATGCCGACGATTGATACGGATCCGGATAAGACGGGAACGGTTACGATTCATAAGTATACAAGCGGTAATGGTACGGGGATTGTAGGAAACGGTACAGAAGCAGATACGAGCGACTTTCCGACTGGTGCAGTACCTTTAAAAGGTGCAGGATTTACACTTTATCAGGTTGTAGATAAAGATGGCATGGAGAATTATTACAATGCAGATCCAAAAGATTTACCGGCGGTTGATGGCTATGTAGATGAAGCAGGTAGTATTAAAGATGGTTTTGTTAAAAAACTATTGCAGAAAAGAAAACTGACGCAAACGGAACTGCAACGTTCCCTAACCTCGATCTTGGTTTTTACGTTGTAATTGAAACAACTGTTCCGGATGCTGTTACAATACCTATGAAACCATTTCTGTTATCGGTTCCTATGACTACTACAGATGGCTCGGATTGGTTATATGATATCCATGTCTATCCCAAAATGAAACAGGATATGGAAAGATAAGCTTAGAAAAAACTGGCGTGAAGGATGATGAAAAAATATCAGGCGCTGTGTTTGCTCTGCAAAAAAAATCTGATACAGATGATAAGTGGATTAATATTACGAAGCAATCCACCGCGCAGGGTGATGATACTGGAAATAACTTAACTCTTACAACAGATAGCGAAGGAAAGATTACAATCGATGGACTGTCCAAAGGTAAATATCGTCTGATTGAAACATTTGTTGGAGATGGCTATATTATGGACGGTGCCACTGCATATCCATTTGAAGTAACTAATGAAGGAAAAATTAAATACAATGGAACTACAGATGCCAATATCACAATTAAGATAACTAATGAACGCCCTGATTTAAAAAAAAGAGGTTCAGAAGAAAAACAAGGTCCATGGGGAGGGGATGCAGATTACAGCATCGAAGATGAAATCCTTATAAAATTACTGTAAATGTTCCGAATAATATTACAAAGCTGAAAAAACATTTACCGTAACAGATACACCTACTAATTTAAAAGATAACTTATCTTCTATTAAAATTACATGCGATGGTACTCCTGTTGTAGTGGAGGCATACTCTACAGAAGCACTGGGGAGCAGATGGATTTACAATTAAATTTACTCCCGCTCAGATGGAGGCATATAAAGGAAAACAGTTAGTCATCACATATAATGCGACATTAAAGGATACTGCTTTTTAACACAACAGCTGGCAATCGGAATACTGCAAAATTGGAATATTCCAAAAAATATTACACCAAATACTACTGATGATCCAGATAACCCGAACAAAGATAAAGAAGAAGGAAAAAATACGATCGAGAACAGTACTGTCGTATATACCTTTGCAGTAAAAATTGAAAAGACCGGTGAGGATGGATCTGAAACTAAGAAATTAGCAAATGTTGAATTTGACCTTTATCAGGAGGTTCCTGCTGGAACAGAGGGTGCCATTTCGGGAGCAGACGCGCCTGCAGGATTAGATAAGACAAAAATCCTGAGAAAAATATTAAGACATTAAAAACAGGTACGGATGGTACAGTAACCCATAAAGGACTTTCCAATGGTACCTATTATCTGGTTGAAACAAAAACGAATGATGGATATAATCTGTTGAAAAAACCGATTGCGGTAATATTAAATGTTCAATATACAACAACTACGAAAACTGAGTCGGCTTGGGTAGAAGATGGAAATGGAGAAAACAGGTAAAGAGCGAGATTAAAGAAACTACATTTACTTCCGCAGATTCAACTACTCAACAAGGTATAAAAGTACAGAAAGTTATTAACAAAAAAGGCTTCACCCTTCCCACCACCGGTGGTATCGGTACCTTCGTATTTACCTTCGCTGGTATTGCCATGATGGCAGCAGCAGTGATCCTGCTGATCACCGGCAAGAAGAAAAAAGCAGAGTAATTCAGGCAGATAACTCTTTTTGTTATCTCTTCTATGGATGCTGCGAAGCTGTTGTGAAGTACAGCTGCAATTTTATCAGCAACGGGTCTGTATCGCGTTTCGTGTGGCGCAACAGATACCGGCACAGGACGGGGTCACGTCCCGCCCTGTGCATCGCTCCTTCAGAACCCCCTTTCCCCTGAAGGGAGCGATACTGCGGTGATCGCCGTCGGTCTTAGAAACCGGCTGCGGCTGCGGTAATCGGGAAAGAAAAATTTGGGATTTTCTTTTCCGTGTTGTGTTTTCCCATTCCCTTCTGAAAAGGACATCCGGGCGCCTCCCGTGCCCTTGGATGTCCACAAAAAACGGCGCAGAGAAAATGCAAAAGCGGCGGTTGCCGCAGGCCTTTGATCTGTGCCTTTCCTTATAAAATGTCCGGAGGTTACTGCCATGGATAAAAAAAGAGCCTGGTTTATCGCGATATTGTTTTTTCAGGTCTGTGTCTGACCCTGTATCCCTTTGTCAGCAACCTGATCGCCCAGTCCCATGCAAGTCAGGCGATTGCCGCCTATGATGAGCAGGTTGCAGAGATGGATCAGGAGCAGATCGACGCTGCCAAGGAAGCAGTCCGCAAATATAATGAACAGCTCAATGCAGCAGTGGAAGCCAGCGCCATGCAGGGGAGAGGATGGAATCAGCTACCTCGATCTGGTGGATGTGGGCGAGAGCATTGGTTTTATCGAAATTCCGAAAATTGACGTATATCTTCCCATATATAGCGGAACCGGCGAAGATGTGCTGCAGAAGGGCGTCGGTCATCTGGCGGAGTCCTCCTATCCGATCGGCGGTACAAGCACCCATTCCGTGCTGACCGGTCATCGTGGACTGCCCAGTGCGGTTTTGTTCACGGATCTGGACAAACTGGAGGAGGGCGATGTGTTCTATCTCCATGTATTGGATGAGGTGCTTGCTTACAAGGTAGACCAGATCAAGGTTGTGCTTCCGGAGGAAACCCAGGACATCGGGATCGTGGAAGGAAAGGATTACTGTACCCTTGTCACCTGTACTCCCTATGCCATCAACACCCACCGGCTGCTGGTTCGTGGCGAGCGGACCGAGTACATCCCGCCGGAGGAGCTGGCAGAACAGAATGCGGTGCATGAAGTACAGTCCCAGACCATCACGAAGCGGATCGTGGATGTATGGCCGTGGCTGCTGGTATCCCTGCTGATCGTGGCAGGAGTGGAGGGCTCCATCTTCCTGTTGATCGTGAAACGGCAAAGAAGCTACGGAGATGTCCGGGAAAAACGAAAGAAAGGCAAAAAGCAGTCAGTCATGCAGGAAAACAAGGCGCAGAAAGTAATTGAAGAAGTAAAAAAAGCATTTATCGGAAAACAGAGTGCGTGGAAAGCTCATGACCGCCATTCTTGCCGGCGGACATGTGCTGGTGGAGGATGTCCCGGGAGTGGGAAAAACAACCCTGGCGCTGGCCTTTGCCAAGGCAATGAGTGTGGCGCAGAACAGAGTGCAGTTTACGCCGGATGTTTTACCGGCCGATATTACAGGCTTTACCGTATACAACAGGGAAAAAGGACGGCTTCTTATACCGTCCCGGCGCAGTCATGTGCAATATTCTTCTGGCGGATGAGATCAACCGTACCTCCCCCAAGACCCAGGCGGCGCTTCTGGAGGTAATGGAGGAGGGCAGCGTAACCGTAGACGGCGTGACCAGACCGGTACCGTCTCCTTTCTGGTCATTGCTACTCAGAACCCTGTCGGTTCTGCCGGAACCCAGCTGCTGCCCCAATCCCAGCTGGACCGGTTCCTGATCTGCTTTGGGATCGGATATCCCGATGCCGCAGAGGAAATGGATATTTTAAAAAGCCGCCGGAGCGGAAACGGGCTGGAAGATGTACGTCCCGTCATCAGCAGTCAGGAGCTGATGGAAATGAAAAAAGAAGTCGAAGAAGTGTTTGTACACGATCAGGTATATGACTATATCGTGCGTCTGGCCCGGGCCACCAGAAACAATGACGCACTGGAGCTTGGGCTGAGTCCCAGAGGCTCTTTGGCGCTTTTGAAAATGGCTCAGGCGAGAGCCTATCGGAAAGGCCGCAGCTTTGTGATTCCGGCGGATGTTGCGGCAGAATTTCAGGATGTTGGGCCCACAGGGTACAGCCTGTATCAAGCTCCGGAATGGATAGATTCCGTGCAGCAGCCGTGCTGGAGCGGATCTTAAAGGAGACCCCGGCCCCTGCTCCGGAGAAAGGGTGAAGCCTTGAAGGAAAAAGCAATTTATATAGGAGCGGTCGTTCTGACTGCTATCTGGGGGGTAGCTGCTCCCGGGGGCTTTGGCTCCGTTTTTGCTGGGCTTTGAGCTGCTGTTGGCGCTTTCCATGTGGATTCTGGTTCAGATCCTGGCTGGAAAGGTAGAGATTGTGCCGGAGCCTGCAGAAGAGACGGTGGGGAAAAAAGAGCCCATCGTCCTTCGGGTAAAGCTGAAAAATGCTTCCCTGCTTCCGGCATCCTGTGTGGCGGTTACCGTCGGCTGGCGGATCTTCTGGATAACAGCACGGGCACCGTGGAAAGCATGGGAATGGCAGGTGGAAAAAGGACCGGTGTGCTGGAATTTTACATCCCGGTGAAGTATTCCGGTGTTTACGAGTTTTGGATCCAGTCGGCATCCGTGCGGGACTGGCTTCGGTTATGGTCAAAGAAGCTTTTGATCACAGATAAAAAAGTGCAGGTGTTGTCCGTGCCTCTGGTACATCAGGCGGAGGAATGGATCCCTCCGGCACAGCTCGCCTCCGGCGGGGATTCGGATCAGCATTCCCAAAAAAAAGGCGGGGACGATGGCTCGGAGGTATTCGAGGTTCGTGCCTATCGGGATGGAGATCCGCTGCAGAGAGTGCATTGGAAGCTGACTGCAAAGACCGGAGAAATGCTGGTGCGGGAATTCAGCCTGCCAAAGCGGGAGGTGCTTTTGCTGCAGGTGGATCTGTATCATCCGCCTCAGGAAAAGTGGGATCATTGTAAATTGGAACGGCTGCTGGAGCAGACAGCGGATTTTTGCTGGAGGCTTTTGGCGGCAGAACAGGAATATGAGGTATTCTGGCAGGAGCAGGAGCAGCTGTGCAGAATGCAGATTTCCAGAGTCCCGGAGTTGTGGGTCTTTCTCAAACGGCTTTGTCTTACCGCCACAAAGGAAGAGCTGGAGCAGAATGGAAAGCAGAGTAGAAAGCAATCTGCCGGGAAAAATAAGTATCCGGCAGAGAGGAGCTTGGAAAAGGGCAGAGGCAGCGGTGTAACAGAGCCGGTAGCCGGCGGGCAGCTCTGGAAAATAGATGCAGAAGGAACAGTCAGGCAGGTGAGAGGCAATGAAGAAAGGGCAGGAGCCGGGACAGCTGGATAAAGAAGCGGTAGGCAGGATTACCTGTCGGATTCTACAGGAAGAAGAACCCGGCGGTATGCTGGTCACAAAAGCTGTGGCGGCTGGCTGGTATGCTGATCTGTCTGCTCTGCCTCACCGGTGGTCTTTGCAGCGCATTTCTCAGTGGCTTTGGAATCCGATATTTGGTCCCTGTTTTTGGATGCTTCTGATTGTCTCGGTGCTGTTCTGGATCGGGTTTTCCAGACTGTCCCTGGAAGGGTGTATCGGCTCCTTGCAATTTTGGGGACCCTGATCGGCGTAAGCCTTTTGCTGTTGTTGCTGCAAAAAGGGATGTAATCGGCGGGTATATGTCTGCTGTAAACGGGGTACGCACTCGGTTAAATGAGGCTTATGACGGTACCCTTGCCCTGTATCAGGCGTCAACATCTGCGATGCAGATGACGGTATTTTTCGGGTTTATCCTGTTTTTGCTGGCGGGGCTGTTATCTGCCGGGATCTGTTATCGGACCAATCCGGCAGTGGTTCTGGCAGGAGAATTTCCGGTGCTGGCAGGAATCGGAATTGCCGGAGGGACACCCTCTTTTTTCAGCTTTTTTATGATCCTGTTGGGAACCCTTGGAATGCTCAGTGCCGCCGCTGTCAGTCGGGCGGATCAAAGGGATCAGGACAGTGCCCGTCAAGCAAGGCAGATGACAGAGCAGATGAAAAGCAGTGTCAATGTCTGGCTGCTTTTGCAGGCTGTAGTGCTGTCGCTGTTGGCGTTTGTGCTGGTGCGGCCCCTGACCAATACCCTGCTCCAGGCACAGGAGGCAGGGATGAAGACACAAAACGGTGTGCTGCAGGCAGTCTGGCAGCTGCTTCCGGCGGTTTCGGAGGGAGGCTGAAGCTTTCCGTTGAGGGAGTCGGCGGAGGGTATCGGATGGCACACTGACAGATCAGGATGGTTTTTATTTTGGAAAGGTACAGGCCCTGAAGGTTACGGTTTCGGAAAAACCCTCAGAGACCGTGTATTTAAAGGGCTTTATCGGCACGGATTACACCGGGACAGCCTTTGAGGAGGCAGACGGGGAGAGCTTTGTGCAGGCAGCATCCTTGTGGAAGCTGGATGGAAATGTATCCCTTGGGGTGGAAAATCTGCCCTTTCTGCGAACCTATTATGCGGAAAACGTGGTGTTTACCGGAGAGGGAGACGATGCAAAGCCGGAGCTTGCGGCAAATGCAGCCTCCTCTGCTGTGACCCTGCAGGTGGAAAATCTGGCGGCAAACCCGAATTATACCTATGTTCCCTATGGAGCCATTTTTAAACGATTATTATCAGGTGCTGGGGGGCGACGGCGCACTGGCAGGTCAGAGCGTCCAGCAGGATATTTTTTCCTGTTATCCCAGAAAGCAGCTGGAGGAAACATTAGAGGACTGGAACGAAACAAAGCAGCAGGAAAGCACTCTGGATCAGGCGGAAAGCGCCTATGCCGCCTATGTGCAGGCACATTGCAGCAGCCTGCCGGAAAATCTCAGTTATTTGCAGGAGAAATTTGCTCCTGAGGTGGAAACAAAAGAAAGCGCAGATCCAAAAGAGGCAGAAAAAAACTGGGAAAAGATCAAAACGGCAGTGGTTTCTGAGCTGGCAGGAAAGTATGAATTTGTCCGGGAACCGGAGGCTGTGCCCGAGGGGAAGGACTTTGTAGAATGGTTTTTAAAGGAATCCAAAGAAGGAAATTCCGTTCATTTTGCAGCGGCGGCCACCATGCTGCTGCGTGCCTGCGGGATGCCGGCACGATATGTGGTGGGCTATGCGGCACCGGCAAGTCTCTTTAAAGGACAGGCGGACGGCAGCTATCAGGCGGTTTTGAGGATGACAACGCCCATGCCTGGGCAGAGGTCTACCGGGAAGGAATCGGATGGACCGTAGTGGAGGCGACACCGGGCTTTGCCGCTCTGGTAACAGAAAGTGACGGAGCCTCAGGTCAGAAGGAAGCAGACAGCCCGGACACCCCGGTGGAAGTCTTTTATCAGGAAGACACGCCAGAGGCTGAGACCCCCGGGATCGGCAGCAGAATATTCCGGTGGTGAAAAAGCACTGGCGGCGGTGGCTTTGACGATAGCTGCCTGTGGGATCGCAGCAGTCATCCGGAGGCATATCCTTTGTAAACGGCGGAAAAGAGGCAGAAAAGGAGAAGCGCTGGGAGAGCAGATCCAAAGAATTTATCGAAGCTTTGCCGCACTGCAGAAATTCAACCAAAAAAGTGTATGCAGCTGTCAGGAGGAGCGCTTTGCAAAGCAGCTTGGAAAGAAGTATCCGATATTTTCGGAGAAGACAGCGCAGAAGCTGGCAAATATCGTACTGAAGGCATGCTATAGTGATCAGGGGCTGACAAAAAAAGAGTGTCAGTTTGTACTGGATTGCTATGAAACGCTTGCAGAAGCTGTATCAAAGGAGCTGTCGCCGGCAAAGCGTCTGGCGGGAAGCCTGATCTTTTGTTTTTGGTAAAGCGGAAGGGAGAAGTGCATGAAACGAAAAATTTTGACAGTCCTTGCCATCCTTCTTGGTCTGGCAGGGCTGGGTGTCCTGTTATATCCCTCCGTCAGTAACTGGATGGAACAGGCAAAACAGCGCAGGCAGATCGCAGCCTATCAGGAAGCACAGGCGCAGATGGAGCAAAAAAGGCGGGCTGCCCTGCTGGCAGAAGCCGACCGGTATAATCAAAAGCTGGCAGAGCTTGGCATCAGCTTCGATATGCTGGGAGAGGCGGAAAAGAAGGCACTTTTGATCGACGGAAAATCCTATGATGAGCTGCTTTTGGCAGAGGACAGCGGTGTGATGGGATATCTGGAAATCGAAAAAATAAAGCTGAAGCTTCCCATTTATCACGGAGTATCGGAGGAAGCGTTGGAATCTGGAGTCGGTCATCTGGAGGGAACCTCCCTGCCGGTTGGAGGCGAAACAACTCATGCGATTCTGTTTGGTCATCGGGGGCTTCCCTCGGCAAAGCTTTTTACCGATCTGGATCAGCTGGAGGTGGGAGATACCTTTCAGATCACGGTGCTGGATCGTGTGCTGGTCTATGAAGTGACCCAGACAGAGGTGGTGCTTCCGGAGGAGTTAAACGGTTTGACAGCAGAGTCCGACAAGGATCAGGTCACACTGGTTACCTGTACGCCCTATGGAGTCAATTCCCATCGTCTTTTGATTCATGGGGAGCGGGTGCAATAGATTGGAGATGCTGCAGCTGCAGCAGAAAGTGAGGAAGAAAATGAAAGGAAGAAAAATCCGGATCAGACAAGGGGTGAAGGGCTGGCTGCTTGCGCTGGCCATGGTATTATCCCTTTGCAGCGGCTGGAAGCAGGACGTCTGTGCACAGCAGAGTCAGAGCAGCTCGTCCAATTTGATGCAGGACGTGGATACGGACAAAAAAGGCTCCATCGAAATCCTTTTTGACACCATGCGAGACGAGCCCGTTGCAAATGCAGAGTTTACCCTGTATCAGGTTGCAGCAATGGTGGATCGGGAGGATATACGGTGCTGGAGCTGACAGGCGGCTTTGAGGGCTGCGGCGTGCAGCTGAAAACCTGACGGCACAGCAGTCTAAGGATGCTTCGGCAGCGCTTTTGGAGTATCAGAGAGCAAATCACATTTCCGGGGATACGAAAAGAACAGATGCAAACGGAAAGATCAGCTGGACAGGGCTGCAGACCGGTCTGTATCTGCTGGTTCCGGGTCAGATGCAGAAATACAGAACCGATCCGTCTCTGGTTTCGATCCCGACGAATCTGAACGCCCAGCTGTTATATGACATGTCGGTGAATCCCAAGGCCGAAAGGATTCCGGATCCGGTGTATCCGCCGGAAGAATCCGAGGAGCCCACTACGCCGGAGGTAAAAAAGCCGCCGAAAAAGACAGAGACCATCGTTACACCGGGAATCACTCTGGAGCAGAAAACACCGGAGAAGCTGCCCCAGACAGGACAGCTGCGCTGGCCGATTCTGGCACTTTCCGCAGTAGGAGCCGTATTGCTGTTTCTTGGATGGTGGATCGGTCGAAAAAAAAAAGACTGTTCCAAGGCTCTGATGGGGCTGGGGATCCTTCTGGCAGCAGGAGCAGTGGGGATCTCCGCGTATAATATCTGGGATAGCAGCCGTGCCGAAGCTGCGGTGGAGGCGTCCTTAGAGGCCTATGAAGAAGAGCTGACTGCTGTGGAGCAGGAGTCGGAGGCGCTTCCTGTGGATGAGAACAGCGGGATGACCTTTGTGGAGGCAGACGGGCTTTGTTGGATTGGCGAGCTGGAAATTCCGTCCCTGCAGCTTACGCTGCCGGTGGCGGATCCCTGGAGCTATCCGTCCTAAAAAAAGCACCCTGCCGCTACACCGGCAGTGCAGAGGAAAATTCCCTGATTATTGCCGCCCATAATTATAAACGGCATTTTGGCAATATCGGACTTTTGCCGGAGGGTGTAACGGTGAAGTTTACAGCGGTTTCGGGCGACGTATACGAATATGAGGTAGAAAAGGTAGAAACCTTAAATCCCTATGCAGTAGACGAGATGCTGTCCGGTGACTGGGATCTGACGCTGTTTACCTGTACCTATGGAGGAAGAAAGCGTGTGACGGTCCGGTGCAGCCTGGTTGGATGAAGAGGCAGAGAGATGGAAAAAGCATCCGCAGAAATCAGCGGCGACAGGCTGTCCGTAGGGCCGCTGATCTCTGCGGATGCTTTTGCATCAGAATGTTTTGAGGATTAGGAAAATACAATAGAATGCACCCCATGTGAGCATTCTATTGGCATGAATAATAGAATGCACGCCATGCGAACATTCTATTGACATGAAAAAAAGAACCTCGATCTCTCAAGGTTCTTTCTGATAATCGGAGTGACAAGACTTGAACTTGCGGCCTCTTCGTCCCTAACGAAGCGCTCTACCACCTGAGCCACACCCCGATGTGCCGTATTTCTCAACCGGACAAATGATATGATACAGCATAATCGGACAGAAGTCAACACTTAATTTGAAAAAACTTCACAAATTAGGTTTTTCTGTTACAGTTCACTCGTACCGTTTGAGCTGTTCATAAAAAATTAAGGGTTTCTTTCTTGCAAGAAATGGAAATATAGACTATATTAAACGGACAAAAGGCAGGCACAAAAAGGACAGACGAAAGGCTCCCTAAAGGATACGATAAGCTGTCTGTGATCTGCAGAATGGAGTGAACATGAAATATTTCTGGTTGACCATAAAGAAGATGTTTCGTTTTTTATTAAAGCCCTTATCCTTTGTACCGGCGCTGTGCGTGATGTATATGATCTTTTCCTTTTCCGCCCAGACGGCGGACGAATCCGGACAGCTGAGTATGCTGGTCAGTGAAAAGGTGGTGCTCCTGCTGGGAAAGCTGACCTCCGGCAATCTGGATACCGCGCAGGTGGGAGTGTATGCAGATGAGATCCATTTTCTCGTAAGGAAGATGGCACAGGCATAGAGAGGAACGATTTTTTTATTGTCCTCGAAGCCGAAGTTCTTGGCAGAGAGCTTGATTGCATAAAC
>VOFC01003489.1_pt1 | contig 38661 bp, 59 predicted proteins | sample 5384161 | NCBI WGS metagenome assembly VOFC01 (sample SAMN12384722, study PRJNA508395) | human gut metagenome | isolation source: healthy gut B | host: Homo sapiens
CCAGTTACGTGACCGCTTGATCGGCATCTGTAATTGCGGACAAAGTTATCATGAGGATGTGTTCATCAGATCCCAGATTGCTTTTACCTCTCCTGCAACTCCATCTACAGTTCGCTGGTGTAATACCTGCTGCCTCTGCTTTTTCCTGAATCTTCTGTCGTGCTCGTCAGTTCCCTGTCACAAATATACATCATAACCTTCTGCTCTTTATATCTGGCGATTGCATCTGCAAGTACGATCTCGTAAGTATTTCCGATATGCGGTTTGCCCGATGTATATAGGCAATCGCTGTTGTCATATAATACTTTCCTTTATTGCTCATTCTCACCACCTCTTTCCTTAATTATCTTTTAGGCAATTGCGAAACTCTATTTATGTTATGAATGTTGTGGAAATGTAACAAAAGTTTCGAAGACACGCTCTCGCTACATGTCGCTCGCACGGTACTAGCATGCCAGCCACAGCTAACGCTATGTCTGCCAAGCAAGAACCGGCGGCTCCCCAATGTCTTCTCAACCTTTGTCACATTTTTCACAACACCTCACGTTTTCTGTGAGTTTCGCAATTACCTATAATTATCTTTATTACAGTTCACATGCGCAATAAGTGGACTGTAATAAAAAACCGCCCTCTGATTACCCAGAAGACGGGTTGTTCCCGTGTTACCACTTCAATTCATCTGTATCCCACAATACAGACCTCAGCATGTCTTTCTATTTGAAAACATCTCCGCTATAACAGCGGTCCCGTCAGAACTTATCGCATGCCACTTTTCTGCATCCGTTCAGCCCTGCCACTCCAAAGCCATGTTCCATGAAGCTTTCCTCATTCCCTTGCACCATGATATCCTGCGGATCTGATATTACTGAGTTAAAATCAGATGCCCTGCTATATCCGGGAACCTCTCTGCTAAGACCATCTGTACAAATGATCTGTTGAGTTCCATTTCATGTACTCTCTTTTTCATTGTGTTTTTTTTATATTAAAAAATAATTGTATGCATTATCGCGTCCTCTTGCATCAGACGCTGAACGCCTATCACATAAAATAGCACGGAAATACTGAAAAGTCAATGAATACATTGGTTTCAGTGTTTCCGATTGCATTGAATTTTACATTTCTGCGCATCGCTTTTCTCCGTAAACGAATGATGAATTTCTTTATTCATAAATTTCCATCATCAACAACTTCGCACGCAAAATGCTCCGGCTCTGCCATTTTTTGTTCCACAACTTCTTGCAGAAAGATGCTCACTGTGGCATTCTTGCTCCACATTTTGGACATTCTGCTGCACCCTGAAGATTTAAGATCTCCGTTTTCATGCGCTCGATCTCTGCCAATGCCTCTTTGATCACTTTGAACTGTTCATTTCGGCATTTTTTCCTCATCGTCTCTGTGTGCATCAAAATAAGTACGTCCCAGTTCTGCATACTGTTTTTCTACATAATCCTCTTTGGACTTTACGTCTAATTTTAACTTAGCAACTTCGGACACCAGGTGATACCAATGACTCTTTCATCTCATCATAATGACTACCTTCCTAGGATACATCTTTTTTCACACAGTTACGCAATACACGACATAGACTACAATGCATACATAAACCGCATACATAAAAGCATGATAATACCTTCTGTGCGGTTGATTTTTCTGGATGTCCAGGCGAATCCCCATACAACCACACTCATGATGATCAGGATGATAATATCAATGATATTCTCCATGAGGAATGCGATCGGGCTGATCGCAGCTGCAACACCAAGGATCAGTATAAAATATTAAAAATGTTGGAACCGATCACGTTACCGAGTGCCATATCCACTTCATCTTTTCTTGCAGCTACAATAGAAGTCACTAACTCCGGAAGGCTGGTTCCGAGTGCCACGATTGTAAGACCGATCAGTGTCTGGCTTAAGCCGAATCCTGCTGCGATCGCAGATGCGCCATCGACTACAAAGTCACCGCCGAACTTTATTGCGATCATTCCACCAATAATAAAAACCATGCATTTCCACATCGGAAGGATTTTGATCTCTTCCTCGGCAAGTGCCTCCTCTTCTGCTTCCAGTTTATCACGATGTCCTTGCTTTTTTCGCAGACTGTATCATCCAGAACAGGTATACGGCAAAAATCACAAGCAGGATCACACCATCTACGCGACCTAACGACATTCCAAGATATCCCATAACTACAAGCAGACCGGCACAGAGAATCGAAAACGGAAACTCTTTCATTAATGTATTCTTTTCAATGGCAAGTGGTGCAAACAGTGCACAGGCACCGCAGACTACCATCAGATTAAAAATATTGGATCCTGCCACATTGCTGACTGCGAGTGTATTGTTCCCTGCCATGGCTGCGGTAACACTGACCGCAAGCTCCGGTAAGCTTGTTCCCATTGCCACGATCGTCATACCGATGATCAAAGATGGGACTTTAAACTTTTTCGCCACGGAGGAACTGCCCTCTACGAAATAATCTGCTCCTTTGATAAGCAATACAAATCCGATCACTAAAATAACTGCTGACTTTAAAATCTCCATGTTTCTCTCTTCTTTTTCTTTATAATTATTAGATATTTGCGAAACTCAATTTTACGTTTGAATATTGAAAAGTTAACAAGATCAACGAAAACACGCTTCCGCTACGTGTCACTCGCAACGGTACTAAGAAGCCAGTCACGATTGACAGTTCGCACCTGCCTTCTAAGTACCGGCGGTTCCCCAGTGTTTTCTTTTGCTCTTGTCAACTTTCCGTAATTTAATTCACGTCTTCTAAGAGTTTCGCAATTAATTGTGTCTGCTATAGTACGAGAATTCCCAGATGCTCGAGCAGAATTTTCATACCGATAAGGATTAAGATCATACCTCCGGCGATCTCTGCCTTTTTCTGGTATCTGCTTCCGAACATATTCCCGACAACAACACCGACAATGGATAGCACGAAGGTTGTCAGACCAATGATCGTGATACATTCCACGATCGGATAATTCAAAAACGCAAACGTGATGCCAACTGCAAGCGCATCTATACTGGTTGCGATTGCAAGCAGGAACATTTCCTTCATATCAAGAGGTGGATCCAGTTCCTTCACTGTTTCATCTTCTTCTAGTCTGTATCCTTCGACCACCATTTTGCCACCGATGAATGCCAGTAAGATGAATGCGATCCAATGGTCAATACTGGTAATATAACTTTCAAACCGTGTTCCGAGCGCCCATCCGACGAATGGCATTAGTGCCTGAAATCCTCCGAAAAATAATCCGATCACAACTGCCTGTTTCTTGTTTACCTTGCGCATGGCAAGACCCTTACAGACGGCTACCGCAAATGCGTCCATGGATAAACCGACTCCGATCAATAACAACTCGATCACGAATGCCATATTTTTTCTCCCTTTCCCAGCCGCATAAAAACAAATAAAAAAGACTCCACGTATACCTGCCGGTATAGTATTACCGGAACAGGCATACATGAGTCTCATTCTTTAAGATTTGCCAGGTTATAAAACCGGGTTTGTTGACAAATCACGTCTTCACGCGAACTACTCCCTCACGGAATTTATTCTTTTGTATGGAAAAACTATATTTTCCAACTGCTGTTGTACAAATATATAGCATTCAAATGTGTTTGTCAATGTATTTTGCGAATTTTTATCAATTAATCACCAGAAACCCTGATTCGATCAATATCCTATTGGCGTATCTCTCCTGCCGGCTTTCAGACGCTCCATAGCTCTTGCGAGATGCCTTGGAACGGTGGTTCCTGAATACTCTGCTTCTGGCGGAGCTGCTCTTCGGCACGCTCTTTTGCTTCCTTCGCACGGCGGATGTCAATCTCCTCCGGGTATTCGCGGTATCCACCAGAACTGTGGCTCGATTGTTGATGATCTGGGCAAATCCGGTTCCCGTGATTCCCATAATCTCTTTTCCGTTCTCATCCCAGATACGGATTTCACCGATCTCCACTGCAAAACCATATTTTCATGATGTGCCTGGATTGCTTTCTCGCCATCATGCAGCGGCAGAACCACCTGTGTGCATCTGCCATCGAAAAAAGATTCTGTGCATGCGATCACTTTTTAAACTAAATGTATTTGCCATAATTTAGTCTCCTTGTTTTGCACCCATTTCTTTAGCACGTTCCACGACTTCGTCAATGGTTCCGACATTAAAGAATGCTGCCTCCGGATAGTCATCCATCTCGCCGTCAATGATCGCCTTGAATCCACGGATTGTCTCCTCCCTGTTTTGTTGAAGCGATTCTCTCCTGAAGCTCACCCATTTCATTTGCAAGGGTAGGCTGGTAACCAACTGCAGAAGGCATACGTCCCAGAAGTGATGAAACCTCTGAACCTGCCTGTACAAAACGGAAGATATTGTCAATGAAGAGAAGTACATCCTGGTGCTCCACATCTCTGAAATATTCTGCCATTGTAAGACCTGTCTCTGCAACTCTCATTCTTGCTCCAGGCGGTTCGTTCATCTGTCCGAACACAAGGGCTGTCTTCTCTATAACACCTGATGCTTTCATCTCGGTCCACAGATCGTTACCCTCTCTTGAACGTTCTCCAACACCTGTAAATATTGAGTAACCGCCGTGTGCTGTGGCTATATTCTGGATAAGCTCCTGGATAAGCACAGTCTTACCTACACCGGCACCTCCGAACAGACCGATCTTACCACCCTTTGAATATGGTGCTAAGAGGTCGATAACCTTAATTCCTGTCTCAAGTATCTCTATAACAGGACTCTGATCTTCAAATGTAGGTGGCTCTCTATGGATGACCCAGTGTTCCTCGCTCTCCGGGATCTCCTTGCCATCATCAATAGTATCTCCAAGCACATTAAACAAACGTCCCAATGTGTTCTTACCTACAGGAACCTTTATTCCCGCACCTGTGGCAACAACCTCCATATCTCTGCTTAAGCCCTCGCTGGCTGCCAGCATGATACATCTGACTGTATTGTTTCCTATGTGCTGTGCAACTTCCATTATTGCTTTTTTTCCGTGATTATCTACCTGTAAGGCGTCCTTAATAGCAGGCAGGTCATTATCCGGAAACTCTACGTCAACTACAGGTCCCATTACCTGAACTATCTTACCATTATTCAAGACTCAAGACCTCCTTCCTACTTTCTGTTCTGCTGAGCTCTGGCACCGCCTACAACCTCGGTTATCTCCTGGGTTATGGCTGCCTGTCTGGCTCTGTTGTATTTAATATTCAAATCCTGAAGCATTTCCTTGGCACTGTTGGTGGCTGTATCCATGGCCATCATTCTGGAGTTCTGCTCACTACAGAAGGATTCGACCAGTGCGCCGTATATAAATCCTGTTATATAGTTAGGTACTATACGGTCAAGTACCACCTCCGGTGAAGGCTCCATCTTTATATCTTCATTATATACACCGCCTGTAGAGAAGGAGAAATCTTCTCTCTTAAACGGAAGTAACTGTATCATGTCTGTTTCTGCAGTTACGCTGTTCACCATCTTAGTGTATATAATGTATACCTCATCCAGCTTACCGTTTTCATATGCCTCAAGCATGGTGTCTGCAATTACCCTGGCTCTGTGCATACTAGGATTTTGTGCTGTATATTGAAAATGCTTGTCAATGTGTACATTTTTCCTTGCGAAATAATGTCTTCCTACCTGACCTACCACATAAAGTCTGGTATGGTCATGCTTCGCCAGTTCTTCCTCTGCAATCTTGATAACATTATGATTGTATGCACCTGCCATACCCTTATCTGCTGTTATTACTATGTAGCCACGTCTCTTTTCATTTTCAGGGATCTCGCTCCTGCTGTCGAAATAGAGGTGCTGTATATCAGGCAGATGTCTCAGTACTCTTGCAAGCGCAACCTGAAGAGTATAGAAATATGGTTCTGTATTCTCAAGATCCATCTTGGCTTTTTTTAATTTGGAAGAGGAAATCATGTACATGGCATTGGTTATCTTCATGGTATCCTTAATGCTCTTTATTCTGTTCTGGATCTCTTTGGTATTTGCCAATTAAACCACCCTCTTCATAAACTCTTTCGCTGCTTCAAGTATCTTCTCCTTAAGCTCATCACTTAAGTTCTTTGTCTCTTCAAGCTCTCTTATAAGCTCCGGTTTGGCGTTCTTGAAGTACTCAAGCATATCAAGCTGAGTCTGCTTAACCTTCTCTACAGGAACCGGTATGAAGAGCTTTCCTGTGGCTGCCACAAGGGTGATGACCTCCTCTGCCATTGTAAGAGGATTGCATAGCGGCTGCTTAAGAAGCTCCATAAGTCCCTTACCATAAGCAAGCTGCTCCTTTGTGCCCTCATCAAGGTCTGATGAGAACTGGGTAAATACTTCCATCTCCCTGAACTGTGCCAGATCGATACGTACACTTCCTGCTGCCTTCTTCATTGCCTTTGTCTGGGCAGCACCACCAACTCGTGATACTGAAAGACCTACATTTACCGCCGGTCTCATACCCGAGAAGAACAGATCACTCTCAAGGAATATCTGTCCGTCGGTGATGGAGATTACATTCGTAGGAATGTATGCCGATACATCTCCTGCCTGGGTCTCTATGATAGGAAGGGCTGTTATTGAACCGCCTCCCAGTTCATCACTTAATCTGCTGGAACGCTCAAGCAGTCTTGAATGGAGATAGAATACATCTCCGGGATATGCCTCACGTCCAGGTGAACGTCCCAGTAACAGTGACAGTGTTCTGTACGCTACTGCGTGCTTTGAAAGATCATCATATACTATAAGTACATCCTTGCCGCTGTGCATGAAATGCTTTGCAATAGATGTTCCCGAATATGGTGCTATGTACTGAAGTGGTGCCGGATCACTGGCTGTTGAAGCAACAATTATAGTGTAATCCATGGCATCATTCTTCTCTAATATGGATACGATCTTGGCTACTGTTGAAGCCTTCTGGCCGATAGCAACATATACGCAGATGACATCCTTGCCCTTCTGGTTGATGATAGTATCTGTTGCTATGGATGTCTTACCGGTCTGTCTGTCACCGATAATAAGCTCTCTCTGGCCTCTTCCTATAGGGAACATGGAGTCTATTGACAGTATACCTGTCTCCATAGGCTCACTTACAGACTTACGGTCTATGATGCCCGGAGCCTCCTGCTCTATAGGTCTGTAATCAGTTGTCTCGATCTTGCCTTTTCCGTCTATTGGTGCTCCGAGAGCATCAACAATCCTGCCCAGATACTTGTCACTTACAGGTATTCCGGCTCTCTTACCGGTTCTGGTAACCTTAGTTCCCTCTTTTATACCTGTCTCTCTTCCGAACAGGATACACCCGATCTCTGTCTTTCGGATATCCTGAACCATACCCTTTACGCCATTTTATCCCATTTTTCATCATAACAGTTCTGGTATGCCGCAAACACATCTTCGATCACGTCCATATGTTCATGGTCACACAGTTCTTTCAAAAAATGATGTCTCCTGCGGAAAAAATCTTTCGATCATCCGGTGCTTTTCTTTTCTGGAAACAACCGGGCAGTTCAATACACGCGGCAGCTCACTGGTCAGCTCAAATATTTCTTTTGTCTTTTCCACGATTTCTTTTGTGATACCAAGCTCAAAAAGAACCGTTCCGTAATTATTTGCTGTTTGTGTCATTTAAACCACCCGTTTTCGCCAAAAACTGTTCATACATGAGCTTGTTCTGCTCTGCTGCATCTGCCTTGCCAAGCACTTTTCCGGCTGCCATCATTGCAAGTCCCGCAATCTGTGTCTGAAAGATCCTGCACTGTCTTTTCACGCTCAAGATCAATGGTCTTATGCGCATTTGCAATGATTTTTTCTGCTTCTCTGATCCGCAGCGTTTACTCTGCTCTCATACTCCGCCTGTGCGCTCTTTCTCGCTTTTTCAACGATCTGCGCAGATTCCTCATGTGCCTGCTTTTTAATGCATCCTCATACTGGCTCTTAAGCTCATTCGCCTGCTCCGTAGTCTTTTTCGCATCCGCCATCTGCCCTTCGATCAGCTGCTTGCGCTGATCCATCACTTTCGTGACCGGTCCGATCAAAAATTTGCGAGTCCAAAATATAAGAATCAGCAGATTTATGATGGTAAAGAGGACATTCCAGTCGATTCTAAGTAACTGCATACTCTACCATAACCTTTCCTTAGCCTAAGAATAAGATGATTAAGATTGCTACTACCATACCGAAAATTGCAGTACCCTCTGCCAGTGCACATCAAGTAACAGTGCTTCTTTGTGATCTTTCCGTCTGCTTCCGGCTGTCTTGCGATAGCGTCTGTTGCCTTGGAAGTTGCAAGTCCGATACCAATACCTGCTCCAATACCTGTAATGCTGCGATACCTGCTCAATTGCGATTAATGAATTCATGATGTTTTCTCCTTTACCATTTCTTTTCAATTTTTCTGTGAGTGTGTTTACTCAATGCTCTCCTTAATGAAAGTGATGTTAAAAATACATGAATGTCAAACAGATCAAAATAAAGGCTTAACACTGCCGGTACAAAAATCGGCACTCAATTTTGATTAATTCCATAATTACAAATGCGCCTAAAATGTTCCAAACAAACGCATGCACAGGGATAATGGCCGGATGAATACTTCGAGGTCCATTCGTTGGTGATTTCAAAAATCCAAACAGACCGATCATATTGGCAAACCCAATATAGACACCGACCGTCATCAGATATGGGATATACTGTTTTCCCTCCTCGCCAAGAAGATCATAGAAGAAGTTATAGAGACCTCCAACTATCGTTTCAATACGAGCTGTTTCTTACCGACGTTTTCAACCTTTAAGTTCCGCCCGAGTATTGCCGCTGCGATCAGTAATACCGCCATGATGACCCACGTGACAACAACCGATTCTGCTACCGGTATTCCGCCAAAAAGCGGGATTGTAAATGCCGTATCACAATTCAACTGCGCCATCAGCTCCTTTGATAGTTCTTCCGTATGACCACTTCCTTTCTTATTTTTTATTGCCAAACATATTTTTAGTTATTTTTTATTGAAATGTCAATTTTTTCGAAAGACTATTTTTCCCTTCTATTTTTTGTGTATTTTGTATAGTTTTTATTCTGTTTTTTGTGCATTTTTTGTTTTTCTTGTGAATTGCATTTTTAATAAAAATACATTTATCTGATTTTTGTCTGTGATTAAATTTACAGATTTTCCAAGAAATGTTAATTTGAACTTGATAATCATGTGATTTTGATACAAAAAGTCATTGAATTACATTTGTAATAATTGTAATTCAATGACTTGTGTTTTTTTGATCAGCCGAGAAGTTCCATGATCTCCTCTTTTGTGAATACTACGGAATCCATTCCCTCGCCCTCCAGCACCTGCTCGGCAAGCTTTTTCTTTTTCTCCTGGATATCAATGATCTTCTCCTCGATCGTACCCTGGGAGACGAGTTTGTAAACCGTCACGACATTCTTCTGCCCGATACGGTGTGCACGGTCGGTTGCCTGATTCTGCACGGCAACGTTCCACCATGGATCGTAGTGGATGACGATGTCCGCTGCGGTGAGGTTCAATCCGGTCCCTCCTGCCTTTAAGGAGATACAGAACACCGGGACATCATCTTTGTTGAAGCTGTCTACCATCTGCATACGTTTTTCCTTATTGACGGAGCCGGTGAGCATGTAGTAATCAATGCCCAGCTTTTTCAGCTGTTCCGCCAGACGGTCTAACATGGTCGTGAACTGGGAGAATAACAGCACCTTGTGTCCACCGTGCACTGCGTTCCCGATCAGATCCATACACATCTGGACTTTTGCGGATTCGCCCTTGTAATCTTCGAATAAAAGTGCCGGATCACAACAGAGCTGACGCAGTTTTGTGAGTTCTGCAAGGATCTGGATCTTGTTGGACTTAAATTCTGCCTCGCTCTTGCCGTCTAACATCTGCTTCATCTGCTGCACATGCGCATCATAAAGAGCCAGCTGTTCGCCCTCCATCTTCGCATAAACATTCTCTTCGAGTTTTTCCGGAAGATCTTTTAATACATCACCTTTTAACCGGCGCAGGATAAACGGACGGATCATGCGCTGTAAACGTTCCATCTTGTTCTCATCTTTGTTCACAACGATCGGAGTCTCGATCTCCTCACGGAACTTCTGATATGTATACAAAAATCCCGGCATCAGGTAATCAAAGATACTCCAAAGCTCGCTTAAGCGGTTCTCGATCGGTGTACCGGTCAGCGCCAGCTTAAAGGCTGCCGTAATCTTCTTGACGCCCTTTGCCGCCTGCGTTCCGGCATTTTTAATATATTGAGCTTCATCAATGACCTGAACTGCAAACACAATGTTTTTGTAATACTCCACGTCACGTTTTAACAGATCATAGGATGTGATGAGGATCTGCCCGTCCGTGGTGTGCCGGATGATATCTTTTCGTTCCGGTGCACTTCCTGTGATCGTCACAGTCTCAAGTTCCGGTGCAAAACGCTCAATCTCTTTCTGCCAGTTATAAACTAAAGATGCAGGACATACAATAAGCGATCTGCGGCGCTCCTTTTTCCCCGGCATCATAATCCTGACGCTCTGCCAGAAGAAGGCTTATTACCTGAAGCGTTTTCCAAGTCCCATATCGTCCGCAAAATTCCGCCAAAACCGTTCTCCCGCAGCGTTTTCAGCCAGAGGAAACCGTTTTTCTGATAGTTTCTCATAACATTTTTCAGGGAATCCACCACCTCATAATCGCTGTCCTCGATGGTTTTCATGTTCCGCACCATGCCTTTGAATTCCCTGTTTTTCTCGATAGACAGCAGCTGGTTATTTTTCAGTGCTGCATCCAGATACATAGCGCGGTATTTTGGGATCACGACCGTTCCTTTTTTCAGGCTTGCCTCGGTAAGCTGTAAATCCTCACTGACTTCTGCAAGCGCACTGATCCCATCCTCTTTGATATCTAAGAAATCCCCGTTTTTCAGACGGATATACTTTTTCTTTCTGTCGTACTTGGAAAGCAGATATGCCAGCTCCTCGGAGGACATCTCATCGGAGTGTACCTTTAATTCCAGAAGGTCACTCTTTAAGGAGACACCCACGGTTACGCTCGGCGCATTGACCACTTTCATATTGCGGAACTTGTCCGACGTGTAAATTGCCATAAAATGGCTTAACCGCTGCAATCCGCCCGCCACGAGCTGATAGAGCAGATCTTCGTCTTTTGCAATGACAAAAAATGTCTTTGAATGGTCATATTCATTGAAATACGGCTCCACAAGACTCTTGATACGCAGCTCTTCTGACAGATCACGTACCTCGCCCGGTTCTACTTTGGCAAGCACGTTGTATTTATTATCTCCATATACTGCAACCAGCTTCGCTCCGACAACATCCATTGCCTGGCGGTCCAGATATAACTCGAATTCCGGCTTCGGCGGAACATAAAGTGCCTCATCAAAACCTTCCGGGATCACATCGAAGCTCTCCCGCACCATCGGCAGAAGATCTCTGCAGAACATTGCAAGCTCTTCTGCTGCAATATAGCAGTCTCCCCCTACCTGGCGGTGTAAAAACTGGAAGAAATCCGATACTTTTCCCTTTAACGACGGTTCTCCTAAGAAAATCTCACCGTCCTCATAAAAGTAGTAATACTTCTCTCCCTCGATCATCGGCAGATCTTCCATGCAGAGAAACGCTCCCGCACTTCCACCTTTCAGTGTCAGCTTCGGTCTGCGTTTTGTTCCATTATAGATATAGCTTTCATTCATGTCATAACCGATCGTTGCATGAAAAGGAGTTCCTTTCACCGCTTCCAAAAACCGGTCGATCCCCACACCGTCAAACTCCATGGTACGCTCATAGCCGCCGGTGTAGGCATAATAAGCATGGAACTTACTCTGGCGCTTTTTATCATCATCCTGCTGCTGCATAAACCGGATCAGGCGCTTTGCATCCTCCGAAAAAGCTTCCATGTGATGATAAAAATCAAGTTTTTTGCCGTAATGCACTTTCTCGTTGACCTGAACGGAATGTAAAAACGCAGAAATATTGTTTTTTAACACATACTTTGTCTCCATTCCGATTTTAAATTCCAGTCTTGCATAACCGTAATCCATCTCAAAGTAAGGCTCTAACTCTACTTTTCCGTAAATGGTTTCCGGTAACATATATTTGGATGTTGCACGCATGGAATACTGGCTCAGCAGATTTTTCAACGGCGCTGCCGTCTCCATCTTCCCCACCGGACGTTCCCCTGCTTCCGGTGTCTCCGTACCTGTCCCCGTTTTAACCTGAGAATCTCCATTGGGGTTCTCTTGTTTATAATTCAAAAGCATTGCTACACAATGCTTGCACATCCCTCATAATTATAAAAAGCCTCACATCCGCAGTTGCAGTTCGTTACGTCTCCGAACTCCTCGTCGATAGTGGCTGTCACTTCATAATACTCCTGATTGATTCCACGAACTTTTGCCCTGACATCTGCCACAGGCAGCTCATCCACTAAATACAACTCATAGGAAAAATCAAAAACCCCCGCCGTTTCATACAGCTCTTTCCCTCTCCGGTACGCCGCCGGATATACTGTCTCTTTAATGTCTGATACGGAAAACATATTACTACTTACTCTGTCCTTTCATTTTCATTGGTACTGTCGTTATGACTGTCTTTCTATAATAACACAAAAATGGAAAAGACTGCTATAGTTTTTTCTTTGAATTTTAATTTTCACGTTTTTTTGATCTTTTTATATGTTTTTATCACGTTTTTCACAGCTAAATCACATATTTTTTCACGTTTTTATATAAAATAAGCCTCCGATATAAAATCAGAAGCTCATCTTTTCTAATTATTTTAAAAACGTCACCTTAATCTCCGTACCGACGCCCTCCTCACTTTCCAGTGAGATCTGCGCCTCATGCTGTGCCACAATGTGTTTGACAATGGCAAGTCCAAGACCTGTGCCTCCGGTCGATTTCGAACGGCTTTTATCAACACGGTAAAAACGTTCAAAGACACGTTCCTGTGCCTCCTTCGGAATACCGATACCAGTGTCTTTGACGATCAGAGTCGGATGTCCGTCCTCCGTGCGTGTAATAATCGTGACTTTTCCGCCTTTTTTGTTGTAACGCACTGCGTTACTGCAAAGATTATAGATTAATTCATCTATTAGATTTCGATTTCCCCGAACCGAGGTGGCTTCTCCCCTGTACTTCCACCGTCACCTCGTTCTTTTCCGCCGGGATCTCCATCATTGCCTGACAGTTTAACGCCATCTCATGGAGGTCTAACGTCTCAAACTCGATCTTTGTGTCGTCGCTGTCTAACTCGGAAAGCTTGATGATATCATTGATCAGATATTGCAGACGCTCCGCACTCTTATGGATTTCCGTGGCAAAATGAATGGTATCCTCCCCGCTTGTCATTCCACTTGCAATCAGTTCTGCATAACCTGAAATTGCGGTGAGCGGCGTCTTTAATTCGTGGGAAACATTTGCGGTAAATTCCTGACGCATCTGGGAATGCTTTAAAATATCCACATGCTGCTGCTTGATAGTCGCAACAAATGGTTTCATCTCATCGTAAACATCATTTTCTTCCAGCAGCACAATATTGTCCGCCATCTTTTCAATCGGTGCCACAAGACGTTTGGTAAGCCTGTGTGCAAGGACTGTGCACAGTACAAATACGCAGAATCCCACAGACAACGTGAGATATACCATCTTGATGATCAGACTGTAGATGCTGTTACTATCTTTTCCAATACGCAGAACTTTTCCGTCATCTGTTCTCATTGCATAATAAAAAGTATGTTTTGTGGACGTAGTCGATTTCCGCATTGCACGCCCTCTCCGGCTGCCAATGCAGAAGCGATCTCCGGTCGTTCCCTGTGATTTTCCATCTTCGACTCGTCTTCCATGCTGTCATAGATGACGGTTCCATCCTCATTGATCAGCGTGATACGCAGCCCATCTTTATTCAGATTATAGTTGATCTCATCCGGCAGATCCTCCGGGTTCATCATGGAGATCACATGGGCGTTTGCCTTTAAATCGTCAAAAATCTGTTTTTTCAATATATCATAAAAAAGCACCATGGCACAGATTGCCATGACTATGATTGCAATCGCTGAGATCAGCATAAATTTGCTGTTGATTTTCTTTTTTCATTCTATCACCGTCTTACGTCTGTCCTGCTCTTTTCTGCTACTCAGAGAATGGAGGTTACTCCACCATGTAACCGACGTTACGCACTGTCTTGATGTGGCTTCCCGCCTCTCCAAGTTTCTGTCTCAATGTCTTGATGTGCATATCGACTGTCCGGCTCTCACCCTCATAGTCAAACCCCCACACCTGGTTCATGATCTTATCCTTGACAACACGATTCCCTTGTTGATGACAAGGTATTTTAAAAGTTCAAATTCTTTGTAGGTGAGTTCACACAGTTCTCCATCCACGTAAACGGCGTGTTTATCGTTATCCACCAGAATATTCCCGTAGGAGATCTGTGATTCTTCCTGCGCATTCGTGGTTCTGCGCAATAATGCCTTGACGCGGGAGATCAGCTCCATGACACCAAACGGCTTGGAAATGTAATCGTCCGCTCCAAGATCTAACCCTTTTACTTTGTCAAGCTCGGATGTTTTTGCTGTCACCATAATGATCGGGACTTTTGCTGTGTTTTTATCTGCACGGATCTTTGTCAAAATATCAAGGCCGTCCTCATTCGGAAGCATGATATCTAATAAGATCAGAGCCGGGACTTTGCTCTCTAACCGCTTGAAAAAGATCTGCACCACACTCAAATTCCTCTACTTGATATCCGCTGTTTTTTAACGCATAGCGCTCAATCTCGCGGATATTTACATCATCTTCTACAATATAGATTGTTGCCATAATCATTTCCTCCCACTGTTCGCTCTATAAATAGATTATAATACAGCCTGCTTTGTTTTTTCTATAAGTCTTTCCCTGGATTCACAAAAAATTCGCAACACAATAATTGTGCTGCGAATTTCTTCCCGGATTTAATCTATCTCATATTTTTGTTCAAATTCATTTTCCAGTTTTGTCAAATTCTGCACTCTCTTTTTCATCCATCTGCTCTGTAAAACTGTGTTCCTCCAGACCGGTATCATTTAACTGCATCATATATACTGCGATATTGGAGCAGTGATCGGCAACACGCTCGTAGTTCATGGCAAGATCTGAGAGTACCAGTCCAAGTCCGATCGTGCATTTTCCCTTGCGCAGACGCTTCATATGATGTTTTTTTACCGTTTTGTTCAGACCGTCAATGACTTCCTCTAACGGTTCCACGGAACGCGCAAGTGGAATATCGGTATTGATAAACGCTCCGGTCGTTCTCTCTAAGATATCCCGCACGGCTTTGGAGTAAATGTTCATCTCCTCCTCCGCTTTCTTAGAAAACTTTGCATCCTCTTTTTCTGCATCTGCTGCACACATTCTACCACATTTACCGCATGATCGGAAATTCTCAAAATCAGTAAGACAATGTAAAAGTGAAGTCACCCGCAGACTGTCCGTATACGAAAGATCGCCGCTGTTTAATTTCGTCAGATAGGCGCTAATTTTATCATCATACACATCTACGCGGTTTTCTTTTGCGATCACTTCCGCAAATTTCTGATCCGAAGGCTCTTTGATACATTCCATTGCCTCGATAAAACTGTTTTTTTGTGATCTCTGCCATCTGGTTTACTAAAGTTTTACATTGCTCGATCGCAAATGCAGGACTGCTCACAAAACGCTCATCTAAAATGGCAAACACATCTTCTTTGGCAGATTTTTCCTCGTCAGATTCCGGGATTGTAAGGTAAGCCAGTTTTTCCAGCCCACGGATAAACGGAAATAATACTACAGTTGTAAAGACATTAAAAATACTGTGGATCAGCGCGATCCCTGCAACTCCTACCGTCTCTCCGACAAATTCAAAACGAAAGATTGCATTTCCAATATAAAATACTGTAAGGAATAATAAGGTTCCGATAATGTTGAAATATAAATGCACGAATGCGGTTCTCTTTGCGCCCCGGTTTGCACCGATTGCTGAGATCATCGCTGTGACACAGGTTCCGATATTCTGTCCTAAGATAATCGGAATAACCGAACCATAAGTAAATGCTCCTGTGACAGACAATGCCTGCAGGATACCAACAGAAGCCGAAGAACTCTGAATGACTGCGGTGAGCAGCGCTCCTGCTAACACGCCAAATACCGGATTGTTGAACATCGTCAGAATATCGGTAAACTCCGGCACATCCGCAAGCGGCTTTACAGCGTCGCTCATTGTCTCCATACCAAACATTAAGATTGCAAATCCAAGTAAGATTTCACCGATATCTTTCTTTTTTGTCCTTGCCGGACATATACATAATAATACCGATCAGTGCGAGAACCGGTGAAAAAGAGGACGGTTTTAACATGCTGATCAGGAAATTGGAACTCTCGATCCCGGTTAGGCTCAAAAGCCATGAGGTAACTGTCGTTCCAATGTTTGCACCCATGATGATCCCTGATCGCCTGCGACAGTTTCATGATGCCTGAATTTACGAAACCGACAACCATGACCGTCGTAGCTGAGGATGACTGGATCACAGCCGTCACGCCGGCTCCGAGCAATACCGCTTTAAACGGATTCGAGGTCAGGCTCTCTAAGATACGCTCCAATTTTCCGCCGGACATTTTTTCAAGACCGCCACCCATAACACTCATTCCGTACAGGAACATTGCCAGACCGCCGATCATTGTCAGAATTCCAAAAATATTCATAATCTCTCCCTTACATAGACATATACTAGGTTATTGTTTACATTTCGATTCCATATTATAAACTACATGTAAATCTTATGTCGGTTTTATGTAAAATCTATGTAAAATTGCAATCAGGAGTCTTTTAGCATACCTTTTTTATGTCTGTAAGGGAAAAGTTTTCTTAAAATTTATTCGTCCTCGTGTTTTCCGGTGATAGAATAGATCACCCATTCTGCGATGTTGGTTGCATGATCGCCGATCCGCTCAAAATATTTTGCAACCATTAACATATCCGTTGCCATCTCACCATTTTTTACATTCTCATTGATTTTTTGGATGAGTTCTTTCCGGAAACTGTCAAAAAGATCGTCCACCACATCATCACGGTTGATGACCCAGCGTGCCAGTTCGAGATCTTTGTTGACAAAAAGCATCCACGCTCTTGATGACCATATCGGTTGTCTCTTTTGCCATCTCTTTGATTACTTCCATATTAATGGTGCTTTTTTCATAATCGGAATCTGCCATTAAAATAGTCATCTCCGAAATATCTGCTGCATGATCCCCGATACGCTCCATGTCCGTGATCATTTTTAACGCTGCGGAAATTAATCTTAAGTCTTTTTGCTACCGGCTGCTGTTGAAGCAGCAGTTTCATGCAGAGAGCTTCGATCGTTTTCTCCTGCTCATCTACTTCCACGTCAAATTTGATCGCCTGCTCTGCTTTTTCTACATCCTGTTTTACCAGTGCTGATATCCCCCATCTCAATCGCCTGCTCGATCAGGCTTCCCATCTGAATCAATTCATTATTTAATTCTAATAACTGTCTGTCAAATCGATTTCTCATATCATTCTCTCCCTTTTTATTTATGTCAACCAAAACGTCCTGTGATATAGTCCTCGGTACGTTTATCCTGTGGAATTGAGAATAATTTTTTTCTGTCTCGCCAGCCTCGATCACCTCTCTAATAAGAAGAATACGGTTTTATCCGAAACACGCACAGCCTGTTGCATATTGTGTGTGACCATGACGATGGTGTACTGTTTTTTCAGTTCAATGACAAGATCCTCGATCTTGGATGTGGAGATCGGATCAAGCGCGGAAGTCGGTTCGTCCATTAGGATGACTTCCGGTTCCACTGCCAGTGCCCTTGCGATACATAATCTCTGCTGCTGTCCACCGGACATGCCGAGTGCGCTTTTTTCAGACGGTCTTTCACTTCGTCCCAGATTGCTGCATCACGCAGGGATTTTTCCACGATCTCATCTAATTTTGCTTTGGAGCGGATACCATGGGTTCTCGGTCCATATGCGATATTATCGTAAATACTCATCGGGAACGGATTTGGCTTCTGAAATACCATGCCGACTCTTTTTCGTAAAAGATTGACATCCATCCCCTTATAGATGTCCTCGCCATCTAACAGGACATTTCCTGTGATCTTACATCCTTCCACCAGGTCATTCATTCTGTTCAGACTTTTTAAAAAGGTGGATTTTCCACAGCCGGATGGTCCGATAAAAGCTGTGATCTCGTTTGCATGGATGCTCATATTGATATCTTTCAACGCATGAAAATCACCATAATATAAATCAAGGTTTGAAATTTTAAATTTTTAAATTTTTTCCTTTTCATATTGTTGTTCTCAGACGTTTTATTTTTCCGTTTTTACTTTGTTGCAGATTTACTTTGTTTGCTTCCCTTGCGATCAGGGACGATAATCCGTTGATGAGAAGCACCACGATCAGAAGAACGACTGCTGTTGCGTATGCTTCATTTGTGTGAAGTCCCTCTCTTGACAGCGAATACATATGAATCGCAAGGGTTCGTCCGGAATCCATGACACCTGCTGCCTCCGCAACGGTTCCTGCCGTATAGATCAGTGCCGCTGTCTCTCCTACGATACGTCCGATCGCAAGGATGATACCGGACAAAATACCCGGAATCGCCGTTGGAAGTACGATTTTAAAAATGGTTCGGAGCTTTCCTGCGCCGAGTCCGAAGCTTCCCTCACGGTACATATCCGGCACACACAAAAGCGCTTCCTCCGTCGTTCTCATAATGACCGGGTAGAACCATGATCGCAAGTGTTGCCGCACCAGCTAACATGGAATATCCCCAATGCAACGCTGTCACGAAAAACAACATACCGAACAGTCCATAGATAATGGATGGGATACCGGTCAATGTCTCTGCCGTGATACGCACCAGCTCAACGAGTTTATTTCCTTTTTTTGCATATTCGACAAGATAAATTGCCGCTCCGATTCCAAACGGAACAGAAAAAAGCAGTGCGAGCAATACCATTGTGATGGTGTTGATGATCGCCGGCATCATTGACACGTTATCGGAATTGTAAGTCAGTGAAAACAAGGCTTGGTCTTAAATACGGAACACCGTGGATCAAAATATAGCCCACCAGATAAACAAGTACTGTCACGGTGATTACTGCCGAGGCTCCCACCAGAAGCAGTAAAATAAAAGAACCCGGATGTTTTTTGTAAGATTTCAATCTGTCTTTCCACGACAGTTGATTGATCGGAGTGATATTTTTTTCCATACTGCCTCTACTCCTTTCCCCTACGTTTCAAAATAGAAAACGATATATTAATAATAAGAATAAACACAAACAGAACTACGCCTGTAGCAATTAATGCTTCCCTGTGAAGATCCGTGGCATATCCCATCTCAAGTACGATATTCGTTGTGAGTGTACGCACACCTTTGAAAATACTGTCCGGCACTCTCGCCTGATTGCCGACTACCATCATGACTGCCATTGTCTCACCGAGCGCACGTCCTACGCCGAGCACAACTGCTGCAAACACACCTGATTTTGCAGCCGGAACAACAACCGTAAAGACACTTCTCTCATGTGTGGCTCCCAGTGCGAGCGCTCCCTCATAATAGCTCTCCTCCACTGCTCGGATGGATGACTCGGACACGCTGATAATTGTAGGTAAGATCATGATTCCAAGTAACAGTGCTGCTGTTAAAATGCTCTGTCCATTGCCTTTGAAATGCTCCCTGACAAACGGAACCATAACAACCAGTCCGAAGAATCCATAAACAATAGAAGGGATTCCAGCCAGCAGATCAACGATCGGTTTTAATACCTTGTGTAATCTGTCCGGACAGAAACGTGCCATGAAGATAGACATCAGAATTCCGATTGGTACTCCGATGATCAAGGCTCCGCCTGTTACATAGATACTTCCCAGGATCATCGGGAAGATACCATATAAGCCGTTGCCGGGTTTCCATTTTGTTCCTCCGAGGAAGTTGGCAAATCCAATCTCTTTCATTGCCGGAACCCCATTTGCGAACAGGAACACGCAGATCAGTACAACTGCTACAATGGAAATAATGGCGGTAAACAGAAATACATATTTCATTACAATTTCTTTTAATTTATTGATATTCATATATTTATGTTCTCCAAAATCTGAGGAATGCCTGACAGTGCAGGCTTCATATCATTATGTAATGCTTTACAAATTGTAAATATCCTGATTTCGAAAAAAGGCCGGAGGAGTTTTCCATCCGACCCTTCTGTCAGTAATTTTTAATTTCTTATCTCTGATGTTTTTTCATACCAGATATTTTCATTGATTACTTACTCTGCAAGTTCATCCCAGCTTGTAACATCTCCAACATAGACACCTTTTACCTGATCGGTTGTAAGGTTTGCTGTTGGGTTGTCAAGATTTACGACCACTGCGATACCATCCATAGCGATTGTTGTTGCGGTAAGTCCCTGCTCTGTCTCAGAATCTTTTAATTCACGGGAAGCCATACCGATGTCACTTGTACCTGCTGCTGCGTCTGTCATACCTGTTGTGGAGTCACTCTCCTGAATCTCGATCTCTGCACCGGAGTTTACGGCTGTGTAAGCTTCTTTTTAATTTTTCCATGACCGGTGTTACAGAAGAAGAACCGCTGACTGTCACTTTACCAGTTGCTCCGTTGGATTCGAATGCTGCCGCATCATCGGAACCGATGTATCTGTTCTCTGTGATGACTGCCTGACCTTCTGCACTCATAATGTAGTTGATGAAATCCTGTGCGATGTCGCTTACTTCACCTTTTGTTGCAATGTTAAATGGTCTTGCGATCGTGTATGTACCATTTTGATATTCTCTACTGTTGCTTCTGCTCCGTCAATGCTGACTGCTTTTACAGTGTCATCTAAAGAACCAAGGGAAACATAACCGATCGCATACTCATCACTTGCTACAGATGTAAGCATTACGGATGTGCTATTTGTGATGATCGCTTCCTCTGTTGTGTTGTCCACTTTATTTCCGTCTGCGTCTTTTTCTTCGATTCCAAATAATTCGATGAATGCACCTCTTGTACCGGATCCATCCTCGCGGGATAATACATTGACATATTCACTTGCATCAAAGTCTGTTGTAGCTGCCGGTGCTTCCTCTGCGGTTGTGTCTGCTGCTGCATCTGTAGAAGCATCTGCTGTGGTATCTGCGGATGTACTGGTGTCTGCTGTATTATCAGAACCACATCCTGCGATCATGCTGACTGCTAACATTCCTGTTACGAATAAACTGATTACTTTCTTTTTCATTTTGATTTTCCTCCAAATCTTTATGGGATCTTGCGTTTCCCATCTTTGTTTTTTTGTCTCTGTCTCATTGACAATGACTACTTTAAAGCCAGCATGTAAAATCTAAATATCTCCCTTTGTAAAACGTCTGTAAAATGATGGTAAACCATTTTGATTCTCCTCTGTCCTGCGCTGCACCTGAAAGAAAACGAATCCGACCACAAACATGGCTGCAATCACTACCACTCCTGCTTTGGAAGTATCAAAAATCTGTGTGCTGATTCCCATTAACATAGTTCCTATAAAAGATGCACCTTTCCGAATATATCGAAGATTCCGAAATACTCAGACGATTTTTCCTTCGGGATGATCTTTGCATAGTAGGAACGGGACAGCGCCTGGATCGCACCCTGAAATACGCCTACAAAAGTTGCCATCATCCAGAACTTCCATGCTGCGTCTAACTGCAGGGCGTAAACTGCGACTGCAAAATATGCAATGATGCAGACAGAAATTAGTTTTCCTGTCTCAAATTTCTGTGTCATTTTTCCGAAAAGAATCGCACATGGGAATGCCACAACCTGCGTCAGAAGCAATGCCATCAGCAGATTAGCGTCACTGATCCCAACGTCTTTTCCGTAAGAAGTTGCCATCTCGATAATCGTGTATACACCGTCTATATAGAAGAAAAATGCGAGCAGAAAGGGCAACTTTTTTGTTATCTTTCAATTCCGCCACGCTTCTTCAAGTCTGGCAAAAGACTCCTTTACCACGGAGCCTTGATTTTCCACATAATATTTCTGTTCGTAATTTTTTTTAAGAAGTGGGATTGTCACAAGCCCCCACCATGCTGCATTTAAGAAAAATGCGGCTGTCATGGCTGCCGGTGTGCTGATGCCAACTTTATCACCGCCTAATACCAGCAATAAACTGATGACAAACGGTACACAGCTTCCGATATAGCCCCAGGCATATCCATGGGAAGAAACTTCATCCATCCGCTCGTCTGTGGTCACATCTACCAGCATGGAATCATAGAAAATCAGGCTGCCGGAAAATCCCACTTTTGCGATTACAAAAATAATCAAGAACATCAGCCATGTCTTCGGAATGGACAACGCTGCACATCCTAGAACACCGATCATCATGAAAAATGTAAATAACGGCTTTTTATGGTTTTTGTTGTCTGCGACTGCGCCGAGGATCGGTCCTAAAATTGCAACAATGATCGTAGAGATTGAGATCGCATAGCTGAGATATGCAGTAGAATCCGATGCGGAAACGCCCATATTCTGTGCCATGTTTTTAAAATAAATCGGAATAATGGTGGACACCAGCATGACAAATGCTGAATTTCCCACATCATAAAGTACCCAGTATTTTTCGAGTTTCGTCAGTTTTTGTTTCATATTCGTTTTTTCCTCATTCATTCTTTCCTGTGCCGTATACACATGATTTAAAAATAAAAATATTTGTCTATAGTAACTGTCACGCACCGCCTCGCCTGCATTAAAGATTTCATGTTTGGAATCCTTCATTCTTACCAGCTGTGCGGTCTTGGCTTTTTAGCAAATTTTTCAATGCCACAATTGTCAACCATGTCGTCTTTTTTCCGCTTCAAAGATTATAAGAGCGGAATTTTTATACTGTTAATGTTTTTTCTTTTCCGCAGCTTGCGGGTTACTTTAAATCCTGCTTTTACCCAGGCATAGGTTCCACCGTAAGTCTGGTAATTGATATTCCGCAGACGCATGTTGTAGATATACATGTATCGTTCTCTGGAAACGCAGCTGCTTGTTTCAAAGGATGGTTTTTCTGAAAAGCCACTCTGTCCGGCAGCATATTTCGTTCCCTTTCCGATCGCGCAGAAAAAATCTGCGGTAACTTTCGCGAGCCACTTCGGATACTTTCCAGTATTCATTCCAAGCATCGGTGCTGACAGGATTGCTGCGTCAAAAGTCAGTGGGAACTCTTCGAGATACCGCACCCCAATGGCTCCACCCATGGAATGACAGAATAAGATTTTTCGTTTTTCTGTGGGTTCTACCACATTTTTCACAAAAAAATGCAGATCCTGCACATATTGCTCATAATCCTCGATATGAACTTTTTCACCATCCACAACAATCCGGTCGGAATATCCGTGACCCCTGTGCTCCGGGACATAGACAGAATATCCGTTTTGCAGGAAATAATAGATCACTTCCCTATATTTCTCTGCAAACTCACAGAATCCGTGGCTGATGACAATTCCGGCTTTCGCCTGTGGAATCCGGTATGTGCGGTAATAAATTGCAGTCTTATCGTAGCTTTCTATGTAGCCGTCTTTTTTCATAGCTTCTCAGATATGGTTCCACATCACGCTTCATGGTTCGCTGATAATTCGCTTCTTCTGGTATCATGATGTTCTCTGCTCTTTTTTCTATCATAGGTATCTCTCACTGTCTCAACTCTGAAGGATTCTTTGAACCAGTTCAGGCTGCAGTTCTCCAAAACGGTATTCGTCCCTGATTTTCTTTGCTATATCCGGGTAGTTTGTGATCAGCGCATCCACGCCTGCCTCACACAGCATTCTCATATGTTTTTTCTTCATTGATCGTCCATACATGAAGCAGTCTTTTCCGCTCTCTACAACGCTCTAAAACCCGGATAAAAAACGTTATATCCGGCCGGGTGAAGTGCGTCTGCCTTTACAACATCACATGCATAATCCACTGCATCAATGATTCCATCTTCATAGAGCATGCCCGTCTTAGCCTGCGGGTCTAACTCTTTGATTTTCCGGATCGTATAATGGTTAAACGAAGAATAAATGACACGCTCCTTCATTCCAAGGCGCTCTGTAAGCTCCAGCACACGCCCTTCAATTCCCGGATAGAAAACAATTCCTGTTTTGATCTCCACATTAATGGTGAGATTTGTCGGTTTTATCAACAGATATACCTGCTCAAGTGTTGGGATCTCTTCCTTTGTGTATTCCTGATGCGTTTTGTTAAAATTAAATTTTTTCAGTTCTTCATAGGTGTAATTTTTTACCCAGCCTTTTCCATTGCTCACACGATCGATCGTCTCATCATGGATGACAACGAGCTCACCGTCTTTTGTCATCTGCACGTCAAGTTCGATTCCATCTGCTCCCATCTCAACCGCTTTTTGGAATGCATCTAATGTATTTTCCGGAGCATAGCCGCTGGCTCCGCGGTGTGCCCATACCTTTGTCTTTTCCTGATCCATTTTTTACTCCTCTTTTCTGATCTGCTTTGCTGATATCGTTTCATTTTATGTATGTCTGCCGTTTGGGATTACCGGATACTTTCACATTTTCTGTATCTTCTTACGAAGTTCCAGCATCTTCTTATCCACACCCGCAATGACGTCTGCGTACTGCTTTGTTGCCTTCTCTACCGCTTCTAACTGCCCGGCGTCCTTTTTGTAACACATCTGGGAATCTAATTCTGCCCAGTAGTCCATGGCGACTGAACGGATCTGTATCTCAACTCTCACTGCGGTTGTCTTATCCAGATAAGTTACCGGCACTTCCACGATCAGATGAAGGCTTTGATAGCCGCTTTTTTTCGGCTTCCTGATATAATTTTTTTCTTTGACAATGGTAAAGTCTTTCTGTCTGCGCACTGCGTCCGCAATCTGATAAATATCGTCCGCAAAATAACACACCACACGGACTCCGGCAATATCATTTAAAGTATTGACTGCTGTTTCGAAAGTGACTTCACGTTCCTTTCTTTCCAGCCTTTTTCACAATGCTCTCGGCAGTTTTAATTCTGCTACACAAATTTCTGATTAATGGGCGTTCATTTTTCTCGGTCAGATCTGCATCAATCATGCGAAGTCTTGTTAACATCACATCAATTGCATACTGATACCGCGCCTGCACCATCGGCGCTTCCAATTTTACTTTTATCTTATTTGTTTCCATACATAAAAAAAATAAGGCAGCTATGTAAAATCCATAGCCACCTTACGTGTGTTTTGTGTAAAATTTATTTTTTGTTCCTCTACATTAATCTCTCTTCACTGCCGCTTTGATCAGATGTGCCGTTCCTTTGATCCGGTGTCCATTTGCCATCTCTGTTAAGGCTCTCGCCATCTCCATTGTGACAAAACCACCTGTCATTTTTGCATATCCACGGATTGGCATATTGTAGTTGAACAGAACATTTAAGTTCGGTTTACCCTGCCACTCGCTGATTTTTAAGAAAATGCGGAGCACCCGTAGAACAGTTTGCCAAAGATACCTTTTCCGTAATAAAGCTGGCATACTGCATCGTTCATCTGGATCTCACCGCTCCAGCTTCCATCCGGGATTTCTCTTCCGTAAAGTTCTCTGTACTCGATGTCATCCACGTTCTCAATCTTACCGCTGAAATATTCCGGTAAAATCTCTTTGCTATAGCCGCCTTCTGCTACAGTTCCTGCAACATCTAAGCTGCCTTCTAATACCATGGTATCTGCATCCGTTCCTACCATGATCTGATAATTTCCGGATTCTACTTCCCATGTATCCGTTCTTGTGTCATAGAAGCGGAAGGTCTTGTCATCAAATGCAATATGCACGGATCTTTTCCTCCCCGGAGCTAATGTCACTCTCGCAAAACCTTTTAACTCACGGACCGGACGGAAAATCGTCTCGGACTGTTTTCCGACATAAAGCTGCGCAATTTCTGTTCCTTCCACATCTCCGGTGTTTTTGATCGTGAAGGTCACGCCGTCTTTGTCAACGGAGAGATTGCTGTATGCAAAAAAGTTGTATAACTCAATCCATAACCAAATGGGAAACGGACTTTTTGCCGACCGTTGTATAATAACGATATCCCACATAGAGAGCCTCGCGGTACTCGCTGCTGCGCTCCTTGCTTGGATAGTAGTGGAATGCAGGAGTATCTTCATAGTGAAGTGGATAAGTCTCATTTAATTTTCCGGATGGGCATACCTTTCCGGTGAGGACGTTCATCATTGCAGATGCACCTGCCTGACCACCTAAATATCCGTGAACGATACCTTTTACATAGTCAAACCACGGCATCTCAATGGAAGAACCTGCGGAGAGAACTACCACTACATTGAGTTTACTGCTGTGATCTCATCGATCAGTTCGTTCTGTGCCTGCGGCATATGCATATGGGTACGGTCAAGTCCCTCGGACTCGCTGATCTCATCTAATCCTGCAAAAACAAGAACAACGTCTGCATTCTTTGCTGCTTCCACTGCTGATTTTGCAAGTGCTGCATTCGGTTTACGGTTGCGGATATATCCCTGTTCATAAGCGGTCATTACAAGTCCACTGTCCCCAATCACATCTAAGATGGATTCCGGCTGTTTGGTCGGATTTACAAGAGAAGAACCTGCACCCTGATAACGTGGAGTCTTTGCAAAATCACCGATCACTGCTACTTTTGTTCCCGGTTTTAATGGCAGGATGTTGTTACTGTTTTTCAGTAAAAACAACACTTTCTTCGGCTGCTTTTCTTGCTAATGCATGGTGTCCTTCAACATCAAATTTTTTGCCTTTTCCATCAACAGTTGCCTGATGGGTTGCAAAAACAACATTTAACAGCTCATCTAAACGCTGATCCAATACTTCTTCCGGTAATGTGCCGTCTTTTACCGCACAGACAATATCACGCATACCAGATTTTCCAGTTCCCGGCATCTCAAGATGGCTTCCGTTCATAACGCCAAGTGCATGGTCATTGCTTCCGCCCCAGTCAGATACAACATAGCCGTCAAATCCCCACTCATCGACTAAGATTTCCTGTAACATGTGACGATTCTCATTTGCATAGACACCGTTTACTTCATTATAAGAAGACATGATGGATTTGGATTTTCCCTCTTTGACTGCGATTTCAAATCCGGTGGTATAAATTTCCCGGAATGTACGCTCATCAACAACAGAGTCGCTTGCCATACGACGGAGTTCCTGGCTGTTTGCCGCAAAATGCTTTGGACATGCTGAGATTCCCTTGCTCTGGATACCTTTTTACATAAGCGGCTGCCATTTTTTCCCTGCATGATACGGATCCTCGGAAAAATACTCAAAGTTACGTCCACAGAGCGGGCTTCTCTTAATGTTGAGTCCCGGTCCTAAGATGACATTGACATCCATGGTCACCGCTTCCTCTGCAAGTGCAGTACCGATCTCCTCCCCTAATTTTTCATCCCAGCTGTTTGCGATCGTTGCTGCGGTCGGGAAACAGGTTGCCGGAAGGCTGGCATTTAATCCAAGGTGGTCTCCTGCACCGGCCTGACGTCTTAACCCGTGAGGTCCGTCGGACATTGCCATGGATGGGATTCCGTACTTCTCAAAATCTACAGTCTCCCATGTATTTTTACCGGACATCATCAGTGCTTTTTCTTCCAGAGACATCTGTTTTATGATTTCCCCCATATTTTAAGCTCATTTTTCGTTCTCCTGTTCTTTTGGTGCTCACGGATTTTATTTATTGTGTTATTGATACCAAAATGTATGTTATCTGGATCGCAACAATAAAAAAATAAAACCCATGCTGCTATTATTTTTTGTTAGCATAATGGTAGCATGGATTTTATTTATAAAATGAAAAATGGCATAAATGGTTGTTTTTTTACATAAACTGCAAAAGTTACCTTTCTTTGACCATATACGAAATATTCACTTTCACAATATTGTCATTATTTTATATGGATTTGCTGAAATCAGGGAGCTGCCTTAACAGCTCGCTCCCTGATTAGTACATTCTTTATCTTATAAATAATATGGATTTGACCATGCTGTTCTTCCATATTCATCCACACATTCCACACGGATGTATGTCTCTGTGCCAGTCAATTTCATGCTCGCTTCTGCAATCTTTTCTCCCTTTTGAGCCATTATCGTAGTTCCTTGCTCCTACATAGCCACCGGCTATTATATTCACACGTTCTACCGGACTGCAGGATACCGTTACATTCCTTCCATCGATGATAATCTGATCTATCCGTGGTCCATCCACTCCACCTACAGAATAATACTTCCCTTCCATCAGTGCATTCAAAATATTATCATGCGTCAGACTTTCCGCTGCCACCATTACATAGCCACCAAAATTGTCTTGAAATTGCCAGTATGATTATCATCCGCTGCATCCGCATTCACATGCATACCTTTTTCGTAACATTTCATCCCAGTATGTGGTATTAAATCTGTTCCACTCTCATTTACCGTATTGTAATTATAGATTTCGAGTGAATTGTAAATTCCATCTATCTCAAACTCGTGAGATTCGACACGCGACCAGACTGGATGATTATATGTAATAAAACATCCATGATCTCTGAGATTTTCCGCCATTTCTTCTGTAATTTTTCTTCCATCCCAGTCACCATATTCAACAATTGGTTCGATTCTCTCCATATGTTGGAATAACCCAGATTTTTGCCTGTTCCTGCATTGCCTTTGTACCCAAAAAATACCATTCAAATGGTGCATTTTTTAAATATCCGTCCTTTTCATCAAAAAAAGAACTGCTGCAATCTCAGTTCCCGGCAGAATCAAAAAATAAATCACTGTTATATTTATAGCGGTAATCTGTATACAAATTGTGATCACTTAAGCACAAAAAAGCGTACCCGTTGGCTTTATAATTCTCCGCAGCCTCATCCGAGTCCATGCTCCGTCTGAGTTTGTGGTGTGGCTGTGAAATTTCCCTTATACCAGTTTGCATGTTCCGGGAAAAATTTAATCATTGGCGTATTCAACCTCCAGATTTACTTCAAACATCCGGCTCCATGGCATAGAAACTTTCTTTATTGTTACACTGTCTGAAATTGAGGATAAACTTTCCTCCATACATTTTTGTAATTCTTCTTTTACCATAGCGGCAACCATTCCATCTGGCTCTCTTACATCAAAATAATTCATGGATTCCGGAAGCTTTTCTGTAACTGATTTTCTCACGACAGAACAATATCCTGCATCCTCCACATAACGCTCTGCCAGAAATCTCTGATGTTCTTCTGTTACCTTGTTAAGATAGCTGTCTACCCCTTCTGCAATGGCTGTTCCAAAGTGTATTCGCAGATGTATTCCATCCTGCATAACCATCCACTTTCATCAGAAGGTGATTGTTGTTTAAAATCTTAACAATTCCAAGATCCCCGCCATTTGCATACGCATTGTCAGCAATGGTAACTATTTTCTTCTGGCTGATACAGTATTTTAAAAGTTCAAACATTTCTGCAATGTTACGCTCCACACAGTACTCCAGCTTCTCGGACGGCTGCTCCATCGCCTCTTCCATTCCTCCTGCTGGTGCCGTCATAAACAGTACGATATCTGCTGATTCATAACTTTCTGTCGCAAGGCATCCTGCCGATAATATATGATATTTTACCGTATTAGCAAGTGTGCAGCCCTCATATAACGGAATAATATTCTTTGCCATCTCGGATGTATACTTCACATACACTTTTGGCTGCCTGCCAGCAAGCACATTGAGCATTCTTGCCAGCAATGTCAGTTCAACCTCGTCCGCACCCGGATACATGAGTACTTTATCTTCCATATTATACTCACTGATTTTTCTCCCGGATCTCTTTTTGATCGATTGCCGCATATCCGTATTTGGAGGAATCGTCCGTGGAATGACCAGTGCATCGATCAACCCGTCTCTCGCCATTTGAAGTGTTTCCACATTCATGTAACGATTGATCTCTCTCCTTGAGATATAATCATCCAGACACTTCGGATCTACTTTCTCCATTGCCGTTTTGACCGGAACATCACTCTCGATTCCAAGTCTGCTCTTGTACCGCTACTCCGAGCTCATTGATCTCTTTTCCGTAAATGCGGTAATAATCCGGCTCCTCATCATCACTGGAATAATCCGGGCATCTCATAATGACCTGAAATGCATAAATGATAAGGTTTTTATTACTTTTTCCCTGATCTCTTTTAAAATTTTAATTCTCTCTAACAGAGTTTCTTTCTCTTCGTGGTGAAGCCTTGATGGGATCAGCCCTCCATATAAAAGCATATCCATCGACACGACAAGACCGCTGGCGTCTTTGCACTCTTCTCTTAAAAAACTCAACGATCGTCTCAAAAGAAGCAGGTGTTTTTTATTTCCGAGTTTTTTCGGTCTGACGATTTCTACCTTATCATGACTGAATAACTTCATCGGAAATTCATAATTGCAGGGTCTTTCATCCAGTGGCAATAATACAATTTTTCGTCTTCAACTTTTCTATCCCCTTTATTTATCAAATTCTTTATAAGCTGCCAGATATAGCCTTTCTGCTTTGAATCCGAACTGTCCGTAAAATCCTTTAGTATTGTCCAGTCAATATTCACGCGGACTGCACCTATTTTTCGCAGCTGTTGAAGCGACTGATTTAAAATATAATCTCCAACATGTTTTTCCCCTGATTTTTTGCAATTCCTATCGGACCTAATCCACCATAGCCCTTATCATCAACAGAAAGCATGCAGTACCCGACGATCTCCGTCTTATCCTGATTCAGAGAATGACAATACTCTCGGATCCTTTCCTTCTGCGATAGCTTCCTCTGCCTCAAATACCCATCTCCCCGGAAATTCTCTTTCTAAAAATCCGAGCAGTTCCTTTTTGTTGTCTTTATACGATGCCACAGTAAATTCTTTATCAAAAGAACTTGTATCAAAGCTGTCTATCAGCCTATTATCTGTAATATCTGCTTCAGGTCAAAATGTCTGTCCCCTGTTTAAAGGTAAAACCATTTTTTGAAAAATATTTCTTTTCCTTCGTCCGGATCCGGTATTCCGGAAAAGAAATTGTTAAAAATCGTCCTACATAAATTTTGTTGATTCCGTTTTTTATGAAGTGACTGGCACACCTGATTTAAGACCATCGTGCCATACCCTTTTCCCCTCTTCTTTCTTCTTTTTTTACGGCAAAAATACTGATCCATGCAGACGCAGGATATAACTGTTCGTTATGGGAAACCTTCACTCCAATAAAACCGATCATCCTTCCGTTTTTTCATCTACAATTTTTTGCTGTCCTCTGCGGAAAAATCAGGATCTTCAAATAAGCTTTCCAAAATACGTTCTTCCGTAATATGATATTCTTCCCGAAAAGTTCCCCTGCATAATTCATACACTTCTCCGGCATCCGAAACTTCCAGTGGTTTTAAACTTACTCTTTTCATATAATCCCACCAATCGTAGTTAATAATATAGGAAAGATCAAAAAATCATACATCCGCCAGTCTTTTGCAAAACATACAGACATTGCCTCCTGCAGGCGCTCCGGGTGTTCCCTGTACTGCTCAATGAACAGACTTCCTACCAGTCCCTCTTTATGCTCAGTAGCTTTCGCCGCAATCTCATAGGAGCCTTCCACACTGTACCAGTACGCCGGCAGATTTTTCTCTTTCGCCTCTGACATCCAGATATCGCTGTAGTAGAAACCTGACAAAATACGGTCTGTGAGTTCCGCATACCCCTGTCTGTGCAAGCTTCCCGGCATCACACCATGGGAATTCCGTACTTTCATACTGTTCACTTGCCCAATTAGCTCCTACCTGATAATACAGCGGATACCAGGAACCGGTATAATCACAAAATTCGATTTCCGGACTAGTTTCATCTAACATTTCCCGGACACTTTTATAAATCTTTTTATGACAGATGCACGATACTCAAAAAAAACTTCCAAAATATTTTCCTGGTATTTCTCTCCATCCACCTTCATATTGTTCAATCGTATAGATATCTTCCGGCCAGTTTTCTCCTGTTACGTGTGCATATGCTTCCCATTCCAATCTGGAACATTCACTAAAATCTGTGGATAATCCGACATATCTCACCCGGTCCAGAACGATTCCATCCGGTTTATAGTTCTCTGCAAACTCTTTTAACAGGCTCAGTTCGTAAGAACACACTTCTTTGTTTCCGGGGTTGACAAATATCTCGCCAAAGTCATCTATAGAACCTACTGTTTTTAATGCTTTTTCTTCGGTACTTTTCTGAATGACTGCATTTCCGCCTTCATCCAGTCCATATACTTCGCATTGCCATCCTTCTCTGAATCCTTTCATAAGAGAATGTCTGTTTTTATTGCCCTCCGCAAACACATCAAATGCTGCATAGCACTTCATTCCTAACTCTCTGATTATCTTAAAACACTCTGCGGCATAATCAATATCTGCGGCAAATTCCCCCGTCAAATTCTGAATAATGATCTGCCAGACTGCTCTTGTACAGAACAAACCCTGACGTGTCCTTGACGCTTAAGATAATTCCTGTCATTCCGGCTTTTTTGCATTTTTCCATTGCTTCACGGAATTTTACACTATCTGAAATGAGTTTTTTATTTGCCTGGATCTCAATCCAGACTTCGTAAACCTGATCCATAATTTATCCCTTTACAGCTCCGCTGACTGCCTCAATATAATTTTTCTGGAACATCATGAATACGATCAGCACCGGAATGATGGAAATAATTGTACCTGATGCAACATATCCAAATTTATAGCTGAACGAACCATTTAAGTACTGCAGTGCTGTTGCCAGAGGATATTTCTCGGATCCTGTAATACGATGATCGGCCATAAGAATGCGTTCCAGTTTGCAATAAAGTCAAAAATAACGATTGTTGATACACTTGGAAGTATTCCGGAATCATAACATTTTTTCCAGATTTTCAGTTCTCCGGCACCATCTAATTTTGCAGCTTCAATCAGTTCCTTTGGAATGCCAAGGTATGCCTGTCGAAGTAAAATAATACTAAAGGCTTTTTGTGGATGATGGAAGAATAACGCCTAACATTGTATTCAGTAAATGCATTTTCGTAATGATCAGATAGTTGATGATCATGCCTGCGGCTGCCGGAATAATCATCGTTCCAACCAATATCGTAAATATTATATTTTTTCCTTTAAACTCCATAGTTGCAAGTGGATATGCGCAAAGGGAAGAAAATACAACGTCAATTATAATTCCGCCAAAAGTGATGATCACCGTGTTCCAGATGTATTTTGGGAGATTCATATACTCCATAACTCCGGTATAGTTGGAAAACGAAAAATCACTGATACTAAAATGGAGATTGTAAATATTGGCTCTGTTCTTAACGAAGACAGTAATAACCAGATAAATGGTCCGGCACAGATGATCGCAATGACAATCAGCAATAAATAGGTAAAAAAAAAGTAATCTGCGGCTTTTTTTTGCTTTTCTTTTCATGACAAGTTTATTCATTGTTTGTCATACCTCCTCTCTTACCATATACAAATACTACAATACTTAACATTGTTGTGACAACTGCCTGTACTGCTCCGATGGCTGCTGCATACCCAAATTGGAAATCCGAGAAAGCTTTCGTATATGAGTAATAATTGATAACCATTGTAGCGTCATTCGGACCACCCTTTGTCAATACAAACACAACATCAAATACTCCGATTGCCGAAATAACAGAATTCAGCGAACAGAACCAAATGTATGGTTTCAACATTGGTAATTTTATTCTTGTAAATACTTTTTTACTGCATTGGCTCAACGTCAATGGTTGCTGCCTCACAGAGTTCCTGAGGAATCCTGTAAACCTGCCAGATACATCATCATATAATAACCAAGTCCCTGCCAGATAGTAATAAACATTAAACATATCATGGCCGTGTTTTTATCACTTAAGAATCCAAGCGGCATGGAAATGACTTTCCATTCTTTTAATGCTGTATTGATGATACCGCTGGTATCAAAAATAAATCCCCACATAATAGAAACCGCTACCATAGAAGTAACAACCGGTATATAAAACAGGGTACGGAAAATCCCGATTCCTGGTAATTTCTTATTTACTAATACTGCTAAAAGAATTGATAAAATCTGAATAATAGGAACAACGACTACAAAAATAACGGAGTTTTTAATTGAAATCAAAATACCTGTCATGAAAGGCTTTCACAAAGTTCTTCAGACCTACAAATTTTGTCTGTCAAGTACAGAATAATCATAAAACATCAATACCAGACTTCCGATAATCGGTATTATGGTAAATAAAATAATAATAATCAGTGCAGGTGTCATAAATCCATATGCTTTTTAATGTCTGTCTTCTCTGCACACTCGAATGTTTTCCGGTCATAAATAAAACCCTCCTGTATGATATCGCCCAGGAACCGATATCTATCCTGGGGCGGTGCATCAATTTACCCTGCTATATTCTATTCAAGTTCAGCAAGGATTCCATTTACATCTGCTTCTGCCTGATCTAATGCAGTCTGAACATCATCACCATTAGTGATCGCTGCTTCATATGCCTTATCAACAGCGGTCTGGATATTGGACTGATCTCCAATTCCTAAATGAAAAGTCTTTAGAGGTTAAGCTTGCCTTTGCAGACATTGCACTTGCTGTCCTTCCAGAGTCGCTGTGTCAGATGTGAAATATGGATCTTCACTTGCTGCTGTTGTTGACGGGAAGATAGAAACTTCTTTACAGAATGCAAGCTGGTTCGCATCGTTTGTCACATAGTTAGCAAATGTGATTGCTGCTTCATGGTTTTTGCTTGCTTCCGGAACAACAAGGTTCATTAATGGGTTTCTGGATAATCCATTTTTACCTGTTAATGGTGTGGATACACCAACTTTCTCATAAATATCCGGAGCCTCATCTTTGATTCTGGAAAGTGAGGAACCGGAAGAGCTTACGATTGCCAGTTTTCCGGATTCAAAAAAGCTTTAACATCTCATCCCAGTCACCCCATTTTGTCTTAGGAATGACCCCTTTATCTGTATACTCTTTGTATTTGTTCAACAGGTCAACCGTTTCCTGTGTATTAAATGCTGCTGCAGTCTTATCTGCATTTAATACATCAATGCCTTCCTCAAAAGAGGATATTAAAGAATTCATCCGGCATAAGAGGTATGCACCGGTTTTTGTTGTAGAACTCTTCTGCTTCTTCTAATGCCTCATCAAATGTTGTAGGAACTTCTATTCCTGCCTTATCAAATAATTCTGATTATATAACATGAAGTCCGGTGATGCGTACCATGGGAATGCATATACGGAATCACCAATCTTGGCAGAATCCCAGAGATCCGGGATATAAATAGATTTCTGCTCATCTGTAGCTTCTTTGTTCAGATCAACTAATGCTCCCTGTCCTGGCTAATGTTAAAAGTAAACTGTGTTTAAGTTCACAACGTCCGGCGCTGCTCCTCCGGCTACGGATGTGACAAGTTTGGACTGGATATCTCCATAAGGAACGTCTGTCCAGTTAACTGTTACACCCGGATTCTCGCTTTCATACTGGGCGATCATGTCATTAAAGAAATCACCGAATGCTGCTTTCAGATCGATTGTCCAGAACTCAATTGTTACATCTTCTCCTGATGCCTGATTGTCCGCACTTGCAGTAGTCTCTGTGGCGTCTGATGCTGTGCTGTTGTCTGCTGCTGCGTTGCTGTCACTGCCACCACATCCAGCGAGCATGGAAACTGCCATAGCTGCACATAAAAGTGTACTTTAAAAGTTTCTTTTTCATATTTTTTCCTCCTTAAGAAAATAATCTATATAAACCTGTCCGGTTTATAATCTCTTGTTCATCCGATCACGGATGGTGAAACAATATCTGACCATAAATTATAGTTAAGTTCTTCGATATTATTTTTCTCGAAGTAACAAAATGGCTGATATGTTTCTTCAAGTTCTTCAATACAGGCAAGTTCTCCATTTGCATACTGCGTTAAAATTCTTGCCGTGTCTGCCAATCTTCTGTCTAATCCTCCGATACGGATGGTCTGTATCTCAAATCCGAAAGATTTATTTTCTCTCTTCCACTGCTTTTCGAACGCAGCATAAAATGCATCGAGTTCTCTGCGGATTACCGGGATATCTTCCCTTGCAATTGCAAATAGTTCTTTTCTTTCTCCCTCCGTGTAAGCCTTTCGGATTCTTATCCCGAGATCAGCTTTATGCTTTAACACTCTGCATAGCAGCTGCATATTGTTGAACATGTACGCCAGACATCCATGTGAAGCCGCCTGTTCCATATATATTTCCGCCTGTGCAAATCTTTCTGCTGTATCCTCTTTCACTACAGAATCAAAACGTTCCGATCAGCGGATCGTTATAGAGCAGATATTTGCTGCAATTATTATGAATCCTGCCATCCTCAAGATAAGGATTCACGAGATCTATCTTCATAAATTCACTGAATTTGTACCCCGTAAGCTTTTCAAATGAACGGTCGTTCATCTGACTTTCATATGCCACCGATGCATCTTTAAAAAAGAATGTTGGCAATACAGAAAAGCAGCTTGCTTCTGCCCCATCATCTCCCCAGCATGTGACTGTATAAGAATCTATTCCAAATTCTTTACAGGGGACTTCATAGATGCCCCTGCCAGCCAGAATACTATAGGCATTGTGAGGAACAAATCCTTCCATTTCCATGCACCACCGGCAAATCCAAGTCTTCTGCTGATTGGAAGCTGTTTCTCAAAATTATCATGATAGCGCTTTTCTTCTGTTGAATAATAATCCCAGTAAACAATCTGTAATTCCTCCGGGATCGTAAAGCTGTTGTCTCCATTGTCCAGCATATGGACAAACATATCCTCCACATCTGTGGTCTTAAATGATATTTTCGGCAAAGCTTAATACCATCGACAGATGCGCCATCATAAGCTCACTCTTCTTTTAAATCCATTCTTTGTCAGGTACTTTCCTGCCCCTAAAGCTCCGCTTCATCCATTCCAATATTGATAAAATCAGTGGAAAAACATTCCGATATATTTTTTGATCACATGATCTAAAAAATGTTTCTGTACGCTCATCTCCGACTAAAAAAGAATATCTTTTTGTGTCGGTGATCCCTGTCATATTGCTCATATCTTACAATCTGATTCAAATGTGCAAGTGTCTGAATATATGGTCTCAATTCAATTCCTGAATTCTTTGCATATCTGTCCAGTTCACGGATTTCCTCATGAGTCATTCTTGCCACGCATATATCCGAAATATGGTTCCTCTTCCACAAAAGGTATCTTCCATGTAAAGTCCCACAAACTTATATCCCAGACAGGCTGCATAACAAATCATCTGCCGGATGGTATCTGTTTTCAGTACTGCATTTCTGGACAAATCAAGCATAATGCCAAAATCACTGAAAATACATTTTTCCCCGATCTCCTGCTTTTACCTGATGTTCCATTCCTGAAAAGAAGAAGCAGTGCGCGGCACATATCCGGCAAGCATCCGTATTCCACCACATACCTGTCATCCTCTGTGGATAAATAGCCATCTCTGTCTGTGTTCTTTAATTTCGACGACAGCAGTCTGATCAAGACTTTTCTCTTCACGAAAAAGATCTGTATATTTTTTCATTTCTTCAATTGCTTTCTGTTCCTGCTGCTGCGTATTCAAAATTGCAAGATTCATATTTTATCCTCTCAACTGTTCCTGATGCTGCAATTATAACATGACCTCAATTTTGCACAAAGTAGTCTGGCCTTTTCGAAAGTAAAATATAAAATATGACCAAAACAAAATTGTCTGAAATTACTTTCAGACAATTTCTACACTTATCTCTTTTTTCTGCAAATGCTCTATATGATTTCATACTTCAATTCTAAGAACTTTCTTCTTCCATTAATTCTGCATTTCCCTGAACAGCGGACATAGTTTTGTATTTTTTTACCTTTATAATCGTATATTTGCAAAATAATATGCAAACAAGACATCAAGCAGCATAAGCAGTGAAACTGTGGCGACACCATATTTCCAGCCTCTGCATTTTTCGTTCCCGCCACTCGGATCTAATTCGTCACAGCACTCTGCCGTCTCAGCATTTTCACTTGTTGTTATGTAAACTACTGATGCACCTTTCTTTTTTGCAATCCGCACACTGTTGTTCACTTCTTTCGTTTTTTCCGCTCAATGAGATTGCGATCACCAGTGTTTCTTCATCTGTAAGCGCCGCACACATCTGCATTAACTGCGCATCTGTCACTGCCTCCATCGGGAGTCCGATGCGGATAAAACGATGCTGAAACTCCTTTTGCGATCAACCCTGGACTTCCTATTCCAAATATATAGATTTTACATGCATTCTCCAGCTTCTCAATTACCATTTTTCCTTATCTGTTTCTCATTCAACAACCCAAACTCTTCCTGGAAGAATACTGCATAACTTCCTTTTATCTTCTTCGTAAAACTACTGATATCCGGTTCTATATCCTCTTTCGGAATATCATTTTCCAAATCCTTTCATAAGAAAAAAATCAATTCGTATCCACTTATACCCACATTTCTTCGAAAATCTTGACAAAGCTGCTTCCGACACATAAAGACGTTTGGAAATGTTCTTAGATGAAAAATCCATTTTTTCCGTATTGCTG